>Ga0181558_10005011_pt1 | contig 11782 bp, 8 predicted proteins | sample 011ome_22_FD_133754 | JGI IMG/M metagenome (GOLD analysis project Ga0181558, IMG submission 133754) | Coastal salt marsh microbial communities from the Groves Creek Marsh, Skidaway Island, Georgia - 011507BT metaG (megahit assembly) | ecosystem: Environmental > Aquatic > Marine > Intertidal zone... | reverse complement strand
ACAATGCCTTCAGGAACCAATTTTTTCACGTCGTCCTCCACATCTTGGAAGTATCGATCTTTCGATCCATCACTCATGGCCTCAACAGATCCCATTCCACGGTAGGTTTTGTATTTACGACCTTCGTAAATAACCGTATCACCTGGACTTTCTTTCGTACCTGCGAACATCGACCCAAGCATGACGCTGTCGGCACCTGCCGCCATCGCCTTAACGATATCACCTGTGAAACGAATACCACCATCGGCAATCACTGGAATGCGACCGGCAATAGCCTTAGATACCTCCATAACGGCGCTTAACTGGGGGTAGCCTACACCTGCAACAATTCTGGTTGTACAAATAGATCCAGGACCAATTCCCACTTTCACCGCATCCGCTCCAGCTTCCATTAAATACAAGGCCGCTTCCGCCGTAGCAATGTTACCCACTACTACATCCAAATCCGGGAATTTAGCTTTTACACTTTGTAGCGCAGTCACCACGCCTTTAGTATGTCCATGTGCAGTGTCAATGATCACAGCATCTACTCCACTTTCATTCAACGCAGCAACACGTTCTACAACATCGTGAGTTACTCCTACCGCTGCTGCAACGCGCAAACGACCGTACTGATCTTTATTTGCATTCGGCTTCACCTTATTCTTCGTGATATCACGATAAGTGATCAAACCAACGAGCTTGTTGTGTTCATCAACCACCGGAAGCTTCTCTATTTTATGCTCTTGCAGAATAGACTCTGCCTGCTCCATGGTAGCGTTTGGTTTAGCCGTAACCAAATTACCTTTGGTCATCACCTCATCGATCAGGCGATCGTTTTTCTTCTCAAAACGCAAATCGCGATTGGTAATAATCCCAATCAAGCGCTTTTGATCGTCCACAACAGGAATACCTCCAATTTTAAACTCAGCCATCATGGCCTTTGCATCAGCAACGGTTGCATCCTTAAGCAAGGTCACAGGATCTAAGATCATTCCACTTTCCGCACGCTTTACTTTACGAACTTCTATTGCTTGTTGCTCGATAGTCATGTTTTTATGAATGACTCCGATACCACCTTCTTGGGCAATAGCGATAGCCATAGCGCTTTCTGTGACCGTATCCATCGCAGCAGAAATGATAGGAGTTTTCAGTCCGATGTTCTTTGAAAACTTCGAGCTCAAATCCACATCTCGTGGTAATACTTCAGAATAGTTGGGAACTAATAGTACGTCGTCGTACGTGAGGCCTAATCCAAGGACTTTTTCGTTGCTGTGTGACATTGCAATTCTATTTTGAATTGCGCCCAAAATTAAGCAATTTCTACGAAACAATACGGGCGACCCTAGGGTCGCCCGTATTACTTTGATAAATTCTTAACACTTAATACAATAGCGTGAAGGTTCCGCGCTCTTCTACAGGCACGTCTTCAATACTTCTGTACTTGATGTAATAGGTATATGTTCCCATTGCAGCTTCTTTGCCACCTATGGTTCCATCCCACCCTTCATTAATATCATTTGTTCTGAAAACCTCTTGTCCCCAACGGTCCATGATGAACATGGTGTAGCTGTCGGTACGAGCAAATACACCCTGTGGTTTCCAAACTTTATTCTCATTAGAGTATTTAGAATTTGGACTGAAAGCCGAAGGCACCCAAAGTCTTGCCTTATGTACGGAGCAAGCTACATTCGAACGTGCGTTAAACTTCTCTCCGAACTCATCTCTCCAAGGAATAATGTCATCTTCGGCAATAGCTCTAACGAAGTAGCAGAACTTACCCTTTGATGTACTAAAAGGCTTGATATCGTCTACAAAGGCTGTATCATCCGTTGACCCTGCATAGTTGAAAGAGGAACCTCCATCAATAGAACGGTATATCTCATATTCTTGAACCCCTCCATCAAACTCACGGTATGCAGACCAAATCAAAGTATTCGTAAGATTTCCTTTGGCCTCTACATTAAGTAGAATATTCGTAGCAATGTTCGATAAAGTATCTAGGGCTCCACAAGAATCCGTTGATGCAATACGGTAGTAGTAGCGTCTAGATGTCGGATCCGCTGTATAATCCACAAACTTCACCTCCCATGGCCCCAACGATGGCTTCACCACATTACCAATGGTTAGGTAAGGTCCAATCTCATCATCGGCGCGTTGAATCTGGAAATCAATAACGTCTGCATCTTTATCAATGTACGCATACATATCCACACCATTCTGTGCATTCACCGAGGCACGACCCAAGTAAAGCACTTTAGAACCTTGTACCACCGCAGAACTATTACATACTTTATTCGATGTAACGGTAATATCACCTGTGGTATCTACTGCTTGCACATAGTAACAATAGGTGTATCCATTAATAATTCCATAGTGGTTGAACACCGTATCCTGATTTCCCCCTTTTAAGAGTACACCAGATACAGTACCTCCAACTGGGTCAGTAATATCCACGTAAAGATTATACTCTTGAACTTGAGTTTGCATAAACGTTTTGTACGTATTCCAACGCAAGCGTGCATAGCCATCACACGGATCTACACCGACTTGTAGATATAATGAGCTCGAAGGAATCGTATTTCCAACAGAGCTTTGGTTTCCACAACTATCCACCGCTGTAACTACAAAGGTTTCACTTTGATTTTCAGCATTCGATAAGGCATAGATGTAAGGCATTGAAGTAGCGTAATCTTGAGCAGTTACCGAATCAATCGGAATCAAGAAGCCTGAATTATCCTCTCTGTAGATGACGTAATACACCACATCGCTGTCGTTCGAAGCCTGCCATGACATTCCTGCCAAATTACCTCCTGCAACGGTCACAGAATCAAACACCACCGGCGAAGGAGCTGTTTTATCAGAGAAGAAGCCGCTATCACTGCTACTTACACAAGAATTCTTGTAGCGCACCTCGTAGTTCAACCAAGTACCACAGAAGGCTACTGTATCCGTCCAAGTAGAATCTTTAGTCGTTCCAAGTTTTGTCCACTGGCCCGAATTAATAGGCGCCTCCACCCATACATCGTATGCTGTAGAATCATTACCTCGCATCCAAGAGTTCCAGTTAAGTACCGCGATAGAGCTGTTTGGAGGCGGCGGGAATGCCTGTAGTTTCACTCGAACATTTTGAATCGTATCGCTGTGTTCAGTGACCAATCCACAACCACCTGCTACCTGAATGGTATAAGCGTTTACCGCATTAAGGTCAGCACCAGTATGTGTGTAAGATTGTGTTGACCAATCATAAATGGTATCGACTACCGAAGTGTTTCCAAGCGTATCAATATGATTGATTAGATAGTAATCGAAATTGAAACCAGTATCCGGATTATTGACCCAATCAAAGGTTACCCCATTTTCATCTTGGTAGATACAAGTATTGTCGATATTCACTTGAGCAGGCATGTAGTTCTTCACTTGCACCACTACCTTTTTGTACGCGAAGCGGTTGATAGGACATTGATCATCCTGCATACGCAAGTAGAATGAATATTCACTTTTCAGTGTACCACATTGATATTCTTGATAGAACAAGTGATTACAATCGACCGTCCAACTAAATTCAACATCATTAATACCGGGATAAGTGTAAGCATTTCCTGGGTTCAATGAAGTGAGTGTCGCACAAGGTGGATTAAACAAACAGTTGTTCGGATCTCCGTAATTACTCGAAGCACTCAAGTTACCCCCCGAAGCACTAAATTCAATTTCTTGTGAAGAACAGTTCGGGTGAGGATATGGATCCGAAGAAGAAATTTTAAACTGTATCGTATCTCCTGGATATGCATCCGTAAAGAGGTATAGCGTATCTCCAGAGGCATTAGTCACCGGTGTGAGAATTGTTGGCTTTGCAAGGTTAGGATCTGGTGTAACAGACAAACTAGGTGCCTCATCTACATAGCTAGAAGCACAAATCCCTGCTAGCGGCGTACATGAAAGCGTAACGATAGGAATGTCACGGAAGACTTCTCCAATTTTTTGTCCACAACGCCACTCTTCAATCTTCACACAAGTAGCCCATGAGCCTGCAAGATTTGAGTTAAAAGTAACTTCACCTGTTTCTCCATCAATCGCTGCTCCAGTAGAACCTGTGTTGGTTGGAAGCGGACTGGTGTACGAATATCCGGCAGAAAATGTTACCGCCGTGCCTGGCCAAGCAGAACCTTCTAATGGCTGTGCCCAGTCGTAGTACAAAGAATCCAAATCCGGGTCGTAACCTAGGTTATTGTAGATGACATCTACTCCAGTACATGAAACCACCTGTGGATCCTCAAGAAAGTTTGGTGAACTATCGAAACATGAAGGATTTGCTGTAGTCCCAGCGCTTAGAGCGGAAGTTGAGCCCGGTGGCGTGTATGGGTACATGACCGCACGCAATAAATACCCCCCAGTTGGACCATTGGTAATAGAACCCGGTCGACAACAGCTATTCCAAGTAAAGTTCCATCCCGAAACCGGCGGTACACCTGTTAATGTTATATCTCCTGATCTAAAGACATATTTCTGCATCTTCCCGGTACCTGATACCGCACCAGCACAAGTAGTTGTACCGTTGTAACAAGCCGGAACTACATCTGTAGTACTAACATAATTACAAATGATACTAACACCGGCGTTATTGGCAAGCGTTTGCGCATTTGTACCAATGGTTGTACCACCACAGTCACGGTAGAGTACTAGCGTGAATTGGTACTTACCGTTGTTCTTACATTTCCAAATGATTTCACCTCCTAAAAGGTGAGATGCATCTGCCTGAAAGCCCATGAAGAATATGGCTATAACAGCAAAAATTCGTTTCAAATTCATAATTGTGTACTTGAACTTCGAAAATAAGATAAAGTTTCGATAGTTGATAGTCGAAATGAGGTTGGCTTTCTAACAATGAGTAAACGATAGAAGCCTTGAAAACACTGGTGTTCAGAAGGTAATCACTAGCGCTTTGAAATTTTATTATGTGAGATGTGCTTCTGTCTGCTGCATTTATGCCTTCCTACCTCGAAGCTGCGTCGTGCTCTATGCTTCGTGGCACGCCCTTGAACTCTCGCACGCCACATTCGCCAGGAACTTGCTTTCATCTGATTGCGCATGAGGGCAATAGTTTCTGCCTCAGTAATGCCAAATTGGTCCAGAATCGCATCAAACGGGGTGCGATCTTCCCAGGCCATTTCGACAATGCGATCGATCTGCCATTCCTCTAATTTTTTCGCTACTGCTGAACCTTTCATGGGAGAATAAGTTTTAATGCTATGCATAAAAAACCTCATTTACCCGAAAAAGTTTGCGCCACGTGCGGAAGACCGTTCACATGGCGCAAAAAATGGGAAAAAAATTGGGCCGAAGTCAAATACTGCAGTAAACGCTGTAGCGGAAATCGGCGCTGATTTATTTGTATAAGTTTCTAGAAATCACAAGTTTCTGAATTTCCGAGGTCCCCTCTCCAATGGTACAAAGTTTACAATCCCGGTAGAACTTCTCAACTGGATAATCCTTGGTGTAACCGTATCCGCCAAATACTTGCACGGCTTCATTCGCTACCTCTGTTGATATCTCAGAGGCGTACAACTTACACATGGCACTCTCTTGAGTCATCGGCTTTCCTTCTTCCTTGAGCGCACCGGCATGACGCGTCATAAGTTCAGCACCATAAACCTTCGTTGACATTTCAGCAAGCTTAAATCCGACTCCCTGAAATGAGCGAATTTTCTTACCGAATTGTTCGCGCTCATCGGCATATCCTATTGCTGCAAGCATGGCTCCTCTTGCGATACCCACACTCAAAGCAGCAATGGAGATGCGGCCACCGTCAAGAATTTTCATCGCTTGAATAAAACCCTCGCCTACCTTTCCAAGGACATTCTCTTTGGGAACGCGGCAATTATCAAAAAACAAACAGGCCGTTTCAGAAGCACGCATACCTAATTTATTCTCCTTCTTACCTGCGGTGAAACCAGGTGTCCCCTTCTCTACAACGAATGCCGTCATACCTCGAGAATCTCCTTTTTCACCGGTACGCGCGATGACCACAGAAATGGAAGATGAAATCGCATGGGTTATCCAATTCTTCGAGCCATTTAGTACATAACTATCTCCATCAAGCACGGCAGTGGTATCCATACCTCCAGCATCCGAACCGGTTCCTGTTTCTGTCAATCCCCAAGAACCTATCCATTCTGCTGTGGCCAATTTTGGCAACCAACGTTTTTTCTGCTCTTCATTACCAAATTGTAAAATGTGTCCCGTACACAGGCTATTATGAGCGGCAACAGATAAACCGATTGAGCCGCATACTTGAGCTACCTCATCTATAATGGTGATGTATTCCTGATAGCCCATGCCGGCGCCACCGTATGCCTCTGGGACCAATACGCCCATGAAGCCCAGCTGCCCCATTTCTTTAAATACTTCAATCGGAAAGTGCTGTGCTTCATCCCACTCCATAACATGGGGACGAATTCTAGTTTCTGCAAATTCTTTAGCCGATTGACGAATCATTTCGAGCGTTTCCATGCGCTCGTCACTTAGGTTTATTCTCATCATGTTTCTGATTGGTTGAATTAGGTTCAGTTGCAATATAACAAAGAAGCCTGCATGGTGTTTGCAGGCTTCTTCGGAATTTGATAAAATGAAACAGAATTGGTTCTATTTTATGAGTTTCTTGTATTTGAAACGCGTCGGTTCAGTACGTCCTAGACGCTTGAGCTTATTCTGCTCGTATTCGGAGAATGACCCCTCAAATGAGTACACTTCTGAATCTCCTTCAAAGGCTAAAATGTGGGTACATACTCTATCGAGGAACCAACGGTCATGCGAGATGATAACCGCACATCCGGCAAAGTTATCTAACGCCTCCTCAAGAGCACGTAATGTGTTTACATCCAGATCATTAGTAGGCTCATCTAAAAGTAGTACGTTACCACCTTCTTTGAGTGCCATAGCCAAATGAAGTCGGTTGCGTTCACCACCGGACAACACCCCTACCTTTTTGCTTTGGTCGCCACCGGCAAAGTTGAATCTGCTCAAATAGGCACGTGCATTGACGCGCTGTCCACCAAGCAACACTTCTTCAGTACCGTCTCCAATCACTTCGAAAATGGTCTTCTCTGGATCCATTTTTTCGTGAGATTGATCAACGTATGAAATTTTAACCGTTTCCCCCACTTCAAACTGTCCTTCGTCAGGTTGTAACTGATCCATGATCATTTTGAAGATGGTGGTCTTACCGGCACCATTGGGACCAATAATTCCCACGATTCCCGCTGGTGGAAGCTTGAAATTTAGGTTATCATACAAGAGTTTTTCGCCGAAACCTTTCTTCACACTCTTCGCCTCAATCACGTTGGTGCCAAGCCTTGGTCCTGCAGGAATGAATATCTCAAGATTGCTCTCTTTTTCTTTTTGCTCCTGCGACAACAAATTCTCGTAGTTACTCAAGCGAGCTTTACTCTTGCTCTGTCGGCCTTTGGGATTCATACGTACCCACTCCAATTCTCGTTCTAAAGTCTTGCGACGCTTGGAGGCCTGCTTTTCTTCTTGAGCCATACGAGCTGTCTTTTGATCAAGCCAAGAGCTGTAGTTTCCCTTCCAAGGAATCCCTTCTCCACGGTCCAATTCTAAAATCCATCCCGCTACATTATCAAGGAAGTAACGGTCGTGCGTAACCGCGATAACCGTCCCTTTGTACTGCTGTAAGTGTTGCTCTAACCACAAAATACTCTCGGCATCCAGGTGGTTGGTAGGCTCATCCAAGAGCAAGATATCCGGCTGCTGAATCAATAGTCTACAAAGAGCCACACGACGAGCCTCACCACCGGAAAGGTGATCAACAAGCTGATCTGACGGAGGACAATTCAATGCATCCATCGCTCGATTTAACATGGTATCTAATTCCCATGCATTCATCGCGTCTATCTTATCCTGTAATTCCGCTTGACGAGCCATGAGTTGCTCCATTTTATCTGGATTCTCATAGACTTCTGGCAAACCGAAATCATCATTGATTTTATTGTATTCGTCTAAAACAGCAACGGTTTCAGCAGCTCCTTCTTTAACAATATCCAACACAGTCTTCCCAGCCTCTAGCTGCGGCTCTTGCTCTAGATACCCAACAGTATAGCCAGGAGAAAAGACTACATCTCCCTGATAACTCTTATCCACACCTGCAATGATTTTCAAAAGGGTGGATTTACCTGAACCGTTTAAACCTAGGATACCTATTTTGGCTCCATAGAAGAAGGATAAATAGATGTCCTTTAGAATGGCTTTATTATTGTGTGGCAATACCTTGCTCACACGTGACATCGAAAAAATGACTTTTTTACCGTCGTCTGACATGAATGATATGATTAAGATTTATACGCGCATCGCTACTATCCTCGCACTTTGCTTGATAGGTTTCCATAGCACTGCCCAAAGTTACATATTGAAAGGGACTGTTGAAGATAGAGATTCATCTTTTGCCTTACCTAATTCATACATCGTCAACAATAAAACTTTTGCGGGCACCATCACTAATGGCATAGGGTATTTCGAATTATCTGTTGCTCAAGGAGATACCATAGTTATTTCCAATGTTGGATATGCATTCAAATACATCGCTGTCGATAGCGCACTAGTGGCTCGCATTGATCAAGAGCTACGGATAAAATTGGTTCCTAAAAACTTTCTACTCGACGAGGTTAGTATTTATGCCATTACTTCAAACAACCCGCGCACGATGCCACAGCGCAAACCTATTGTTCCCTCCAATGCGAATATTCGAACCCCGGAGACCGTAGCTCCTACCCTTGCGAATCCACTCGATTTACTGTATTACAGCTTTGGGAAGCGACCAAAACAGTTAGCAGCGTTGCGCAAATTGCAGCAAGAAGATTACTATAGAAGGAAGCTCGAGGAAGGAAACAACCGTACAATTCTCGAAGAATTGACTGGTATTCCTAAGGCTGAAATGGAAGCTTTCATGTTCTATTGCAAATATTCAGACACTCAAATTCGCACTTTTAACGATTACCAATTTCTTGAATCCCTACTGGATTGTTATTCAGAATATGAACGTCTACGTGAACAACAAGAAACTTTGGAACGATTGGAACGATGAAAGAAGAACAGCTAAAAAAAGTAAACCAAGAGCTTTGGGACCATTGGGCCAGCCTACATCCTAATTCGGAGTTTTACGACACGCCAGGTTTTATACAAAATCAAATGTCGTTGAATCCTATAGAGCTAGACCTCCTGCCCAACCTCCATGGTAAAAAGGCGCTGCACATGCAATGTCATTTTGGTCAAGACACTATTTCTTTGAAAACCTTAGGTGCCAAAGAAGTAGTAGGTTTGGACTTCTCCGCTACCGCTCTATCAGCCGCAGAACAACTGGTAAAAGACTGCAATATTGATGGTGTGAGCTTCGTACAATCTGACGCCTGCGTACCCGTACCTAGTTTAAAAGGTTCATTTGACATCGTTTACGCTTCATACGGTGTGATTGGTTGGCACCCGAATGCTCAAGCTTGGATAGATGCTGCATTTTCTTACTTAAGGCCAGGGGGAGAACTCATCTTTGTAGAATTTCATCCTGTGCTCTGGATACTTGATCATACGTTTACACAGATCGTCTATTCGTATTTCAACGATGGCGTAATCACAGAGACTAGTAAAGGATCATACGCAGCGCCACAGGCTAAGGAAATGGATAATCACACTTGGAACCACGGTCTGAGTGAAGTATTAAAACCAGTGATCGACCATCCCGATAGATCTTTAGTCTATTTCAACGAATACGATTGGAGTCCTTATGAGATTTTTAACGCAACCTCCCCTGCACCTGGCAAGTACCAAATCAAAGGAAAAGAGGGATTGTTTCCTTTAGTATATGCATTCAAGGGAAAAAAGATTCGCTAACTAAAATTGTTTTATCTATACAGCTGCCCCGCGCTCTATCTCAGTGAGCGCGGGGTTTTTTATGAAGTTACCCGACGCATCCAAGGCCCCTTTTCAGTATACTTTAACAAAAATTATAGTACTTTGTATTGCATAGTACCAGAGAATGCATATATCTTTGTGTAAAATTAGTACTGTATGAAAAAGTTACTCCTAACCCTATTGATTCCCTTTTTTGCATTAGGACAGCAAAAAGGGCAAGCTGATGAACTTTACGAAAAGTATGATCCCAAACCGTATGTGAGCGGATTTAGCTTTGGCGGAAGTTTATTACGTGCGCTTCCATTAGACATCGATATTGATAATGGGAATCTCGAACGCACACTGAATGGTGAAATCAAACGCATTCAGTGGTTAAAAGTAAGCGACGAGCGCTACTTACAAGAAGTCACCCGCGACTGGCAACGGTTCTTAAGACGCGCGGGTTATCGTAAGATTGAATTGGAAAATGAAGATGATGATCTCACCTACATGTATGTGAGAGGTACTCGAACTCAATTCGACGAGGCTCACTTTTTAATAGAAAATGACGATACGACCATTTTGCTCACGGTGTACGGTGAGTTCACCCTTAACAAACGACTTCATGAAGATTGAAAACACTAAAGCCCAGATGAGAAAGGGCATATTAGAGTATTGCATTCTTGGTATACTTCGCAGTGGCGATGCATATGCCTCGGATATCATCGCACAACTCAAAGATGCTAAATTGATCGTGGTAGAAGGAACGCTCTACCCCCTGCTCACTCGCCTCAAAAATGCCGGTTTATTAGAATACCGCTGGGAGGAAAGCAGTTCAGGTCCACCGAGAAAATACTATTCACTCTCCGATGTAGGACGAAGTTTTCAAGATGAGCTCAAGCTCACTTGGGACGAATTACAACAAGCCGTAGAAATAATCACCACCCCTAAGACAACATCATGAACAAGACAATAAACATTAATCTAGCCGGAATCATATTCCACTTAGACGAACCCGCTTACGAAGCGTTCAAATCGTACCTATCCCAGGTAAAAAACGCCTTAGAAGATCAAGAAAGCGGCGCTGAAGTAATCGCTGATATTGAGGCTCGTATCGCAGAAATATTCTCGATGCGTTTGGCGGAGTTCAAAAGAGAAGTGATCAATACTAACGATATTTCTTTTGTTATCAGCACCTTGGGACGTCCTGAGGATTTTCAAGACGATGAGGATGCTGCATTCTCTCAGCAACAGCAATCATCATCAAACAGCAAAACCAAAAAACGCCTCTATCGAAATCCTGATGAGCGCTTTATCGGTGGTGTTGCCAGCGGTATTGCGGCGTACTTCGGTACGGACACCGTATGGATTCGATTAATCTTCTTGGTATTGTTATTCTTTACTGGAATTGGCTTTTTAACCTATATCATTCTATGGGCGGCTATTCCAGAAGCTAAAACAACCGCTCAGAAGCTCCAGATGCGCGGAGAGCCAGTGAATCTAAGTAACATTGAAAAGAGTGTCAAGGAGGAACTCGATGGCGTCAAAGAGCGCTTTGGTCGATTTCGCGAAGAAAACAAGGGCGCGGGCAACAAAGTAGGCGATGGCATCCAGAGCTTTTTTGCTTTCCTATTGATGCTTCTTGAAACAGTATTCACCTTCATTTTCAAATTCATAGGCATCATTTTAGTCATTATTGGAATTATTTTCGGCTCCTTCTTATTATTAGGTATGCTCGGTGTGGTTGCCACTACTTGGAATATCGGAGGTATGGATTACCTCACCTTCGATGGAGCTGTCTTAGGACTTAATGGTCTCGAAGCCGTTATCGGTAATGGCTGGACCTTAAACCTGCTTCGTGCTGGTGCCTTGCTCACCTTGTTGCTTCCATTGTTTGGTTTGATTT
>Ga0181558_10005008_pt1 | contig 11785 bp, 10 predicted proteins | sample 011ome_22_FD_133754 | JGI IMG/M metagenome (GOLD analysis project Ga0181558, IMG submission 133754) | Coastal salt marsh microbial communities from the Groves Creek Marsh, Skidaway Island, Georgia - 011507BT metaG (megahit assembly) | ecosystem: Environmental > Aquatic > Marine > Intertidal... | reverse complement strand
GCCCGCCAGTGTATTAATGAAGCCGCCGATCAGTCCTGCCGCCAACAAGGCCGAGATGCCGGTGATGCTCAAAGCGTCCAAAATCATTCGCCACAACGAGATAGAGAAAGCGCATGGTATGCGCGGCGCTCAGAAAGTCAATGTTGGCGACTCAATTCGCTCGCGGATAAGCACGGTCTGTCGTTGCTGTTCAGCAGGGATGCTATCAATTAATCAATATAAACAATAGCCTATGATATTTATCTCCAATTTTTCTAACGTATCGAAGCCGTCTGGAAAAAGGGATCAGGGCGCAACCAAGGGGACGCGCTCACGATCAATCTGATAGAGTTCGCCCTCTTCATTACCAATCATCAAGCGCTCGTTGGAGACCCAGGTCACCGCCTCAACCTGCTTGACTTGCCGTCTTGGTAACGGCAGCCGATAAGCCCTGCTGGATAACCACTTGTCATCTGTCGAGGGTTTTTCGAAAAGCCAAAGATCCGTGTAGCAGATTACCGCCAGAAAGCGGCCGTCCGGCGAGACTTCGGCGCCAGTTGCAACCGCCAGCTCGTCGCTGGCATCGACTCGAGTCAGCAGATTAACGCGATCGGTATACTGGGTATCCAGCCGGTAGAGGGCTGCGCCAAGCTCAAATTTATCGATCTTGCCGGCTTCACGGTGCTTGGTGATGAAATAGAGTTTACCGTCAGCGACAAACAAAGCCTCACTGTCAAAGTGCCAGCGTCTGGCCGGATACTCTGTTTGCTCAGGATAGCGAACCGGCAGAAAGCTGAGTGGGCGCGTGAGCTCTACTGCGCGCGGGTTAGGCTCCACAATCACATATACACCCAGGTCTCGACGCGCATTACCATTGTTGCCCATGTCTGCGACATACAGCAAATCTTCGCCGATCGCGATATCTTCCCAGTCTACATTGGCCGCCACGGCAATGGGCAATCCAGGCCATGGCTGCTTGCCAACTTCAACCTCCTCGCCATGAAAGTATCGGCTTAAAAATCTGGGAAAGATAATCTTTCCCTGCCCGTCAAGCGCAAACAACCTCGGTTGATCACCGCTGTCATTGTGAGCCCAATATACATCTTCAAACCGCCGACTCTTGACGATGCCACTAAGCTCATTCAGGGCGCTGAAGCGAATTGGGGTTGGACTGCCGAGCCCCGACTCAGCGATTGCCATACTCGTCCACCCAAGGCTCGCGATAACGAATAGATGCCTGAGATACATGTAAACTCCTTGCCGATAAAAGCCTGAGCAACTCGCTTCAGGCTGCCAGGCAGTATAACGTTCGCACGCAAAAAACACTTGCATCATGACAAGGGGCCGCTATCATGACCGGCATGAACCGAATCGCCAACAGCCTAGCAGCACCAGTCACTCGCCGACCTTTTGGTCGACCCGTAGGTGTGGCTGCGCTGGCCGTTCACGGCTTGCTTGCCAAGCGCACTGACGCCCAGCGTGTTGACGTCAAGAGTGTGGGAGCGAGGAAAAGGAATACCAACAAGAAGATCCAGGATCGGATGTATTTCTTTAACTATAATAATTGCTAGAGCGCTTAATACTGAATTAGGCGGTCAAGACCGCCGACGAGAAACCCCGATTGGCGCAGCTGGATCGGGGTTTTTTTTGGGTTTTTGACGCGCGTGTTGACACATATTTAGAGTTTCAAATTCCTCGAATGAATGGACAGGATCTGCGGATCAGGAAATCGATATGACGAATGTAGTAGTGGACGATCTTAACGTGCTAAGTGAACAAACCCTGATGACGCCTAACGAGCTGAAAAAGTTAATTCCTGCCTCGAGTCAGGCGCTTGCTACCGTCGCCAACGGTCGCTTAACCATCAAGGAGATCCTGGAGCACAAAGATCCCCGCCTGTTCGTGATCATCGGGCCCTGCTCGATTCACGACATGGAAGCCGCAATGGAGTATGCGCATCGGCTGAAATTACTCGCTGAGGAAGTGCAGGACAGTCTTGTCCTGGTAATGCGAGTCTACTTTGAGAAACCTCGAACCACCGTCGGCTGGAAGGGTTTTATCAATGATCCTTACATGAACGATTCATTTGCCATACAGGACGGCCTAAAGCTGGCCAGAAAGCTGCTGGTTGACCTCGCTGAGATGGGTATTCCAACCTCTACCGAGGCGCTTGACCCGGTCTCTCCCCAATATCTGCAGGACATGATCAGCTGGAGTGCTATCGGTGCGCGCACCACCGAGTCACAAACTCATCGGGAAATGGCCAGCGGTCTGTCCTCTGCTGTAGGTTTTAAAAACGGTACCGATGGTGGCCTGGCCGTCGCTATCAACGCGTTACAGTCAGTTTCAGCGCCCCATCGGTTCCTGGGAATCAATCATGAGGGTCAGGTTGCCGTCATTCGAACTCGCGGTAACCAACATGCACACATTGTGCTTCGAGGCGGCGGCGGCAATACCAATTACGATTCGGTCAACGTCGCGGTCTGTGAGCAGGCTCTGAAGAAAGCCGGCATTGAGGCCAATATCATGATTGACTGCAGTCATGCCAATTCATCAAAGAATTACGCTCTTCAGCCCCTCGTCATGGAGAATGTCGCGAACCAGATCGTCGAGGGTAACTGCTCTATCGTCGGTCTAATGGTCGAAAGTAACCTGAATGCCGGTAATCAGTCGATTCCTAGTGACTTGAAGGACCTGCAGTATGGCGTTTCTGTCACTGACGCCTGCGTTGACTGGGCATCGACTGAGTCGATGATTCGCGGTCTTAGAGACAGAGTCAAAGCCCATCTACCGCAACGCCAGGCGCATCGCGATATTTCGGCTGCGGCGAAATCGGCCTGATCAGCATGCCACCCTGGGAGATCTACCTGGATGTCGATGGTGTCTGCGCGGACTTCATTCGACCGGCGTTAGACCTTATTGGCCTTGAGCCGAACGGGGTCCTGCAACGTTGGGCCCATGAGTTTGCTGGTCACTTCTATCCCGAACCCCTCATTGGCATGCCACGAGAGATTTTTTTTGGCGAAATAGATGCCCATGGCGCCGACTTCTGGCGCAATCTGCCAGCTTATCCCTGGTTTCTGGAAATGCATGAAGCCCTGTCAAAATTGGGGCATGTCGTCTTTCTGACCGCGCCTACGGGCTTTCCCGACTGTCTTGCGGGCAAATACCAATGGCTTTGTGATCGTTTTGGCCCCGGGTACACAGATTGCATCTTCACCGGCCATAAGGACCGTCTTGCCCACGCAGGTGCAATTCTGATCGATGACAGTGATAGCAACATCGCCGCGTTTAACCAAAGGGGCGGGATAGGCGTGACATTTCCTCAGTTCTGGAATCTTGGCGGACAGCAGCAGGACCCAGCGGGTGTTATTATTCAGCAGGTCACGCACATTATCGCAAGTCGATCAAATCAGTAATCAACAGGCAGATACGCTAGGCACTACGAAGCCTTGGCGTTAAAGTGATAGCGGCGGCTAGAAATATGCGTTTTCTGTCACTGAATGATCAGTCACATCCCTGACGGCTGTCAGCTCTGGTATCAGTTCCAGTAACGTCTTCTCGACGCCATCCTTAAGGGTCATGTCAACCATTCCACAGCCCTGGCAGCCGCCGCCGAACTGCAATATCGCGATATTCATGTCGACTACCTCAACGAGGCTAACGTTACCGCCGTGGCTGGCCAGAGATGGGTTTACCTGGCTGTGCAGTACATAATTAATTCTATCCTCGATGGGACTATCATCTGAAACTTTGGGTACCTTGGCATTGGGCGCCTTAATCGTCAGCTGCCCGCCCATCTTGTCCTTGGCATAGTCAACTAATGCGTCTGCAAGAAAAGGCTTGCTGCGACCATCGATCCATGCCCCGAAGCCCGTATACTCGACCTTCTCATCTGTAGCCTGCTGCTCGCCTGGTTTACAGTAAGCTATGCAGGTCTCAGCCATTGGGGTGCCGGGATCAGAGATAAATATGCGAATATCGTTGGCATCGTCTTGTTTGGATAGCAAACTGACCAGGTATTCCTGGGCGGCTGGAGTAATTTCGACCATGACCGAATCCGTGCGCAAGTGGGTAGAGCGCAAGTTTAAACAATACCTTGCCTGGTGATCAATGGGCGGCGTTCTAAGTCTCTGCTTTTCAATGATTTTTACCAGCATTATTTGGCGAGCATCAAGATGAAGTAGATTCATCTTGGCCAGTGAAGAACTTCAAACCGGGTTGCCTCCAGTCCTGCTAAACTCCGCAACCTTCAATCACCGCTTCGAATCCTAACACCATGAAACAAGCGCCCCGCTCGGCCCTTCTCAAGGCTCAACTGCAACACCGTATTCTCGTGATGGATGGTGCCATGGGCACCATGATTCAAGCATTACAGCTCACTGAAGCCGATTTTCGTGGCGATCGATTTGTTGATCATCCAACCGACCTGAAAGGTAATAATGAGCTACTGGTACTGACCCAGCCAAAGGCGTTGCAAAATATTCATCTGGCTTACCTACGCGCCGGCTCAGACATCATTGAAACCAATACCTTTACTGCGAACCGTATCTCCCAGTCGGACTATGGCACTGAAGCCCTGTCTTATGAAATCAACCTGGAGGCCGCCAGACTCGCCAGACAGGCCGCCGATGCTGTGACTCTGGAGGATCCTGCAAAACCTCGTTTTGTAGCTGGCGCTGTAGGCCCCACAACTCGCGCCGCGAGTCTCTCGCCGAATGTTAATGATCCAGGCTTTAGAAATATTACCTTTGATGAGCTGGTTGAAGACTACAGTGAAGGCATACGCGGGCTGATCGATGGTGGCGCCGATATTATTCTGCTGGAAACCATTTTTGATGTGCTGAATGCCAAGGCCGCCATATTCGCTGCCCTGACAGTCTTTGAAGACCTGGACACTGAATATCCCATTATGCTTTCCGGCACTATCACCGATGCTTCGGGACGCCTCCTTTCTGGGCAGACTGTTGAGGCTTTCTGGGCTTCTATTCGCCATGCGAAGCCACTGTCAGTGGGCTTTAACTGCGCGCTAGGCGCAGACGAATTAAGACCCTACATAGCGGAAGTGAGTCATGTCGCAGACTGTTATGTCAGTGCCTATCCCAATCGTGGCCTGCCGAATGAGTTCGGCGAATATGACGAAACCATTCCGCAGATGGTCGCTTCTATCGAGGATTACCTGAAGTCCGGACTGGTTAATATCATTGGTGGCTGTTGCGGCACGGGGCCGGAACACATCCTTGAATTTTCGCGAATCGCTGCCAACTATTCCCCGCGACCCATTCCTGCCGTGGCAGCAAAAATGCGCCTGAGTGGACTGGAACCTTTCAATATCGGGCCCGACTCTCTGTTCGTTAACGTTGGCGAAAGAACCAATGTGACCGGCTCCAAACAGTTTGCTCGTCTGATTATTGACGAAAACTACGACAAAGCACTGGCGGTAGCACTTTCACAGGTCAATAACGGCGCTCAAATTATAGACGTCAATATGGACGAGGGCATGCTGGATTCAAAAGCAGCCATGGTGAGGTTTCTTCACTTGGTCGCCTCCGAGCCAGATATCAGCCGGGTTCCCGTCATGGTGGACTCCTCGAAATGGGATATTATCGAAGCTGGCTTGAAGTGCCTGCAAGGTAAGTCCATTGTCAACTCCATCAGCCTGAAGGCGGGTAAGGCTGAGTTTGTTGAGCAGGCTAAGATTTGTCTGAAGCATGGCGCCGCTGTCATTGTCATGGCTTTTGATGAAGACGGGCAAGCAGACAATCTGATCCGTAAGCAGGAAATCTGTCAACGCTCCTACGACATCTTGGTTCATGAGGTGGGCTTCCCTCCCGAAGATATTATCTTCGATCCTAACGTGTTTGCGGTAGCCACCGGTATTGAAGAGCATGTTACCTATGGCAAAGACTTCATCGATGCCTGTGCGTTCATCAAGGCTAATTTGCCCCACGCAAAGGTTTCAGGAGGCATCAGCAATGTGTCTTTCTCGTTTCGAGGTAATGACCAGGTACGCGAGGCCATCCACGCCGTCTTTCTCTATCATGCGATCAAAGCCGGCCTCACCATGGGTATCGTCAACGCTGGTCAGTTGGCCATCTATGAGGAGATTCCCGCCGACCTTAGAGATCGGGCTGAGGATGTGATCCTCAATCGGCGTCCAGATGCCGCTGAACGCTTGCTGGAAATCGCTAACCAATATGCCGGGGGTGCCAGCAAAGGTAAGTCTGAGGACCTGGCGTGGCGAGACCTTGGCGTCGAGGAAAGACTCGCCCATGCACTGGTCAAGGGCATCAATACCTATGTCGTTGAGGATACCGAAGAAGCGAGACTGCTCTATGACCGACCTATTGAAGTGATCGAAGGCCCCTTGATGGCTGGTATGAATCGCGTCGGGGATCTGTTCGGTGCGGGTAAAATGTTTCTGCCGCAGGTCGTCAAGAGCGCGCGGGTCATGAAGCAATCCGTTGCCCACCTGGTGCCCTTTATCGAAGCGGCGAAGGATGAGAAATCAAAACCCCGGGGCAAGATACTGATGGCAACGGTCAAGGGTGATGTCCATGACATCGGCAAGAATATTGTTGGCGTGGTTCTGCAATGCAATAACTACGAAGTGATAGATCTCGGCGTTATGGTGCCAGCTGACAAGATCATCAAGACAGCGATCAGTGAGAAAGTCGACATCATTGGTCTCTCCGGCCTGATTACGCCCTCACTGGACGAAATGGTGCATGTGGCTTCAGAGTTGCAGCGTCTCAACCTTAAGCTACCCCTGATGATTGGCGGTGCAACCACGTCCAAGGCGCATACTTCCGTAAAAATTGAACCCTGTTATGCCGCTGATGCGACCGTCTATGTTGCTGATGCCTCGCGTGCAGTGGGCGTTGCAACCCAGTTGCTAAGCGAAGACTTAAAGCCGGCTTTCTGTGAAGCGTTGCGTGCCGAGTACGCGATGATTCGAGAACGAAACAAGCACCGCCGTGCCAAGGGCGACCTGCTGAGCTACGCAGCGGCCCAGAACAACCGTCCCAACTTCGATTGGACAACACCTGTCGTGCCCGCCGTGACCGGCACACGCAGTTTTGTCGACTATTCACTCGCCGAGCTAGTTGACTATATTGATTGGAATCCGTTCTTCAACACCTGGGAGCTGGCGGGTAAATTCCCGGGCATCCTGGAAGACGAGATCATTGGCGCAACAGCACGAGAGCTCTACCAGGATGCGAGAGCGATGCTCGCCACCTTGGTCGAAGATCGCAAGATTCGAGCAAGCGCAGTGATTGGCTTCTGGCCCGCCAATAGCGATGGGGATGATATTCTGGTTTTTACCGACGAATCTCGAACTCAGGTACGCACCCGTCTTCATCATCTACGGCAGCAGATGGCCAAGCCGAGTGAGCAACCCAACTATTGTCTGGCAGACTTTATCGCGCCGGTCGCCAGCGGTTTGTCTGACTATATTGGCGGGTTTACCGTGACGGCTGGTCTGGGCGTTGACGAATTGGCAACCGCTTATGAACAACGTCAGGACGACTACAACGCCATATTGCTGAAGGCGCTCGCGGACCGTTTGGCTGAAGCATTTGCTGAGCGCATGCACGAAAGGGTTCGGCAAGAGTTTTGGGGCTACGCAAAGGACGAGGCACTGGATAACGAAGCCCTGATCAAAGAAAAATACCAGGGCATCCGCCCGGCGCCCGGTTACCCTGCCTGTCCTGACCACACGGAGAAGACAGCCCTGTTTGAGCTTCTGGATGCGACGGCAGCAACTGGGGTTAGTCTCTCGGAAAATTTTGCCATGTCACCGGCCTCTTCAGTAAGCGGCTTCTATTTTTCCCATCCACAGGCCCGTTATTTTGGACTTGGCAAAATTGATCGCGATCAGGTAGCAAGTTACGCAGAACGCAAGGGAATGACAGTCGCCGAAACTGAGCGGTGGTTATCTCCTGTGCTAAATTATCAGTAGGCTTATCAATAGAAGCTACTACAGAAAGACTGGCAATGGTAAGATAAGCGCCTCAAATATGGCGGCAGAAGCAGACTAGCATGATGAATGAGACTCCGAAGAAACCGGTGCCGAAAGATTCGACTACCGATGACAGCAAACCTGCCGCGCCAAATTTTCTGCAGGTTATGATGAGTGTTTTCGCTGCTGCCTTTGGCGTTCAAAGCGATAAAAATTATCAGCGTGATTTCAGTACGGGCAATCCCCTCGCCTACATCATCGGCGGCTTGATCTTCACTGTACTCTTTATCATGACCCTCGTTAGCATCGTCATGTTGGTCTTGCCCTGAGCCTTCAGCCCATAGCCCTCAGCCCTCAGCTCTCACGCAGATAAAGGTGCCATCCAAAGGATGGCGAGAGGCGCCTATTGCCTGGGTTTGGCCTTTTCTTAGCGCCTGCAAGCAATGCTTCTTGAGGAGTCGTCTTTTATAGCCTGTAATCGAAACGCTTGTGGCCGCAAGGCTTGTGAATGAAAGGCTTGTGAATGAAAGGCTTGTGAAAAAAAGCCTTGTGAAGGCCGCGCCTGATACAACAGGGGCCTTCCTCATATGCAACAGACGAGGGAGTTAGCCGGGCAAACCTGCCGGCTGGGCGATTTGGCCAAACCTTCCAGCGCCTAACTGTTGCCCAACATTCTGCCGCGTAACATACACCTGCTCGGCAACCAGGGTGCTACTGGCCTGTTACCCAGTAGACCATGGCAATCACTGCAATGCTGATCAACAGAACGGCGCATATGGCGTCCACAGTGCTGTCTGAATGTTGTTCGTTCTCGCTCATGAAGATACCTGTTCTCGGTTGGTGGTGACGACATTGCCCCGCTCCGGATTATACGGAAGCAGACCACCTTGACTCAACCGTTCATGACCTCGAAGCTCGACAATTTGGATCAGGCAGGATCAACTCTGTGACATTACCCTGGCTACGCGCGGAGATCAGTCTGGGGTTAGAGCTCAGTTTCCCTCGCTGCTCGTTAAAACTATCTCTTCTATTCTTATGAATAAATTAACCTACACCACAACCTTGGGTTCTGTTAACTTACGCGAGTTTAGCACTTGACCCTCAGCACCAGGCAGCCCGATCTATGTATCTGTATGACAATTACGACCAGACCCTGGTTGACGAAAGAGTGAACCAATACCGTGATCAAACTCAACGTTTTCTCGCCGGGGAGCTACCCGCCGAAGAGTTTCAACACCTGAGATTACGTAACGGATTATATATTCAACGTCTGGCTCCCATGCTCAGGGTTGCCGTGCCGTACGGTATGCTCAGTTCACAGCAGTTGCGCAAGCTCGCTTACATCTCGCGACACTTTGATCGCGGTTATGCCCACTTCACTACCCGTCAGAATGTTCAATACAACTGGCCAAAACTCGAAGAGGTGCCGGATATCCTGGCAGAGCTCGCCAGCGTTCAGATGCACGCGATTCAAACCAGCGGCAACTGTATTCGTAACGTCACCTCTGACCAATACGCTGGTGTGGCCCTTGACGAAATCGAAGACAGCCGCCCCTGGGCAGAGCTGATTCGTCAGTGGTCGACCTTTCACCCAGAGTACAACTGGTTACCCCGTAAATTCAAAATTGCGGTGACTGGTGCTCGACAAGATAGGGCCGCGGTGCAGGTCCACGATATTGGCTTACGACTTGTGGAAAAGAACGGTGCAGTCGGTTTTCAGGTGCTGGTAGGCGGTGGTCTGGGTCGTACCCCGGTGCTGGCGCCGGTGATTCGAGAGTATCTCGACAAGGAACATCTGCTGACTTATCTGGAGGCGATACTCCGGGTGTATAATCGCTATGGCCGTAGAGACAACAAGTATAAGGCGCGTATTAAAATTCTGGTCCGAGCCATGACGCCGGAGATTTTTGCGGCGAGGGTTGAAGCCGAATGGCAGGCGCTTCGCGACGGTCCGGGTACACTTACCGAGGCTGAAATAAATCGAGTCAAAGACTTTTTTAGTCGCCCCGCGTATGCTGATTTAACCCCTGAGCCAGAGGTGCTGGGAACGGCACTGAGAGAGAATTTTGCCTTCAAAGCCTGGCATAGCCGTAACGTTAAGACCCATCGTCAACCCGGCTACGCGATCGTTAATCTGGCGATGAAAACCACTGGTGTTGCACCCGGCGATGTCACCGACGAGCAGCTTGAATGCATAGCCGATTTGGCAGATGAGTATAGTTTCGGCGAGATTCGAGTCACTCATGAGCAAAACGTGACCCTGAGCGATGTGCGCCAAGCTGACCTCTACAATCTATGGAAAGCCCTCTGCACCGCCGAGCTTGCTTCTCCTAACCTGGGCTTGCTCACCGATATTATCTGCTGTCCAGGTGGAGACTACTGCTCTTTGGCAAACGCTAAATCTATTCCTGTGGCAGAAGCGATTCAGCGTCAGTTTGATGACCTGGATTATCTGCACGACCTGGGCGATCTGGACATCAATATCTCTGGCTGTATGAATGCCTGTGGTCATCATCACGTGGGTAATATCGGTATCTTGGGCGTTGACAAAAAGGGGGCTGAGTTCTATCAGGTATCGATTGGCGGATCCTCAAGCAATGCTGCAGCACTTGCACAAATACTCGGCCCATCATTTGCCCAGGATGCGATTCCAACCGTGATTCAAAAACTGGTCGACGTTTATCTCGATCGACGAGAATCCGGTGAACAGTTCCTCGAAACCTTTAGCCGAATCGGCATTCAACCCTACAAAGACAGCGTCTACGCCTAAACAGGAAGCTGATTTATGCCAACTATCATAAAAGACCGGGCTATTATAGATTCGCCTTTCGCAGTGCTTGACCTAGACAGCGCCAACACCGAGACCCCTCATTGCCTGCTGCCGATGAGCTTTTACCTTATCCATCACGCCCTACTGCAAGGTCGCCAGGACGTTGGTGTCTGGTTGGCAGCCGACGAAGCTGTTGAGTCCTTGGCTGACTATCTGCAAGGGTTGGCGGTAATCGCATTGGATTTTCCGCACTTCGGCGACGGCAGAGGCTATTCCAGTGCCAGCCTGCTGCGCCAACAAATGGCCTATCAGGGCGAGATTCGTGCCATTGGCGACGTTCGTCGCGATCAACTTGAACAGATGCAGCGCTGTGGTATCAACGCCTTCCATCTCGCTGCCGGTCAAAATATCGACGCCAGTCTGCGCGCACTCGCCGGCTTCAGCTACCACTATCAAGCTTCCGTTGACCAGGCGCAGCCCCTGTTCAGACAGCGGCTGGTAACTTGAAGCAGGAAAACCCTGGGCTGGCCGGTAAATGGCTTCTGAATCGGCACGGGATCACTTAACATTAGCGCCATGGATAGCGACCCGGTTTTATTTTCTTTTTTTCTGATTTTCACTTCTGCGGCAGTGCTGGCAACCTTTGCACTATTTACTCGCCAACCATTGATCGTCGCCTACATTGCCATCGGCGTTATCCTGGGTCCCTCGGCAACTTCGCTCATCTCAGACCCTTCATTGATCAGTAGCATTGCCAAAATAGGCATTATTTTCCTGCTGTTTCTTCTGGGTCTGGATATGCAACCGGCTAAGCTTGGCAATATGCTGGGTAGCGCCCTGCTGGTAGGTCTCGCCAGTTGTGTTGCATTTTTTGCCATTGGTTTTGGCATCGGCATGCTATTCGGTTACACCCAGCTGGAAAGTCTTATCATCGGCATTGCCATGATGTTTTCCAGCACCATTATCGGCATCAAGCTGCTACCCACAACGGTCCTCCACCATCGCCGTACGGGCGAGCTGGTGGTCAGTCTGCTGTTGATTCAGGATGTTATTGCCATCATCGTGCTGCTGGT
>Ga0181558_10005001_pt1 | contig 11792 bp, 10 predicted proteins | sample 011ome_22_FD_133754 | JGI IMG/M metagenome (GOLD analysis project Ga0181558, IMG submission 133754) | Coastal salt marsh microbial communities from the Groves Creek Marsh, Skidaway Island, Georgia - 011507BT metaG (megahit assembly) | ecosystem: Environmental > Aquatic > Marine > Intertidal... | reverse complement strand
CCATTGCGATTCGATAACAAGCCCGATTACTTATACGGTCGCGTTGCAGTTACTTTCATATTACGTTGCCATTCAAAAGGGCACCGATGTGGATAAACCGAGAAACCTCGCGAAGTCCGTAACCGTAGAATAAATTCAAAAAAAGCGCGCTCAATGAGGGCGCCCTTCCTCTCATCATCAGAGTCACGTAAGCTCGAGAATGACCTGGGACGGGGGATTAATTATGGATGGCTTAACAATAATCGGTTTTGTGTTCGGAATGGTGGGTGTGGTTGCGCTAGTCCGTCTCGAAAAACTGATCAAGACCTTAAAAGAAAAAGGAATTCTTGAAGAGGATTACCAGGAAGAGTAATTAAGCACGTTCACTCAATTGGTCCACCTCTTGTCTGAATAGGAAGCGCTGTTGCGTGCTTCGAACCGCTTCATTTTTTGAGCCGAAGCCTTTTGCGCTCACCTTAGGCGCTCGCGTCAGCCGCGATTACCCCTTGTTTTTGTCATTATTCACGATTATGGATGTGCAATCGTGCGAGCCGAAGCCCCAGTTGGTAGCATGCGTTTTGGTCTAACTTGGCTTGTAAAGCGTATTCGCTGTCACGTTCAGTGTTTAAGGAAATGAAAAAGCATGAAGCAACAATTCAAAAAAACGGTGCTAGCAACCGCCATTGCCCTCCCCGCTATGAGCGCGGGCCTGGCAAATCCATCATTTGCTCAGGAACCCAGGCTCACTTTAGAAGAAGTGATTGTGACGGCGACGCGCCGAGCAGGTTCACTGCAAGACCTACCCATCAATATTGCTGCTATTACGGGCGAGAGCATTAAAGAGCAGGGATTTGGTGATATTGCTGAGGCGCTTTCTTATGTTCCGGGTATCAATGCAGTGGATCGTGGCGGCCGGAATGGGCAACAGCTTGTTGTTCGTGGTTTGAATGCTGATCCGCTTGGTCAGGGAACCAATATTGGCACGGGCGGCACAGTCGCCACCTACGTAGGCGAAATTCCTTTGGGCATTGATATGCGCTTAGTTGACATGGCCCGCGTTGAGGTTTTACTTGGGCCACAGGGTACACTCTATGGTGCCGGCACCATGGGTGGAGCCATACGATATATTCCAAATCGCCCTGATTTTGATGACACGACGGTTAACCTGCGCGGCGAGCTGTACCAGAACAGCGAAAGCGATGATCTAAGCTCAGACATGGGCTTTACCCTGAACTTGCCGCTGTCTGACAACTTAGCGTTACGTGCCTCGATCGATCGCTATGATGACGCTGGCTTTATCGATCAACCTTTTATTGTAAAAGAGCCTGGTGTCTCGGAGCCTGATTCACCTCGTGGAAGTGATCAGCTGGCGCCTCAAAAAGACGTCAATACGCAAGAATCCGTCACCGGTAAAATAGCCCTTCGATGGCAGCCAACGGACATGCTGGACGCCACATTGACTTACTATCGTCAAACAGAAGACAACGGTGGCCGCACCATCTCTGCACACCGCGGTGAACTGCGTACAGGCCAATACGAAAACGCTCAGCGTGTTGCTGAACCGAACGAAGAAGAGACCAGCCTGTTGGCACTTGAAATCGTTGCAGATCTCGGCTTTGCTGAACTCACTTCAGCAACAGGTTCTTCGAAATACGAAGAAGTGGGTCAGCGCGATCAGACCGATTTGTTGATCAGCCTTGAGTATTCCTACGAAACTTTTCCGACTTTCACCGCGTTTACCCGTGAAGAAGACCGCTTGGAAACGTTTAGTCAGGAACTCCGTCTTGTTTCACAAGGCGATAGTGCAATCAGCTGGATTGTGGGTGCTTTTTACAACAAAGAAGACTACGTTGGTTTTTCCGCTGAATATACTCCTGAACTCGCTGACTTCTTCGGATCAACGCGATCAGATAATTTAGAGTATTTTTCCGCAGATTCAAGCGAGCTTGTAGAGAAAGCGGTATTTGGCGAGCTCACTTATCAGGTCACCGATCTTTGGCAGGTCACGGTCGGGATGCGTTATTACGAGTACGATATTGAGGCTCAGTCTACCGTTGATTTCCCACTCTACGATGGATTCTTTGGCCCTTCTGATTTCGTTGCTGCAAGCCTTGATCAGATTGAAAGCCGCGCTTTTGATCCTGCTCTAGCGCAAAGCGATGACGGAACCCTTTTCAAGTTAAATACGTCGTACGCGTTGACCGACGATATCACTTTGTATGGCACAATCAGTGAAGGTTATCGAATCGGTGGCACCAACGGCGGTGCACCTTGCGAAGCGTATGATCCAAATAAAGGTCAGGGAAACTGTAACTTAGCGCCTGGACAGCAATTTGGCCCTGGGCCGAATGACTTTGCAAAGTTTGACGAGCGCTCATACACAGCAGACACCACCCGGAATCATGAGCTCGGTGTTAAATCAAGCCTACTTGATGGTCGTATGACGCTGAACGCAGCAGTTTACCTGGTTGAATGGGATGATCCGCAGTTATCATCGGCTACTGTGAATGCCGCGATCCCAATTACGATTAACGCGGGCGGCGCGGAATCTACTGGTATTGAGGTGAACATCGATTGGTTGGCGCTTGAGAATTTGCGTATTCGCAGCGCTTTCAGTCACACCAGTACCGAATTAACCGATGATGTACCCTCTTTGATTCGTACCATCACCCCACCGGGATTTGGTACCGCTTTCGAAGACGGCATCAAAGGTGATCGTCTACCGGGCAGCCCAGAAAATCAATTTTCACTTTTTGCCTCATATGACATGCCTTTGAGCAATGGGCGCGAGCTTACGTTCAATGGGGGCTACGCATGGCAGAGCGATGTCCTTTCGCGAGCCGGTGGACGTGGTGACAGCCTGACTTTGGACAGCTTTGGGATTGCAAATCTCTCGGCAACCTACCGTGCCGACAACTGGACTGCGACATTGTTCATTGACAACGCGTTTGATGAGTTTGCTGAAACAGGCGTTGAGCAAACGGCTCTGTTTAATCAAACTGTGTCGGGTGCGACGAACCGCTACTTCAAGTCGAATGTCCTAGCACCCCGTTCGATGGGTGTGCGCTTTGGTATCGATTTCTAAGTCGTTGTTTAATAGATAGAAAAAAGGGGGCGTAAGCCCCCTTTTTTTGTTCGGACGGTGATCAACTGCGCTTAGGTAAACCCTCTAAGACGTCGATGCCTTTGTCTCGCAGGATCTGCTCGAGCTCGTCAAGCGCACCGGCGTAACGCTGCCAGCGACCAATTGAGCCAGAGTACAGCGGCTTTCTAACTTGCACCGAGCTTGCCGTAGAAACCGGCGCTTCGTTTTGATGGAAATTTAAACAGGCCTCTTTCCATTCCAAATCGCAAAACTTCAGTAAGCGTTCGGTTTGATTGCGCTGATCAAAAACAATATCTTCGTATCGAATCTGAAGAAAACGATTGCTTGGAAGAACCCTTTCCCAATGAGCGATGAGGTCGTTAAATAAGCCGTAAAATTGCGCTGTAGCCTCTAAACTGAACGTATAGGCGTAATAAGCTTGCTGCGTTGTGAGCAGCTGTCGGTAGTTACTTAAACAGCTGTCCATTGGGTTGCGGCGCAGTACCACAATGCGTGCATTCGGGAGCGCCTGATGAATCAGTCCGCAATATAAGAAGTTAAGCGGCATCTTATCGGTGAAGCGCTTTGCTCCTCTCCGTAGCGGCTCACATAGTTTGATGTACTGATCGCCTAGTCTGAGCATTTCTGTCGCGTTGAGTTTGGCGGTGTCTACCAGCGTATCGACATCCAGTGTCAGATTTGAACATGAACCCGAGGCCTGTTTTACCAAACCCGCAAATAAATTGAGTTCTCCCGCTGAAACCACTTCAGAGTGTGAGCCTAAAATGCGATCAACGAGAGTGGTGCCTGTTCGCGGTAAACCCACTATGAATATGGGTGCTTCTCCGCCGTCAGTCTCGGTATGATTCAAGGGTAAGCCTTGTATAGCCTGCACGATTTCTTGGTAGTTTACGAGTGATGCCTGTTGAAGCTTCATTTTTTTGGCTTTATGTAGCCAGCTTAAGCTTTCACGATAATCACCAAGATCTTCTAAACTTTTTGCTATGGCGTGGCCAAGATGTAGCCGAGCATCGGCGTCCTCAGACATTTGGGCAAAAGTGGCTGTCAGCTCGGGAATGATTTGATTGTCATTTGTTTGCTTTTTCAGCTGAACCAATGACGACAGCGCTCGATAGTGGTTAGGCTCAATGTGAAGAACCTGCCTAAAGGCCGCTTCGGCCTGTGTAAACTCACCGATAAATTGAAGCGATGCGCCCAAATTGTACTGATAGTTGTGTAGGTCAGGCCGAGACTGAACGGCGCTTTTAAACCAAGGTATCGCCAATTCATGAAACCCAGTACGTGTATAAATAACCCCAATTGTATCGGCGATGTGGTGATCGGCATCGTGCGCGAGCGATGCGGCGATATCCGCGTGTTGCTTCGCGGCAACTTGCTCACCTCCCAGCGTCAAGATCTGCGCCAAGTAAACTTGGCAATACACATTGCTAGGTGCTAACTCGACAGCCTTGCTAAATAGCTCCCGAGCTTTTGCGTGATTGTTATGATCGGCAGAGATTTTACCCAACACAAAATAGGCAGCCGCATCACCGGTGTCAGCTTTAATTCGCGCGATGGCTTCGTCGTAAATGTCACGATATTTCCCGTCAGCCGCAAAGTTAAGCCCCTTCCGGATAAATTGAACGATATCGTTCATATGCCTCAGTCGGATAAATTCCGAGAATGTTAAGATCGGCTGCCAGTTTCGGGGATCATGCGGGTAAAAGCAAATCGGTGGGACAAGGATCCTTGTGCGACACAAGACAAAACGTACCCGCTTCGGCCCGCCATTAAGCTCAATAGTAAAATCATCCACATCGCGTTAGGCTAGCACTTTCTTCCGCAGCTAATTTTGGTGACAGTAAAGGTGAAGACATACACGGGTGGGTGTCATTGTGGTGAGGTTCGTTTTCAATTTAGCAGCGAACCGGAGGTTGAAATTTGGAAGTGCAATTGCTCAATCTGTAGCATGGTTGACTATGAGCATCTGTTTATCAAACACGCTCACTTTAGTCTACTTGCGGGCGATAAAGCTCTTAGCGAATATACCTTCGGTACAGGTTCCGCCAAGCACTGGTTTTGCAGTAGCTGCGGAGTGAAGAGTTTTTATCAGCCAAGGTCACACCCCGAGGCCTATAGCATCAATTTGAAATGCGTTGAGAACCCTCCGCAGGTGACCAACCTTGTTGATTTTGATGGTAAAAATAGCTTTTCTTAAAAACGTCGAGTGCAACAACGTATTCTTAAGAGGAGGTACTCCACTTAGAGGAGATGACGAGTTACCATGATTTGCATTAGCGCTGACATCCCAGAAGAATTGTGCTCAATCGATGATGAGCGCAAAGCGATCTACCACTCACGTGATACCGTATGTTTTTGGGTTTTTGATACCCGAGAAAACCGCAATCGTTTTGTTGACGAGACCGCAGGAATGAACAAACAGGAACGAGAGGCGTATTACGAACAACACTTCGCTGGCTGAGCGATTTATACCGAAGAGCCACGGCTGATTCGCACGATCTCCCTGGCCAATACATCGGCTGCGTCTGTGTGGCCCTTGTTTGTTGGCAAGCGATCGGTAATGAGCGAGAGCTCTGTGCACGCAACGACAAGATGGTCAGCGCCTTGGTTAATTAAGCTGTTTGCGGCCAGTTCCATAGATCGCAAAGACGCATCGGTTTGTCGCTTTGCTTTTATCTCCGTAATTAAGTTCATTAATTCACTTTGTATGTCCGCACGGGGATACAAAACGGTGATATCAAACGTTTGAAACACGGGTTCGTAGAGCCGAGTAATCTGTAAGGCGCTTGAAGCTAACAAGCCCACTTTTTTTACTGACGCGTTTTCCATCCTAACGGCGGCAACCGTAATTTCGAGCAGGTTTATGAAGGGAATGTTTACCGATTGTGCGATGTCGCTATAGTAATAATGGGCGGTATTGCAGGGCATCGCTAGGTAGTCCGCACCTTGTTGTTCGAGCCCCTTCGCCATGTCTATTAGACTGGGCACTGGGCTCGCACCGATTCCTTCTATGATGGCTTTAATTCGAGAGGGTACCTTCGGGTTGTTGTTGATTAGCATGTGGATGTGGTCAGCATCGTCCTGTGCTGGCGTTAGCGCAATCACGCGAGCCATTAAATCCACTGTAGCCTCAGGGCCCATTCCACCCAGCACACCAACGACGCTCCCACCCTTTATTGGCATTCGTGTATCACTTCGTTAATGATTTCAGCGATTGTCTCGATATCGTTGAAATCGAAAGTGAGCGGTAGTCGCATATCAATCAAGGTACTCAAAATACGCGCCGTTTGCGGCAGAGAATAGTCGCTATCTAGATAGCGCCAGCTATCAAATCGACTCGTGTAGGCCTTTGGGGCGGCATCGCCAAACCACTTCAGGCTCACGCCACGAACTTCACATTGCCCTACAAATAGGGACATCTGCGCTTCACTAAAGGACGGGATTAAAAACTGGAACGAGCTCCCTACGAAATGCTCTTGCTGAGGCCGATTGATGAGTTGCAAAGCCGTATTTTGTCGAAGCTTCTCTTCTAGGCATCGGTAGAGGCCATTCCAGCGTTCGCACAACACATCAAGCTTGCGTAACTGTGGCCGAAGAATCGAAGCACGCAGGTTGTCCATTCTGCCGCTGTAGTTGGGTGTGTCAAAAGGAATATCGCCAAACTCTTCGAGCTTAGGGCGCAGAGAATGGCGATCATAAAGCATGTAAGAGCCCGAGAGCAGAATCGCTCGTGCAATGACGTTCGGATCTCTTGTAGTCAAGATTCCGCCTTCTCCCGAATTGATGTGTTTGTAGGTCTGCGTACTAAAACAGGCGATGTCGCCGAAAGATCCGCTGGCTTGACCATTCCACGAAGCTCCCATGGTGTGGGCACAATCTTCGATCAGCACAATACCTTGAGCTCTGCAAAATGTGCTGATCGCATCCATGTCGATCAGATGCCCTCGCATGTGTGACAGCATTAAAAAGCGCGCTTGAGATTCGCGCGCCTTCTTTTCTAAATCCACAAGATCGATACATAAACTGTCGTCGATTTCTACGAGAACGACTTTGCCGCCAGCGTTATGAATCGCTCCCGGTACAGGAGCGAGTGTAAAGCTGTTGCACAATACCGGTTCGCCGGGCCTGAGTCCGGCTGCTCGAAGAGCGATGTGCAGAGCATACCCACCGGACGAGCAAGCTAAGCTGTAGGGTACACCCAAATACCGGGCAAACTCTTGCTCAAATAAATCCACCTCACTGTACTCGTCGTCTAGCGTATTGTATCGATGCAGTCGGCCACTTTGCATGACCGCGATAGCGGCTTGGATACCGTCGTCTGAGATGGGCTCTTGTTGCGTAAACGACTTAGTGAATTGCCTGGGCTTAGTCATAGCGCTTTTGCTCATAAACGGGAAAATCCCAGCTTGTTTCAGGAAAGTACCGCTTTAGACGCCAATCACAAGCGCGGGCGTGGCCTTCCATTCCCTCTGCTCGAGAGATACGTGAGCCTACCGCACTGAATATCTCGTTCGCTTCTTTACTTAATTCCTGATACGTCAGCACTTTCAAAAATTTTTGAACGTTCAGTCCACCGCTGTATCGTGCCGCTTTTTGCGTAGGTAAGATATGGTTTGTTCCAGAGCATTTATCCCCATGCGTTACGGTACTGCCTTCTCCGAGGAATAGAGAACCGTAGTTTTTTAAGTTGTTTTTCCACCAATCGAGATCGGACGCCATTACCTGCAAGTGCTCGCAGGCGTAATGATCACTAATGGACGCCAGTTCTTCTTTTGTTTCGGCGAATATGATCTCGCCATGGGCGTCCCAAGCCTCGGCACATACGTCGGCATTGGGCATATCTGCGATCACGTTCGGCATAATTGCATGTACGGCTAAGCCGAGCTTCCTGCACGTCGTGAAAAGCCATACCGGAGAGGTAGGCCCGTGTTCAGCTTGGGATACGAGATCTACCGCTATGGTCATAGGGTCTGCGCTAGCATCCGCGATAATGGCCGATTCGGTTGGCCCCGCAAATACATCGATACCGACCGATCCGAACAGTAGTCGTTTCGCTTCCGCAACGTAGGCGTTACCCGGACCAACCAAGATGTCGACAGGTCGCTCACAAAAAAGCCCTTCAGCCATCGAAGCAACAGCATGCACACCGCCGATTTGAAGGATGGTGTCGGCACCCGCTGCGTGCATTGCATAAACTACGGCCGGTGCGATTGAATGACCCCGAGGTGGAGAGCAAGCCACAACGTAAGGAACACCCGCTGCTTTCGCGGTAGCGATGCTCATGATGGCTGATGCCGCATGCGCATAGCGCCCACCTGGAACGTAGCATCCAGCGGCTTGTACCGGTATGACTTTTTGACCGAGCGTGACGCCTGGCTCGGTTTCCAGTTCGAACTCGGACAAACTGGCGCGTTGCGCATCGGCGAAACGCCTAACCTGCTTGTGCGTGAAATCAATATCGTCTTTTACTTGTTGCGGCACTTGAGAGATCAGCTCTATTCGTTTCGCATCACTCATAACGAAATCGCCGTCCCAGTTGTCATACTTCGATGCGAATTCTCTAACGGCGTCTTCTCTCTTTTGCGAGATATAATCAAGCATGGCGCGAACATCGTGTGAGATACTCGTGTTGATCGACTCCGATGCCTTAGTGCCGCGAGCGGCTTTGATGATCTCCATGGTTAGGACTCGGTGCTTTTAGCTGTACGTGGGCAAACCAAAGGCGGTGCGATAGCCAAAGAGTGCTTGTGCCCCGCCGGTGTGAAGGAATACGATATTTTGACCCTCACGGTAGTGGCCTTGCCGAATCAGATCGATCATGCCTGCGGCGCCCTTGCCAGAGTAGACTGGGTCTAAGAGTATCCCCTCCATTTTTGCGAACAGCTCGATCGCTTCAATGGTGCTCTCAGCTGGAAAGCCGTAGCCCTTGCCAACGTAGTTGCAGTTCGCACGAACATCTTCGCGTTTTACGCTACCCGCAATTCCCATAAAATCGGCGGTGCGTTCACAGAGTTTGAACACGTTGGATTCTTGGGTGTCTTGAGGCACTCTAACACCTATGCCGAGTACAGGTATGCCGCTATTCGAGGCGGCCAGCCCAGTCACGAGTCCAGCTTGAGTGCCCGCGCTTCCCGTTGCGTGTATTACCTCATCAATTCTGAGGCTGCGGTCATTGGCTTGCGTTAATAACTCAAGTGCGCAGTTGACATAGCCAAGTGCACCTATCTCGTTAGAGCCGCCGCCTGGAATGATGTAGGGCTTTTTACCCGAATCACGTAACTGGAGTGCCATCTCTTCCATCGCGGCATTCATATCGGTACCCGCGGGGAATTTTGTGAGTGGGGAGCCAAATAGTTGGTCTAGCATGACGTTACCGTTGTAATTGTAATCGTCGTCTTCCATGCCCGTGCGATCTTCAAGCAAAATATGGCAGGCAAGCCCTAGTTTGGTTGCAATTGCCGCCGTTTGGCGGGCGTGGTTTGACTGGGTGGCGCCCTGCGTGATCACGCAATCAGCGCCCTGTTCTATCGCATCGGCCATCAAGAACTCCAGCTTGCGGGTTTTGTTACCCCCGCCCGCTAAACCCGTGCAATCATCGCGTTTTATCCATATGTTAGGCCCGCCTAGGTGCGCGCTCAGCCGTTTCATGGGTTCAAGCGGAGTCGGTAAGTGAGCAAAATGGTGTCGAGGGAAGCGCGCTAAATGCATGGTTTCTCCGATTGATTTAATAGTGAAAGTAAATTAAACCCTGAAAAGATACGGTACATCTATTCTGAGCACCAATGCAATGTACGCAGTAAGCAGTTACTTTTGCACATGGTCTCCGTTTTACCACACACGGATGTGCGTTACACTCAAACACGGTTGTGGATAGGGACGATTATTCAAGGAAGTCATATGGAAAAGTTGACTATTGCTTTAGCTGCCTTTGGGCTCGTTTTGCTTGTTGTCTATTTGTTGTTTCCAGATCTCAAGGTCTTCTTTGCATTTGCCCTAAAATGGCTCACCGGCCTCGCTGCGCTTGTTGCTGTTGATGTGGTTGCGGAAATTTGGGTCTTCGAAGCGCTCGAATGGAACGGCACGGATAAAAATGATTGGTTTTTTATGTTGTGGTGGATTCTGGTTTTAGCTTGGTTTATCCGAGGTGTACAGCAAGCCAGAATGATGATGGTTGCCGCACGTCGCTCATGAAGCACAAGGTATGACGCAATGCTGCTCAGACATCCTCTCTTCTTTGTAGTGGGTAGCAATCTAACATTGCTTTTTGCCCTGTATCTTGGAGACGCTTTTGACTTCCAGCATTGGGCTCGTTTTACAGCCCAGATAGCCGCGGTCGTGTTGGCTATGCTGGTTTTCTTGGGCCCACTAGAGCACATGAGATTATTGCCGTCTGGAGCGGTATCAAACGGGGTGCGAAGAGATTTAGGCCTCTCTTACGGTCTCGCAATGGCGATACATGCCTGTGCGATAGTGTTCTTCCTGGTGGTTACCCGGACGCCCCTCGAGCTTATCCCTGCGCTATTTGGCGCGGTTGTTTATGTTTTTTTGTTTGCCATGGTGATTACTTCGTTCTCGGGGGCTAAAAAGAGGCTTTCTTTTCGCGCATGGAAATGGCTTCATCGTACCGGTTTAGCTCTGCTGGTTTTGGTCTCGATAGTCACCCTCATAGGCGCTATTCCTGAACATGGTTTGTTCAGTACTTCTGCCCTGCTCGGGGTGCTCTTATTGTCAGGTTCCTTGTTCAAACTTTGGCTTTACGTTCGCGGAAGGCTAATTTCGGAACCTTTCAATGCTTGAGTCGAGACCCACACTGCTCATTGCCGAGTCTGAAGATTCGTACCTATCTTCACTCTGTCGGAGTGTTTTGCCTACTTCCATCCGAGTTATTCACAGCGAAAAACTGCTTATCGATGAATTTTCAGACGTGAATATCATACTCGGTGCGCCTGACCGATTGGCGGATTGGCTGCCCTATTTCCCCAAGCTAGAGTGGATCCAATCGACTTGGGCCGGCGTTAAACCGCTTGTTTTAGCGCAACGACACGATTACGTACTGACCGGGTTAAAAGGCGTTTTTGGGCAGGCGATGAGCGAGTATGTGTTGGGATGGTTGCTCGCTTTGGAGCGCCAAATACTGACCTATGCCGCCGATGTTTCTTGGAATCAGCGACCGCTTTGTTCGGTGCAAGGTAAGCATGTTGGTATCATGGGCACGGGTGATATCGGGCGAGCGGTTGCGAGCACTTTGTCCAATATGGGGATGGTGTGTAGAGGCTTTAATCAGTCAGGTGAGGTTTTTCCAGAGTTTCAAACTTGCTTCTCTGGCTCGAACATGCGCGACTTTGCCTGTGGCTTAGACTACCTTGTTTGCTTGATGCCCGACACACCTAAAACTCAGGACTTGGCTTCGCGAGATCTTTTGATGGCCCTGGACTCGGATGCGATTTTAATCAATGCGGGCCGTGGTAATTGCATCGACGAATTGGATTTACTCTGGGTACTTGATCAGGGTCATTTGAGGTACTGTGTTCTGGATGTTTTTCGCCAAGAGCCTCTGCCGCAGTCACATCCCTTTGGGTCGCACCCTCAAGTCTATGTCACGAGTCACACCTCTGCGCCCACGGACCCGGCGGGTGCGGTTCGTGTTTTTGAAATGAATTTGACTCGTTTTCTGAACGGTGAGTCCCTACTTTACGCAATAGATTTT
>Ga0181558_10004991_pt1 | contig 11808 bp, 9 predicted proteins | sample 011ome_22_FD_133754 | JGI IMG/M metagenome (GOLD analysis project Ga0181558, IMG submission 133754) | Coastal salt marsh microbial communities from the Groves Creek Marsh, Skidaway Island, Georgia - 011507BT metaG (megahit assembly) | ecosystem: Environmental > Aquatic > Marine > Intertidal zone... | reverse complement strand
TTCGACTACATAGAAATATTCTATAACCGGCAACGGCTACACTCGTCGATAGGATACCAATCGCCTGTCGAGTATGAGAAAGTTGCTTAACTAGAGTGTGCGTAAAACTGGGGCAACATCAGACCTGTATCAGATGTATTTGGAAGCCTTGCAGTCACTGTGTGATTAATTCGAGAAAATAATTATGTGGTCCATTATTTTTCTTTTAGCGGAATCTATCGCACCACTCATGTTCGAGTCGTGATTCCGAATTGCGCGAACGTAATCATCGCTTTGAGCATACGCAGTCGGGAACAACTCAATCTCATTAATAGTTTGAAGTGTTAGATTAACAGCAATAACACGAAGTAGTATTTTCAATGACTTATCTTTCATTATGAATCCCCTCTGTCGGGTGATTTTGTCGGTAGCAGCACACTTATTCGCTGCTATAGTTCTTCTTCTCGGGCTCGCGTTTTTTCGCGAACAATCGGGCAATCATTGATGCGGTTAGTTATCTCGCGCAATCGGGTAAGCGATTGAAGAGTCAGCGGTAACACCGCAGATGACTCAACATAGGTCCAGCTATAGTTCACGATTGAAAATATGGAGCCAGTGCTTGCATCAGGCAAGGCAGTCCCAAACCACAGGATAAAAGAGAGAAAAGCAATTATCTGCGCGAAAATTATGCCGTAAAGGACAGCTTCCGTATCTGAGATTTTAATCTCCCAGTTTCTAAGCCGAAGGAAATGATTCATAATTTCGCTGGGCTTTCCGATTTCGAGAGTTCCAACTTGTAGTTCGGTTTGCTCATTTAAGTGGCCGTTTAAGCGGAAAAAACGAGAATGCACCGTAGCATAAACAGCTATCATCGATAGCGTGCAGAGTAGGGCAGCAATGGAAAGATAAATATGAAAAGCCGCGAGAATAATGATAGCCGCGATGACCTGCACGAAAGACGTTAAGACCATCGGCACCTGCTGCTCTAGAAATTCAACTAGCTCTTTAGACATTCCCAAACGGGCATTGAGTGCGGATATGGACAACTCTTTGTTCCTATTCTCCACTCTTGCTTGTAGATAGACTCCAATACCACTGTACGTCCTTGTGTCATAGATGCGTCTGACAACTGCCACAAAAAGTAAAGCCATCATCACTAGCACTAAGTTTAAAAGCTGGCTTAAGCCATCTGAAAGCAAATCATCGATAACAAAGCCGATTAACAGTGGAATCAGGGCTAAAAGAATTGTCTCAGCTAAGACAAGAATCCAAGTTAATGACATGCGGCTTTTGAAGTTCATGAATAAGTGGCTGAGACCTATTTCTTCTTTATCAAAGTAGTTTTCTGGGGTGGGTATCATCCAGCCAGATTTGTGTATATCTTCGTCTGGTTTAGTGTCGTCAGTCATGTCGTGTCGGTTCGGCTATCAAATTCAATTTTTTTTCAAGATCGGCTCGAGCAAGTCTGGGAAGATACTATAACTAATTCAGTATGCGAATCGGCCTCCCGCCCGCGATAGATCCGAGGCGGGCCTATATAAAGCTTGGGGGCTAAACTGTGTAAAAAGTGACCAAAATAGGCACTAGCAGCATTCTGATGGTGGAATATCAGTGATAAATCGCCAGAGGCATCGTATTTTAAGGGCTGTCGACTCCTGCCGAGGACACCAATTACAGTAACCTTTCGACGCTCCAAGTATCAAAAACTCTGTATATATCAATATAGAACGCTACAATTTGGAATAAACACGAAACCTTGCGTCCCGCCATAAGCACATTGTTTTTTGAGGGGCAGTTGGTGGGACTGATGCCGAAACAAGTAAAACTGCTCACTGAACTTAAAGTAAAAAATCTAAAACCCATGCAAAAGCCCGATGGCACACTTGTGAAGAACATGGTGCCAGTCGGTTGTTCAATGGAGTAGGAGCGATGGAAAATACGCAACAACAAATCCTAGATGGGCGAGAATTACGCGGTGGGGGTAATTCGAAGTTGCAAATTGATGGTGTGCCGTTCCTTAATTTTTCAGGCTGCAACTACTTGGCGTTAACCGACAGATTGGAACTTCGTTCAGCAGCTCAGAATGTCTTGGACGATGGAGCAGGCTTCTCTCGATATTTGGTGAACGCCTATGGTGGATATGATCCTTACTTTCGGGCAGCTGAAGAGGAGGCTGCCAAATTCTTTGGCACTGAGGCTGCGGTATACTTGCCATCGGGTTATCTCATAGGAGCGGCAGGATTTGCAGCCGCTGAACCTGATTTCGATGTCATTTTACTGGATGAGAATGCTCACTGGTGTCTCCTAGATGCGGCTAAGCTGACAGATAAACCGTTTCGATACTTTGCTCATCGATCGCCTGAATCACTTGGAGCAGAAATTGATACGCTATCGCCAGGGCAGCGACCTTTAGTAGTCACCGATGGTGCGTTTGCAACTACAGGTGCATTACCTCCGTTAGACCAATATGCAGATCTTTTGAAGCACGTTGATGGCAGACTGTTGGTGGACGAGTCTCACTCTGGAGGCGTTGTTGGAGAAACTGGGCGGGGCTCCGCTCAGCATTATGGTGTTGAGCACATAACGCATGTAGGTGTGACACTTAGCAAGGCATTTTGCGGGCAAGGAGCTGTCTACGTTGGTTCAAAAGCACAGGTTGAACGCGCTGTTGCGGCGAAGCCTATCAGAGGGTCGAATTCGGGTACGCCGATATCCGCAAACGTGTGTGCGGCCGCTCTTAAACTGGTTCAAAACAACCCGGATCTCTGCAAAAGAGTCAGAGAATCGGCAGATTATTTACGAAATAATCTAAGAGCACTTGGACTCGATGTGGTGGACACGCAGGCGCCAATAGTCTCATTCAGTTATGCTGGCTTTTCGGAAATGCGGAATATTCAACAAAATTTGTTTAATCAGAGAATGTACGTATTACACTCGAATTATATAGCTTCCGGCCCTGGGGGTATTATTCGGCTTAGCATATTTGCCGATCACTCGGTTCATGACCTAGACCGAGTCACAGCAGCGATCGGTTGTGCATTGTCCTAAAAAAGGTTCTCTAGTATGAGATCGAAGCGCTTGCTTCTATCAAGGGCTGGAATAATTGGCGCGATTGTTTCTACATGCGGGTGCTACCAAACAAGCCTGAAGATATATCTTTAGCCAGTCATGTGCGGAAGATGGTGACTGTCTTTCTGTTTGATGAACGGAGGTCTAGCGATGTTACGGTGTACCCCGACAATGAAGGCTAGTGTGCTGATTTGTGGATAGAAACATGGTTTTATTGGCCGCTAATATTTGAACGTAGTAAATTTCACTCAGGTTACGCTTACAGAGTGAGTAAGTCCTGCGGAGGAGCCAATGTTAATAATGGCGCTATTATTAGCCACAGCATGGGAGATTTACTGGACCTATCATGCATGTTGGATAGCTGCCAAGCAGAACGAGAGAAGGAAATTCCTATTTTTTCTAGTTTTCAGTTTGCTTGGAATACCTGAGATAATTTACATTCGCAGTAAACAGCAAATATGAAGAACCTTTTAGCTGCTCTCCTTGTCCTCATGCTCTGCATTCTGATTATTTCCTTCCTGCCATTCACTCAATTTGTCTGAAGACATATCTCTAGCTAGTTTTGTCAGAAAAGCTGTGACAACATTCCTCTTACAGGAGTTTGAAGAACGGAGGTCAAGGGAAGGAGTTGGCTAGGACTTCCGTAAATCTAGAGTCCCTTTCTTACTTAACTTTTATTCTATGGTTCGGCAACAGCCGTGTTGCTTACCTAAAGACTGAAGTTCAACTTACCCATTCTTTATCTGGGCGGAGCCAGGGTAAGACGTCAGATAAGTTCGTATTCGGTACTTCTATATGGGCTAGTTTTGAATTGACTTCGTTTAGCAAATTGTCACCAAACATGTCTATTGACGCCATATCCCGCCAGAATTTATTACCACCCTTAGTGCTGACGAACCCAACAAATGCATCTGTCATAAATCTAACATTATCAGACGTCTCTAATCCTTTCTTTTCTAGCTTAAGTAATAAATCTAAATGATTGCCCATACCAATTAATGCATGAGCCGCTCTCATTTGAGCGTCAGGATTCATTCCTTCGTAGCAATACATGAATTCTCTGACATCACGACTATTTTCTGACATAAAAAATAGGTTTTCCTGCCAAGCATGTCTGGCTTGCCTCTGCGAGTCAGCTCTCGCAAGCTTGTTACTGGAACGAATTTGTATTGTCAAAAAAATAAGCGAAACAAACACGCTAAGCCCACCAATTATTTCACCAAAGTTTGCTAAAGTTTCCATTCATTAGTCTCCGCAATAGTCCTGAAATTCAGATTTGATTAGATTCTCTGGTTTGGGTTTGATTTTGGAGGGAAAAGGCTTTTTTTTCAAATCAGTTCACGCAAAGTTGGGTTGGTGATAATTAACATTTTGAGTACTCACGAGCATTTATCAGGAAGCGATAAAACCACAGCGCGAAAGGCTTGAGAAAATACTGGAGAGCGAGCATCGTAAATCTCTCTTGCCTCACAAAAGTCATAAATTATCTGAATCCCAGACAACTTTGCAGCCCAAGTAGCGTCATCCATCAATTCCTGAGTATATTGATAAAAGTCGTTCTCATAGAGAAACCAGCTGTTATGCATCATATTCCTGAAGGCTATTTCCTCGTCTGTGAAGCCATGATTAGGGTCTTGGCGAAAGTAAACAGTTTGGAAATCAAGACCATTCTCTAAGAACGCGGACATAAAATTACTTGCGATTTCTGCTCGGCCTTGCTGTTGACCAGCGATTGCGATTCTTTGTGATTGTCTCATTTCAAGGCCAACAAATATTAGAGAGCCGATAATTCCTAAGATGCCGAATAGTTGAATGAACGCGTTAATGCCAGCTTTGCCCATGTTTCTATCTCCTCGATTTATTTCCCCTATGTTAGTAATTGGCTATTTTTTTATAGCAGTAATCAAACGATATTTTCGATGACTTATCTTTCATTATGTATCCTGTTTGTCGGGTGATTTAGTCGGTAGCAGCACACTCATCCTCTGCTCTAGCTCTTCTTTGCTTGCTCTCGCTTTGCGATAGGTATCTTTTGCTATTTGTCTCGCTTCTTCAATCTCTCTAGGCACATTCGGCCTTAGCGGTACCATCCAGCCAGATTTGTGCATATCTTTGTTTGATTTAGTGTCGTCAGTCACATCGTGTTGGTTGCGCCATCAAATTGACTTTTTTTCAAAATTGGCTCAAGCAAGTCTGGGTTGGTACCATTCCTGAAAAATGGTGTGAAAGTACTCCCCCCCCCCCCATATTTAGAGGGGTAGCTACCTAGCTTTTGGCGGCGTAGATTGGTAATTTGCCTGAGGGCGTACGTGTCAGATTGAATTAGTTCTGAATCACCGATGATTTCTTCGTTTAGTAACATTCTGAGTAACGTCAGGGTTTTAAAATTAAATAAAAGTCAACATAATCAGTTATTTATGATAAACACTCGACTCCTGCCTCAAAGTCCTAATCGATAATTATTATCTCCTAATGAAGCCGTAAATAGATTTGTGACGATTTTGAAGTTGCTCTCAAGTAAATCTCGAGGACCCCAACATATGTACTTCCCTTTATCCTCTTTTGATCGGACGTTAAGCCTATTAGTCAGCATCTTTGCCTTCCTCTCGGCAGCCACGACGATGGCAGGCGGAACGATAGAGCTGCATCTAGACGGCGCACCTCTGATTAACCAAGAAGTGACGGATTACACTGATGGTTCTCGCTATACAACGGACGCAAACGGGAAGATCGAATTCCCGTATTCCTGTCCCGGCATGGAGTATACCGATAGCAGCGGCGTGCGATACAGGATGTTAGAGTTTTGCGGAGTCTCTTCCGACCTCCCAATTTATAAATTTGATCTTGCGAAGACAGTGACCCTCAGTGGCCGAATCGAGATCGATGGTCTGTGCAAAAGTGCTTGTAATCTCAGATTCTTCAATCTCGACACTGGACTTGAGCTAAATACTGGCTCTGGCTTGAAGGTAAACGTATGGCACGCCTTCTCCGAGACCCTGCCGGCAGGACGCTATCGAATTATTCTTGAAACCAGTAACTGGCCCGTACCCGGTTCGGAATACCTCATCGATTCGGTAGGCGTTGATGCACGAGACGGGAGCATTTCAGATATTTCGCTCAAGGTCTCGCGCGATACCCAGAGTAATCGCTTTGGCTCGACGCCTCCTCGAGCTGACCGCATTCACGTGGAACACACTGACAACTCTCGTTTCTCGGTAATAAAAGGTGCGCCTGGCGCCGTCCTGCCTCTAGTCCCCGTCAGCGTCCTCAATGTCCAAACGGGCCAGGTGCTAACAGGGGCATCGGAGAATGACGGTAGCTTTGAGCTACGTTTTTTTGCCCCACCAGGCTCCTACATTCAGATTACACAGGATCCGCACGCGCTGGCTTATAACGGGTTCTCTTCAAGCAATCCGAGCACTGTAATCAAGGTGCCGGTGGAGCTATCTACGCATACTATTTCGACCGCCCAGCGGCTTAACGAGTCATCTAAGACGCCGCCTGCTCGCGACCTCAAGATAAAGGGTGGATATGATCCGGGGGTAGCCTGGCTCTACGGTGAAATTGACTCACCCATGTGGAGCGCCGGAATCAGCGGAAGACTATCTGGCCAAGTAGAAATCCTCTCCAGAAATCTCAACGCGGAGACTGCGGTCGAGCTCCAATCGGGGAGTGCCTATCTAGAGCAGGTGATTAATCAGAGCGGTGAGCAAAAGGCCGCGGCGCCAGAGGGGTCGTCAAGCGACATGACCGTCACGGGATTACCAATTAGCAGGTCCGAACCGGAGTGGGCGGAGTTAATCGATATTGGCCAAATCAAGCTAAGCAACTATCGTTTCATCGAAGACGGGAAGGCGACCGCTGATTGGGAGCTTAACTATAGCGTTCCCGACCTTACACCCAATGGGATCTATCAAATCGTCCTCAGTGGTCCAGGATGGTCCATGAATCCGATGGTTAAGGGGCTTCAGACTGAGCAGCGATTCTACGACGACGTTTATGGCGAGCCATCGTTCCACCTCAGCACCGTGCACGGGGCCGCTCAGATAACGATAGGTGACTATGAGCCTCCGCGGCTGTATGCAGCGCTATTAATGAACGAGCTGAGTAACGGCTCTCGAGGCGTCGTTGCAAACGAAGACAGAGAGAATTTTGGTATCTCTGGACGTCTTGTTACAAATTCAAGTACTGCGATATTTCCACCCAGCACAGAGTCTTCTCTGAATAAGAGCTACAATATCGAACCATTTATTCCATTAACTGCGTACAGTAACAAAGAATGGATAAGTAATCCCAAAATACCTTTTAGATTTCCCTCTGGCTCGCTGACCGCAACTGTCACCTCTCCATCCGGCAAAATTTCATTAATTGGGCCATACCCGATTCTTGGAAGTTATCTGCAAAAAGCTTCCACACCGTTAGGAGAAGAAATTGTTCGTAACAGTAATGCTCCTGATCTTCACTATGGGTTAACGACTTATCGCGACGAGTTCAATGTAAGTTTTTCTGAATACGGTGACTATGTGGTCGAGGTCAAGGGCGACATTAACGACGAGGCTGGCCACACGTATGATATACGGGGGCAATATGCAATTACCGTTGCGAAAACGTTGGACTTTGAAACGGGCGTCTTCCCAGGCACGCCTTTTGAGGTCGGTGACGCATATTCGCCAGCCGTTGTTATACAACCGGGTGTGCCTGCCGAGGTTGTAATCGACATCGATCACTACCCTTACTCCGATAAATCTCAGAAGGTAAGTAAGAGGTACGAGGGCTGGGCAAATAGATTCGGATATTTCCAAAGTGACAAAGACCCACTACGTTTTGAAGAGCCGGGCGAATATCGTGTGAACTACGAGTTGAGGTATCTATCGGAGGACGGAACGCTTTGGGCGGGAACCCGTCAGTGGGGCTCAATTGTTGAAACCCCCAATAGTCGCATTAGCGCGAAAGGGGCGCGCGGGAGCGAGAGTGGGAACGAGAGGCGGCAGTGGTATCTATTCAGCGACACATCCTATGAGCGTAACGCTCATTTTTTCTCACCTTATCAGACTGGAGATGTAATTTGGACGGCTAATTTCACTGGTTGGAATGCCGCCCTGCAGAATGTCACAACGATTGAGGATGCTGGCACGCAACTCGCTTCTGTCGTTAGCAATCGGAATAATCAATATCACAATGTCAACGGTTCTGTTGCGCTTGTCTCCAGTGTCGAGCAAAAGTCGCAAATGGTCCCCCCGTTTGTTAATCCCGATCAGCCCGATGTGCAATGGGGCTACTACTACTCTGCCAACGGCAGGCCGGGGGTAAGCGTACGGGAATTTGTAGGTACAGCGACGAGCGCTAACGGTTATTGGCGATTTAACACCCCCTACGGTTATCAATTAGGGAACGGCTACGAGGGTGACCAAGAAGACGATTTCAAGTTTTTATTTGGTGGAGCTGTCTATCGCGCGCCAGATTCGGAATTTTCGTTCTATGGAGCCTACGGTGGCCTGTGGGTTATGTTGCCCGAAGATGACGAGCATGGCGGGAGGGTAATGCCACCTTTCCAAGGAGCTGCAGGCGGCCCCTCTGGAGGCCCGCTGATGACTATCAAGGGTGAGGAAATCGATATCTTCGCGCATCCAATGGGTATCAGACCCGGCACCTTGCTCGAGGTTGGTGACACGGTAAGCTTCTCTGCACAGATAGCGCCCACTCTACCATCTGAGGTTGATGTGATCATTAGTACTCCAAGTGGCTCTATACGGACCATTAAAGGCGTCGCGAACAAGGTCGGCTACTTTTACGACCCTCTAGCAGATTTTATTGCAAGCGAGGCGGGTGTCTATACGGCGGAAATCACCGTGACTCACACTGGTATGACTTCCGCAGGGATGGTGGAAGCACCATACCCCCAAGGGAGTGTGCTAGGCGCTGAAGAAGGGCGCTTTGCATTCTATGTGGCCAGCCCTGATAACGCGCCCGCTGTTGTGAGCAGTCCGTTACCACGTACGCTGCCAGACGATGTGCGCCTTGCGCTCAGGCTCGCTCCCTCTGGGTCCTCGTCTGTGTCCAAGATGCACAGCACCGTCACTATGCCCGGATTCTTGTTGTCACAGGATGAATCACCCAACGCTGATTTTACTTATGATGCAACCGCGCTTCACGCAGACTTCCCTAACCTAGACCTCCCTGGAGGGCAGCTGCGACAAGCTAACGGGGCTGATACGGTAACGCTAAGTTTCCTGCTGGAGACGATCAACGACGGGGGCGTGATAGAATTTCAAGGGCGGACGGCAACTATTCAAGGTGAAGTGCTTCAGTTAGGAGAGCATAACCAGGCTCCGGTGGGAGACATCAGTTTGGAGCTAACTGATAGTGTACTTTTCGTCGGCGACACGCTTGATGCAAAACTTAAACTAAATGCTGAAGGTGATGCGGATCTCTACGTAGCTGTTATTTTGCCAGACGGTAATTTCCTCACGATCGACAGCAAATTAAACATAAGTGAAGCCAACAGCGTAATACCGTTCATGTTAAATACTAAACTTGAAAACAACGCCGAGATCCCCATTGTCAACTTGCCTCTCGGTGACTCTGTCGCGGAAGGCAGCTATAAATTTTTTGTAGTAGTTACGCGAGCGGGTTCGAGCGTATTCGATGACTCACAATGGCTCACGCTGGCTGAGGCCTCCTTTACATTTGGCTTATAGGCGGCGGTTTTGTACTCAATGTTACGCTCAATTCTTCTAGCCCTCCTAATGCTAACGCAGTGGGCACCTTCTAGTGTGGGTGTTGAGGCCAAAACCTCATCGATTAGCATCGTGGGAACAGAGCTTGCCATAGTCGCCAACCAATACTCGAACAGCGTGACGCTGATGCGAGTGAGCGATGTCGTGCAGCCTATCGCTGAAATTTTGGTGGGCGTCTCGCCCCAGACCGTTGCCTACGACTGGGACAGGCACGTAGTATGGGTGTCGAGCCAGGGCGAAAACAAGGTATCAGTGCTATCTGTTCCTGATTTCGCTTTGGGCGAGGCCTCTCAGCTTTTGGGCGCAATCGATACCCGCGAGGCGCCGTATGGTGTGCTGATTGGGAGCAAGTTTGCTTATGTGTCGGCCCAACAGGCGGGCCGAGTTCAGGTCTTCGACAAATACAACTACACGCTGCTGGCGGAAGTGGCGGTCACGGGCTCTCCACGCGGGATGACTCTGTCCGACGATGAACGTTGGCTGTATGTATCTCACTTTGAGACAGGCATCATCTCCAAGATCGACACCAGTACATTCACTGTTGTCACCGAAATTTCGCTAGGCTCACGAGCGGGTCTTGTGCAGTCAATCACTCTTGATAGCGCCGCGCAGCTTGCGTTTGTACCTAACACCATTCGCAACACCGACAACACCTTGCTCGAGTTTGATACGAGCGTATTCCCGTTCGTATCGGTCATCGACCTAGAGCGGAGTATTCATCTACGCAGGCAGCGGCTTGCGCTAGATATTATTGATAAGCCAGTTGGATTGCCGCTCGAGTCTCTTCTTAGTGGCGAGGATCTGTATGTGGTAAACGCCGCGAGCAACGACATATCGGTAATCAATCTCGCGAACTCTCAACTACGGGCGCACATCGAAGTTGGCGGCTTCCCAATGGGTATTGCACAGAGTCTCGATGGTGCCTTTATCTACATTGACAACGCTGTGGATGGCTCAATGTCGGTAATAGACGCGGAGAGTCTTACTGAAATTAGCCGCACCGTGGTCACTCAACTGCCACTTGATGATAATGTCAAACAGGGATTAAAACTATTTCATTCGTCTGATGACACGCGCATGGCTAAAGATCAGTGGATTTCGTGCGCAACTTGCCACTTCGATGGCGGCTCAGACAATCAGACTTGGCACTTCCCTGATGGCCTGCGTAACACCCCTTCACTTATCGCGACCTCGCTAACCGGCCCCTTTCACTGGTCCGGTAATCTCGATGAAGTGCAGGATGTAGAGAACACGATAAGAGAATTGCAGGGCGGCACCGGGCTCGTGAGTGGTGAAGACAACTGCACACCGACCTGCGATGGAGCTGAAAAAAATACAGGACGTTCAGAGGCCCTCGACAATTTAACTGCGTTTATTGCAACCCTGCGTTTTGGAGCCGATGTGACGGAGGCTAGCGATAAACCATCGCCCGAGCAGCGCGGCGAGGTGCTTTTCACGTCTACCGTGCTCAACTGCACCGAGTGTCACCAGGCGCCGCTTTACACCGATAACAAGAACCACAGTTTGAGGCTGATCGAAGGTGTAACTAAGAGCATTAACACGCCAACGCTTCTCAACCTTCGACACTCTGCTCCTTACTACCACGACGGACGATACAGCACGCTAGCCGAGGTTTTAAAGGTCCATCCCGCCGATATTAAAGGGCAAAATCTGCCGGACCTCGAGGCAGGACAGCTAGCCGATTTGGTCATGTATTTAGAAAGCTTAGACAAACCGGATAACGTGCGCTCGCTTCCGCTGCTCTCGGATATCGAACAGCCCGCTCAGGCAAACCCACCAAGCGCAGCCGCGGTCGTCTCAATTGAGTTATCGTTCGAGATGTGGGCAGAATCAGCAGATCTGGGGGAGGAAAAGGCAGGGTCTACGCATCCCGAAGGTGGCGACTTAAATGTGGCGTTTACGCACGCGTCTAATGTGAGCTTTGATACCTATCTGGTGATCCAGCAGGCTGCGACAGGCGCCTACTGGTACTTCGACACGGCTTGGGAGGTCTCGTCGCTTG
>Ga0181558_10004990_pt1 | contig 11808 bp, 10 predicted proteins | sample 011ome_22_FD_133754 | JGI IMG/M metagenome (GOLD analysis project Ga0181558, IMG submission 133754) | Coastal salt marsh microbial communities from the Groves Creek Marsh, Skidaway Island, Georgia - 011507BT metaG (megahit assembly) | ecosystem: Environmental > Aquatic > Marine > Intertidal... | reverse complement strand
TGTTCGAAGATGTGGGCATGCGTATCGATCATGCCGGGCAGCACAAGCTTTCCGCCGACATCGATCCGTTCGACTATGTTGTGTTGCGCCAGATCAGGTTCGACGGCGACGATGCGGCCGTCTCGAATGCCGATGTCGAGAACGCCGTCGCGGTCGGCTGCGGGGTCGATCAGATGTCCGCCGGACAGGACCAGGTCGAATGCGTCGGGCATGAAGCAGCTCCTCTGTTCGGTCTGCCCACATGTCTTCGCAACATCCATGCCACCGGTTGAGCGCGCGGAATATGGCGCTTTACCAGTGGTTTATAAGTTGAATAAATAACTGTAAAAATTCTAAAAACAGATAATTGCACACAATTTGACGCAGCCTGATTACTCTTTGGGCACAATCGCCTTTTTTTAAGCCGGGCGCGCCTCCCGTCGAATCCGGTCGATGAACCGTTTGCCGGCTTCGAACCACCCGGAAATCCGGCGTTTGGCTCTGCGCGGTGGGCCGCCGCCGCAAAAGTGGCAAAGCGATTGCAATGCTTCCGGAAAGGCCCGCCGGCCATTGGCGCTATGGCGGCTCAAACAAGGAGGCATTTCCCCCATGAAACGGCGTGATTTCCTGAAGACAACCGGCCTGATGGCCGGCGCCAGTGTCCTTCCGATGCTCAAACATCTGCCTGCGAGTGCGGCAGGCCGTGATGACACCATCGTCGTGGTGCTCGCGAACGGTCCGAACAGCATGGACATTCATCGCAAGGGCACCAACCGACCGAGCTATGCGATCGCGGTCAATCTCTACGATCGGCTCGTCAGCTTCGGAACGAAGACGCTGGCAAACGGCACGTCCATGTACAACTACCAGGACATCGTGCCCGAGCTGGCCGAGAGCTGGGAGCTCGCGGCCGATGGCATGTCCATGACCTTTGCCATCCGCAAGGACGCGACGTTCCATGACGGCACACCCGTCACGGCGGAAGACGTGAAGTGGTCGTTCGACCGCGCGGTCTCGGTCGGCGGCTTCCCGACCGTGCAGATGAAGGCCGGTGCGCTGGAGAAGACCGAGCAGTTCTCCGTCGTCGACAGCCACACCTTCAAGATCGACTTTATTACGAAGTCGAAACTGACGCTCCCCGATGTGGGCGTGCCCGTGCCGATCATCATCAACTCGACCGCGGCGAAGAAAGAGGCAACAGCGGACGACCCGTGGGCGACCGAGTATCTGCACCGCAACCCGCTGGGCGGCGGTGCGTTCAAGCTCGAGCGCTGGGATCCGGGTCAGCAGGTGGTCTACAGCCGCTTTGAGGACTGGAAGAGCGGACCCTTGCCCGGCGTCGAACGCGTGATCGTGCGCGAAGTTCCGTCCGCGTCGACCCGGCGCGCGCTGCTGGAGAAGGGCGATGCCGATATCTCGCTCGACCTGCCGGCGAAGGATTTCCGCGAGCTGGCGGATGGCGGCGAGGTAAGCGTGCAGGGCGCCCCGATCGAGAACTCCATGACGGCACTCGGCCTCAACATGAACTTCGAGCCGTTCCAGAACAAGCTCGTCCGCAAGGCGGTCGCCCATGCGATTCCCTACAAGGAAATCTTCGAGGCGGCGGCGTTCGAGCGGGGTGTGCCCATGTGGGGCGGCGAATCCCTGACCCCGAAGGACATCAGCTGGCCGCAGCCTTATCCCTACGACACCGACTACGACAAGGCGAAGGACCTGCTCGCCGAGGCCGGTTACAAGGACGGGTTCGAGGTGCCGCTGTCGTTCAACCTCGGTCTGGCCGACTGGGCCGAGCCGGCGGCACTTCTCGTGCAGGAAGGCCTGGGCAAGGTCGGGATCAAGTCGACCCTCGACAAGATCCCGGGCGCCAACTGGCGCACCAAAGCGCTGGTCGAGAAATCCCTGCCGCTGCACTTCAAGAACTTCGGCGGCTGGCTGAACTACCCGGACTACTACTTCTTCTGGGTCTACCAGCACGGTCATCTTTTCAACTCGATGAACTACAAGAACGACGAGGTCGAGGAGCTGGTGAACAACACGCTTCTGCTGCCGATCGAGGATCCGGCCTACGAGCCGAACGTCAAGCGGATGCTTGAGATCGCGTTCGACGAGGTGCCGCTGATCCCGCTGTATCAGCCGTTCCTCGATGTGGCCACCCAGAAGAACGTGACGGGCTACGAGTACTGGTTCCATCGCCAACTCGATGCCCGCTCGCTCGGCAAGGGCACGGTCTGAGTGCTGCGTAGCGGGCCCGGGACACAGCAGGACGCGTAGCGATGAGCAGATTCGCCATGATCGGAAGACGACTTGCGCAGGCGATCCCATCAATCATCGGAATCATCGTCGTGACCTTCCTGCTGACCCGGGCGCTCCCCGGCGACCCGGCAGTCTACTTCGCCGGGCCGGCCGCGGACGAAAAATCCATCGCCGAAATTCGCGCCGCACTCGGCCTCGACAAGAGCCTGTTCGAGCAGTTCTGGCTCTACCTCGGAGACCTGGCGCGGGGCGATCTCGGCGTGTCCATCAGCACGGGCCGGCCGGTACTCGAAGAACTCGCCACCCGGTTGCCTGCGTCGCTGGAGCTGACGCTGGTCGCACTGATCTTTGCGATCGGGACCGCTTTGCCGCTGGGGATTTTGGCGGCGACCCGGCCGAACTCCTGGGTCGACCATCTCTGTCGTGTGGTCGTAACGGCTGGTGTGTCCCTGCCGGTGTTCTTCACCGGCCTGTTCTTCGTCTACACCTTCTACTTTCTGCTGGATGTCGTCCCGTCTCCTCTCGGGCGGCTGGATATTTTCTACATCGCCCCGGACCATATGACGGGCTTCTACCTGATCGACAGCCTCATTGCCGGTGACCTCGACACCTTCGGTGCGTCGTTCGCCCAAATCGTCCTGCCGGCGATCACCATGGGGGTGTTCGTGCTTGCGCCGCTGGCGCGCATGACCCGGGCGTCGATGCTGCAGGCGCTCGGCAGCGACTATATTCGGACCGCGCAGGCCAGCGGGTTGTCGCGCAGCAAGGTGCTCTTCTCCTACGCGTTCCGGAACGCGCTGCTGCCGATCCTGACGACGCTCGGCATGGTGTTCTCGTTCATGCTCGGCGCGAATGTGCTCGTTGAGAAGGTGTTCGCCTGGCCCGGCATCGGGTCCTACGCAGTCAACGCACTCGTTGTTTCCGACTTCGCCGCGGTTCAAGGATTCGTTCTGTCCATGGCCATCCTCTTCGTGCTCGTGAACCTGGCGATCGACGTGCTCTACACCATTGTTGATCCGCGCGTCGGGATCGAGGGCTGACCGATGGCGGTCGCGGAACACCCCGACTCCGCGGGCGAAAGCGCCGCGGCGGCCTGGTGGCGGCATTTCCGCTATGTGGTGAGCGAAAACCCGGTCACGCTCTTCGCGTTCATTCTGTTCGCGATGTTCGTTGTCATGGCCGTCTTCGGACCCTGGATCGTGCCCTATGATCCGCTGGCCAGCGACACCGCGAATGCATTGCAGCCGCCGACCTGGGCGCACTGGTTCGGCACCGACAATCTCGGGCGCGACGTCTTCAGCCGCGTCGTCGTCGCGACCCGGCTCGATTTCCTGATCGCATTCTCGGCCGTCGCGCTGTCCTTCGTCATCGGCAGCGTTCTCGGTTGTCTGTCCGGTTACTACGGCGGCTGGACCGACCGGGTCGTCGGACGGTCCATCGACACGATTATGGCCTTCCCGCTGTTCGTGCTCGCCATGGGGATCGTCGCGGCGCTGGGCAACACGGTCGAGAACATCGTCTACGCGACCGCGATCATCAATCTGCCCTTCTACACGCGCGTGGCGCGTGCTGAGGTGAATGTCCGCCGGAATGCGGGCTTCGTGGATGCAGCCAAGCTTGCGGGCAACTCCGACACGCGCCTTCTGGTCTTCCACCTCTATCCCAACATCCTGCCGCCGATGATGGTCCAGATCTCGCTTAATCTCGGCTGGGCCATCCTCAATGCCGCGGGGCTGTCGTTCATCGGGCTTGGGGTGCGCCCGCCCGCACCGGAATGGGGCATCATGGTCGCCGAGGGCGCGACCTTCATTGTGTCGGGCGAATGGTGGCTCGCCCTCTTCCCGGGTGCGGCGCTGATGCTCGCGGTGTTCTGTTTCAACCTTCTCGGCGACGGGCTGCGCGACCTGATCGACCCGCAGCGGCGGACCTGACGCGATGGCCCAGACACCTGAAATTCCGCTTCTGGCGATCAAGGATCTGACGGTCGAGTTCAAGACGCGCGCCGGGATCGTCGAGGCGCTGCACCAGGTCGGGTTCGATGTACGAAAGCGCGAAATGGTGGGCGTGGTCGGCGAGAGCGGGTCCGGGAAGTCCGTCACCGCCTACACAGTCATGGGCATTCTTGACCGGGCCGGGCGGGCGACGTCGGGCTCGGCAGTGTTCGGCGGCTTCGAGATGATCGGCGCCCGCGAACGGGACTTGCGTGAGCTGCGTGGTCGCGAGGCCTCGATGATCTTCCAGAGCCCGCGCATGGCGCTCAATCCGATCCGCAAGGTCGGTCACCAGATCGAGGATGTGCTGCTCGAGCACACGCTGGTCTACCGGCGCGACGTCAGGGAAAAGGCCATCGATCTGCTGCGCCAGGTCCGGATCCTGAACCCGGAGCAACGCTATCACGCCTATCCCTACGAGCTGTCGGGTGGCATGTGCCAGCGGGTGATGATCGCCATCGCGCTGGCCTGCGAACCCGCGCTGCTGATCGCCGACGAGCCGACGACGGGTCTCGATGTAACGACCCAGAAGGCGACGATGGACATCGTCCGTGATCCGATGACCGAGCGAGAGATGGCCGCGATCCTGATCACCCACGATCTCGGATTGGCCGCCCAGTATTGCCAGCGCATCGTCGTGATGCAGCGCGGCGTGGTGGTCGAGAGCGCCCCGACGGAGACCCTGTTCCGAAATCCGGGCCATCCCTATACGCGCAAACTTATTCAGGCGACGCCGCGCCGGGATTCGCGTCTTGAGGACCTGTCTGATGCGGCGGATGAGGATGAGGCGGGTTCGAAGCAGGTCATGGCGTTTCCATCCGGCACCCGTCCGATCCTGGAGGTGCGGGGGCTGGTGAAGGAGTATCCGCTGCACGCGACGGCGGAGCGCCGGAAACTGCTGGACAGTATTTTTCGGCCGAACATCGAAACACCGCCGCCGACGTTTCGTGCCGTTGACGGCATCGACTTCTCGATCCAGCCGGGTGAAAGCGTCGGGCTCGTTGGTGAATCGGGCTGCGGCAAGTCGACGACCTCGAGCATGGTCACGCGCCTGCTCGATCCGACCGCCGGCGAGATCGTCTTTGACGGAGAGAATATCGGCGAGATCCCGGCCCGCAAGTTTGCGCGTCACCCGCTGCGCGCTCAGATCCAGATGGTGTTCCAGGATCCGACGGAGAGTCTGAACCCGCGGTTCAGCGCATTCGATGCAATCGCCGAACCGCTACGTCGCCTTGCGGAGAAGACGGACCGCGCGAGCCTGAAGGAGCAGATCGAGGATCTTGCGGACAAGGTGGGTTTGCCGCGCGACTTGCTGACGCGGTTTCCACACCAGCTGTCCGGCGGCCAGAAAGCGCGGGTCGGAATCGCCCGCGCCATCGCATTGCGGCCGAAGTTGCTCATTCTCGACGAGCCGACATCCGCGCTGGACGTTTCGGTCCAGGCCGTCGTGCTGAAGTTGCTCGACATTCTTCGGCGCGAGCTCGGCATGACCTATATTTTCGTGAGTCACGACCTGAACGTCGTACGGCTGCTTTGCGACCGTGTCATCGTGATGAATGAAGGCCGGATCGTGGAGACGGGTGCCGCCGAGACGCTGTTGTCCGATCCTCGCGAGGCATACACGCAAAAGCTCGTCTCTGCGATTCCGCATCTCGAGATCGATGAACGGGAAGGGCTCCCCCGGGTCGTGAAAGCCTAGTGCCGGTGCGTCACGCTGCGATGGTGTCGAGGTAGCGGCGCCAGTCCCCGAATTCCGTGATATCGATGGCGTCCTCGGTTGCGCTCGCTTCGCAAAGAAATCCCAGCACGTCCGAGCCGTCGTCGAGAGAGATCCGCCCGATGCCCAGTGGCGCCGGAATTCCTGCGATGAACCCGCCGATGCGGTTTGCCGGAACTTCCCAAATTTCCAGCCGAATGGTGGATCCGAAACTCGAACGCATGAGACCCGGGCGGGCGGGTGGGCCGCCCCCCAGCGCGTACATACGGTACGCGGGTGCCGTCGATGCCTCGCGGACGAGGCGGCCGCCCCGGTCGGTCAACTGATGGTTCAGGGGTTGCCCCGACAGGTGTGCGCCGCACACTGCGATCTCGATCCAGTCCGGCTCGGGCGCTGCCGAGGGCGGGATTGTCTCGTTCCGACGCGGCTGAGCGTGGCGTGTCGCGCCGAGTGGCAAACCGGTGTCCGCGTGGAAGCGGCCCGCGAGCGAGAGCAGCGCGTTGTCGGATCCGGCCGGCGCGATGAGCGTGATCCCGAAAGGAAGGTTCGTTCTCTCGTTGAACGCCGAGGGCACCGCGGTCGCGGCAAGGTCGAGCAGATTGACGAAGTTTGTATATGTGCCCAGTTCGCTGTTCCGCGCGATGGGCTCGGCTTCGACGGCATCGATCGTCGGGTGTGTCGGGGCGGTCGGCAGAACCATGACGTCAGCCAGCTTCCAGAGATCTCGACTTCGATGTGCGAACTCCTCGAGGCGGTAGAAGGCGTCGAACGTGTCGACCGCATCATAGTTTCGTGCACCCCCGAGAATGGCCCGGATCACGGGCAGCAATGCCTCGGGGCTACTCTCCATCAGGCTACGGGCCGCGTGATATCGCTCTGCGACCCAGGGGCCGCCGTAGAGCAGTTCTGCCGTTTTGGCGAATGGCTCGTAGTCGAAGGCGACTCGCGTTCCGCCGATCGATTCCAGTCGTTCGCAGGCCCGCTCGAAACACTGCGCGTAGGCGTCGTCGCCGAAGAAACTGAGTTGGCTCGGGTCCGGGGCCGCAAACGAGAAATCGCCGGCAATCACGCCCGTCGTGAGATCGAATGTCCGAGATCCCGGATGATCCCTGTCTTCTGCCCCCGCGATATCGAGGACGGTGCGCGCATCCGCTGCGGTCAATGCGAAGACGGACACGCAATCGAGCGACCGGCACGCCGGTACGACGCCGCGCGTGCTGATCCGGCCGAGCGAGGGCTTGAGGCCGACCAGATTGTTGAACGCCGCCGGCACGCGGCCGGACCCGGCTGTGTCGGTTCCCAGTGCGAAGCTCGCCATGCCGAGGGCAACCGCAACGGCGGAACCCGAACTCGATCCCCCGGACACATAGGAATCATCGAACGCATTGCGGCAAGGTCCCCAAGGCGAACGGGTACCCACGAGGCCGGTCGCGAACTGGTCGAGGTTGGTTTTGCCGACCAGAATCGCTCCTGCATCCAGCAGGAGATCGACGACCGGGGCAGAGCGCGCCGGTGTGTGGGCGAATGCCTCGCATGCCGCCGTGGTCGGCAGCCCGGCCACATCGATGTTGTCTTTTACGGCAAACGGGATTCCAAAGAGCGGAAGGTTCGCGGCGGACTTTGTCTCCAGCTCTCTTGCGCGGGTGCGCAGCCCATCGTCCGGCACTTGGTGAATCCAGATGGGATTGGACGCGTGGTGGTTGCGCTGCCGGATAACCTCTTCGACGATCCCGGACGGGTTGCGGGTATCTGACGCATAGTCGCGCGCCAAGCGCGTGATGTTCAGATCGGGTGCTTCGTGATCGGTCAAAGCTGCAACTCCCCCACGCGAACCTCCGCAGAACGCTATCTCGACAGAATGATTGCAATCGATGGGCCAGTCGGAAGGCCCACAAATCGGCTTGTTTCGTCGGCCGGTGACGAAACGACTGCTGAAATCTTGAGCATGACGCCTGTCCCAGCGGCAATTTGCATACAAAAAATAAGAAATTATAACAATAACAAATAGATAATGTTCTTATACAGCCCTGAGAATCAGGATTTTTCTCGCGTGGCGAAGACCGCGGAAGCGTCGCTGACTGTCAACATGTGGCGGCGCATCGCGTCATAAGCGCGGTTGCCGTCACGCGCGAGGATCGCCTCGACCACTTCGGAATGTTCCGCATTGGATCGGGCTATTCGTCCCGGGATTTGAAACTGGGCATTGCGGAACGGTGCGAGGCGGGCGCGTACGGCCTGCGTCGATTCCTCGAGCACCTCGTTGGCCGATCCGGCATAGATCGCGGCGTGGAACTTGCGGTTGTGCTTCTCATAGGCATCCGGTTCGCCGTCCTCCGCCAGGGCTTCGCCTTTCGCGTGCAGATTCGAGAATGAGTCCCGCTCCACGTCGGTCATTCGCTCTGCGGCGAGCCGTGCGTAGGCGCCTTCGAGCTCGGCCATCGCTTCGAACATCTGCGCCAGACGTTCGCGCGTTACATTCGAAACAATGACGCCCCGGCGCGGACGGATTTCGATCAGTCCCGTGGCTTCGAGTCGCCGCAACGCCTCGCGCACGGGCGTGCGGGATGTCTCGAATCGGTCGGCAATGGCCTGTTCTTCGAGGCGTGTGCCCGGCAACAGGCGACCGCTGATGATCTCCTCAGCGAGCCGTTCCTCGAGAAAGTTTGATCGGGTCTGCCCGCGGGCGGGTCGGGTGGCGCGTCGTCTTGGCACGTTCGGGATCCGGCGCAACAGTGAGGACTGATCGGTGTTCAATCTTGCATTCCGAGCCGGGCCTGGCAAATCTGGCCGGCTGCCCAAAACACGGGCAATGGACGCGCACCGCGATACGGCGTTTCGGCGAAGGCGACCGGATATCTGTGGATTCTGTGAACATCCGGCCCGGCACGCCGCTTGCAAAACGCTAAGGCGTAACGCTTCCCGTGCGTCGTCGGGGTCTACGGATAGCTGGAACATGACGGTGGTTTACAAATGAAATCCACAAAGCTCGACCAGGCGAGGGGCACGTCCGTCGATGCCGACCCGTATCCCTGGCCATGGAACGGCAACATGCGCCCCGACAATACCGCTCTGATCGTCATCGACATGCAGACCGACTTCTGCGGCAAGGGTGGCTATGTCGATTCTATGGGTTACGACCTGTCGCTCACCCGGGCGCCGATCGGACCGATTTCGAAATTGCTCGGTGCCATGCGCGCGGGCGGTTACCACATCCTCCACACGCGGGAGGGTCACCGACCCGACCTGTCGGACCTGCCGCCCAACAAGCGCTGGCGTTCGCAGCGCATCGGTGCCGGGATCGGCGATCCGGGGCCGTGCGGGCGGATCCTGGTTCGCGGCGAGCCGGGCTGGGAGATCATTCCCGAACTTGCGCCGGATGAGGGCGAAGCGGTCATCGACAAGCCCGGGAAGGGCTCGTTCTGCGCGACGGACCTTGAATTGATGCTGCGTACCCGTGGGATTGAAAATCTGATTCTCACCGGCATCACGACGGACGTCTGTGTGCACACGACCATGCGTGAGGCCAATGATCGCGGCTTCGAATGCCTGCTTCTCGAGGATTGTTGCGGGGCGACCGATCACGGGAATCACCTCGCCGCAATCAAGATGGTGAAGATGCAGGGCGGGGTGTTTGGTACGGTTGCCGATTCCGAAACACTGCTCGGGGCTTTGTCCTAGACCATGCCTGCCATCTCCGCGCGACCATACGACTACAGTTTTCCGGAGGGGCGTCTGGCGCTCATCGTGATCGACATGCAGCGTGACTTTGTCGAACCGGGCGGCTTTGGCGAGTCTCTGGGAAACGATGTTGCGCGCCTGCGGACGATCGTGCCAGCACTTCAGGGTCTGTTGAGTGCGTGCCGGGATGTGGGCGTGCCGATTATCCACACGCGCGAGTGTCACCGGCCAGACCTGTCGGATTGTCCTGCCGCCAAACGCGAACGCGGCGAGCCGAGGTTGCGTATCGGGGACCCTGGGCCCATGGGGCGGATACTCATAGCCGGAGAGCCGGGAGTTGAGATCATTCCCGAACTGGCGCCCGAGGCGGGTGAGGCGGTGATCGACAAACCCGGGAAGGGTGCCTTCTACGGAACAGATTTTTCCGGTGCCCTGGAAAGCGTCGGCGCCAGCCATCTTCTGATGACGGGGGTCACGACAGAAGTTTGCGTCCAGACGACCATGCGCGAGGCGAATGATCGCGGGTATGAGTGCCTGCTGGTGGAGGACTGCACCGAAAGTTATTTCCCCGAGTTCAAGGCGGCCACGCTGAACATGGTGCGCGCCCAGAGCGGCATCGTCGGCTGGACCGCCACGTCCGGTCAGGTGATGGAGGCATTGGGCATATGAGTGATGACGTGAACCCGGTTCCGATCGTGATGGAAGACATCATGGCACTAGCGGCGCGGGTAGATGAGCTCGAATGGCAGCCGTTTCGGGATGGCGTCCGGCTTTACCAGATCTACGGGACCATGGGCGCGCCCGGCCCGTCGGCTTGCCTGTTGCGCTTCGAAGTCGGCGCCATGGTGCCGCGCCACGCCCACACCGGTTACGAACACATCATCGTTCTCGATGGGGGGCAGACGGATGACCGCGGCCACTATTCGGCCGGCACGGTGCTGATCAGTCCTCCGGGGAGCGACCACGCGATCATCAGCGAGGAGGGGTGTCTTATCCTCGCGATCTATCAGTCGCCGGTGAGTTTCTCGTAAGGGTTTCGTGGTCCGTCCGCACAGTGACAGCCACTCTGACAGCCAACACGATGTTACTCGGCAACATCGGTTGCAACACTAAGAACTGTCGACCGCCCGATTTCTGGACCTGCTGATATGGGCGGACACCAGATGAACACCCTACAACCGGATTCGTAATGCGGGGGTCGCGTGTTCGAGTCACGCAGGCGGCACCATTTTCCCCCGAATTTCCAATATGATGACCGGTGCGTCCGCCAGGCGCGCGGCGTTTTCCGACCGGTGACCGGCGCCTGTCATCCGGTTCGGACGATGAAACCAGTGGAGGGTATCCCGCCTATGAAACCGGGCCCGGAGCAAGCTGCAGACTATTACAACGCGTCCGACGTGATGACCTTCTACCGGGAATGCTGGGGGGGGAAGCCATTCATATCGGCCGATATGACCGCGGCGACGAGAGCGTCGGCGATGCGTCTGCGGCGATGACGGATCACCTGATTTCTCTTGCCGGGATCACGGCGGGGCAGGACGTGATCGATATTGCCTGTGACGTCGGCGGAACCGTTGGCAAACTTGCCGCGCGGGGCTGCACTGTGACGGGGATCGATATTTCCGAGAACGAGATCGCTGTGGCCCGGGACCGGCTCGGATCCGACATCGCGTCGGGACGCGTTGCCCTGGAGGTGGAGGATTTTCATAAACTCGATTGCCCTGCCGACCGGTTCGATGTCGCCATATGTCAGGAACCGATCATTCACTCACATGACCGGGTGCGGGTCTTCGGGGAAATTTTCCGCGTGCTCAAGCCGGGTGGGGTCTTCGTGTATTCGGATATCCTGACCGCGGCCGGTGCCGACCTTTCAGCCGTTCAGATGGCCTTTAACCGGCTTCGCGCCGCGGCCGGGGCCACGCCCGATGACTATCAGGCGATGGCCGAAGGCGCCGGGTTCGAGACCCTGCATCGCGAGGAGCGGCCGGAGGATATCCGCAACCACTATCAGAAGCTTGAGGCGCGTCTGGACTCCCTTCGTGGGGAGGTCTCGGCGGAATTTTTCGAATCCGTGAGCCGGAGTATCGTCGCCTGGCGTCGGGCGGAGGAGGCCGGGCACATCACTTCGGCCTGCTTCCTGTCCCGAAAACCGGTCTGAGCGCCGGGCGATCCGGCCCGGATCCTGACGTC
>Ga0181558_10004985_pt1 | contig 11811 bp, 9 predicted proteins | sample 011ome_22_FD_133754 | JGI IMG/M metagenome (GOLD analysis project Ga0181558, IMG submission 133754) | Coastal salt marsh microbial communities from the Groves Creek Marsh, Skidaway Island, Georgia - 011507BT metaG (megahit assembly) | ecosystem: Environmental > Aquatic > Marine > Intertidal zone... | reverse complement strand
CGCAGCGCCTGACATTCAAGGGCGACCGCAAAGCGCGGTATTTGAGGTTGGAATTGGATCAATTCAACGGGGGCCAAATCCCGGATTGGCATTTGGGTCGGTTGAACCCTACCTGGGTTTTTGCCGACGAATTCGAGTTTGAAGCCCAACCCTTGGATTGATGCATGACGCGGGTGACTTCCTGGGGCGCGGATTGGCCATGACAACGCCCCATCCATTGGGGGAGCGCATTGTGGGTGCGGAAGGTTGCTGGCTCATCACGGATACCGGTGAGCGGCTGTTTGATTTGGTCAGTGGCATTGGTGTCAGTTCGATGGGGCATGGCCATGCCGGAATCCGCCAGGCGCTGCATGATCAGATCGACCGCCACCTGCATGTGATGGTCTACGGTGAGTATGCCCAGGAAGCGCAGGACCTGGCGGCCGACCGTTTGTTGGCCGGTTTGCGTCCCCACGGGCTCGACTCCGTGTACTTCGTCAACAGCGGAACTGAGGCCATTGAAGGGGCCATGAAGCTGGTACGCCGCGTAACGGGACGTTCAGAAATCTTGGGGTTGTTGGGTGGATACCATGGCGCGACCACGGGCGCACTGAGCCTGTCCACCCCCTCCCACCGGCGCAATGCCTTTTTGCCCTTGCTGCCCGATGTGGCGCATTTGCCTTTTGGTGACATGGGGGCATTGGAGCGGATTTCCTGCAGGACTGCCGCCGTGTTTGCGGAGACGGTGCAGGGAGATGCGGGCATTCGTGCCTTGCCGCAGGCATACGCCGAGGCGCTTCGTTCGCGCTGCGACGAAGTCGGTGCCTTGTTGGTGCTCGACGAAATCCAATGCGGTCTTGGTCGAACGGGGTACCTCCATGCCTTTGAGGCACTGGGAATTGTGCCGGATGTGATCGTGCTGGGCAAGGCCTTGGGCGGGGGCATGCCGATGGGGGCTTTCGTGGCTTCCCGAGATCGGATGACCCTGTTGCGAGAGGCGCCGAAGCTCGGACACATCACCACTTTTGGAGGTCACCCCGTTGCCTGCGCAGGTGCAGCGGCTTTCCTGGAGGCGCTGGATGCTATTGATCTGGTGCAGGTGCGGGAAAATGGAGCGCGATGGAAAGCAGCACTTTCCGCCCACCCTGTTGTCTGCGAGGTTCGGGGTACGGGACACTTTTTGGGAGTGGATCTGGACGGGGCTGAGCGGGTGGCAGCATTGGTCGCTGCGGCGCGTCGCCGAAACCTCGTGCTTTTCTGGTTCCTCAGCCGCCCGCAAGGATTCCGCATCGCTGCTCCGCTGAATGCTTCTCGGGATGAATTGGAGGGGGCATTGAATGCCTTGCTTTCCGCCTTGGACGAGGTGACGGATTGAAAAAGCCACCCCCGCGTTCGGAGGTGGCTTGCCTTGGAAGACAGGAGCCCAATGTGTGGACGCCCTGACTGAGAACTTGAAGTCGAAACCTGTCTGTTTCTGGACGCAAATTGGCGGCAGGCTTCGAAGAAGACGTCACCGGTGGTTGTTATTCCGGTGAAGGGAGTGTTATGAATTGGGCCACTCTTTCAAGAGAATGTTTCGCCTCGGGGAGTAGGTCCGGAAGAAGTTGCCATCCGTGGTGTGCCCGGGGTTCTGTGTGTTGAATGAAGTCCACTTTGGCTGCTGAGAGCCGTTCGGCAAACAGTGTGGCATTGGCGTGGAGCAATTCATTTCGGGCGCTTTCCAGATAGATCGTGCCCAATTCGGCCAGGTCAGACGTGTCGGCGAGTGCGGGGCTGCAATCCGGATGGGTGGCCGGAGTGCCGCTGAGGTACAGTCCTGCATATTCCCTCAGGTCCTCTCGGTCAAATGCACTGTGGTCTACCCCTTCTTGCAAGGAAGAGGCTCCGTCTACGCGGAGGTCCAACCACGGGGACAACAGGGCCACGCGGTCGCCAGCCTTTCGCCTCAGCGCCCAAGCCAAGGCCAGGTTTCCCCCGGCGGAGTCGCCGACAATGTCCATGGGACCGTTCAGGGGAACCTCAGACAGGGCATCGAGGGCTTGCGGGTAGGGATGCTCGGGCGCCAAGGGGTAATCAGGCAAAAACACCCTCCTACCGGTCAAGGAAGAAAGTGTGCTGGCGGCTGCTCGGTGTGTGCGGGGCGAGCAAAAGGCGAATCCACCGCCGTGGAGCCAGACAATGGGGGGACGGGCAGGATCGGTGTTGCCTCGGGAAACAATCTCCGTAGGCAGGCCATGCCAATCGTGAGATTCAACGCGGAGGTCCTTGGGCGGAATGTACAGCCGGGCCAGGGTGTCCGCAGCGAGCCTCCATTGAGCGGGGCGGGCATCGATTACTTCGTGGCGCAGCAGGCGCACGGCCACGTGATAGCCGGAGATCAACCGATGCAACAGTTCATTCATGGCTGTTCAAGGGCGTTGGAAAGGAACGGGCTGTCCCTTCGGTATGGAAAACACCGGATACCGGGAGGCCGTGCCTTCATAATGCGGAGAGCGTTTGTACAACCAATCAAGCTGAGCACGGGAAGACCACGCTGCTCCTTTTTGGGCTTTTTCCTCTTCGAATTTTGCGTTCAAGTCGGCATCTTCTCGGAGCATGGCCTCCGCTGTTTCTTCGAAAACATAAGCGGAGAAGTACTCCTTCTGTTGCAAGGCACTGTCAAAGAAATTCCAAGCCATGAAGGCATCCACGCCTTCAGGAGACAGGGTCTCCACGAGGTACCGGGCCGCCGATTGATTCATGGGAATGATGAGGTCTCCTTTGTACAATCGAACCGGCTCCATGGAGCGCTGTACCTTCTCTACGGTTCGGTAGTGGTGTCCTTCGTAGGGACGTGGAGAGGCTGAGTGCGCCAGGATGGTCGTGACTTCCAATACCATGGTCGTGTCCTCGGGAACCCTGCCATACTGGACGCCGTTTGCGTCGAGTCGTTCGACCACATGTCGCCATGCTTGGGGAACCACGAAGGCCTCAGGTATGGGGGCGAAACGGGTCGGTTGAAAGGTGTGGAGATATGGAATGGCCTTTTCATAGGGTGCTTCCCTGTCGTAGCGCAACCTTCGGCTTCCGGTGACGTTGCTCCACTCGTAGCGGGCAGTGTAGCCTGGAAACGAAAGGGAATCGATGGCGGTGGTGTCGGCCTCCCACGCTACCGGTGCAAGGGCAGAGGAGAGAAACGCGGCTCGTTGTTGCTGGCGCAGGTTGCGGATGTGCCCTCCTTCCTCGGCTGCGGTTTCCAGGAGGACGCGCAGAAATTCAAGGGTAGCCGATACCCTCTGGGAAAAGGGCTTGAGCATGTGGGCCTCGGTCGTGAAGCCGATGGCGTGATGAAGGGCGCCATATCCGGTAGAGTAACGCGGGGTTTCCAGGAAATCGACAATGCCTCCATCGGGCGTGGACTCGATGCTGTTGACATAAGGAATCATGCGCTCTCCCCTCTTGGCCATGCGGGCGTACAGCTGCGGCGCAAAGTCGTTTTCCAACCACGCAGCCAATGGCCCCCCCAGCTTGTCGGGTTGGGTGGTGATCAGGGTCAATGCAGGTTGGTAGTCGGCGCCGTTTGAAGTGTGGGTGTCGACGAAAATGTCCGGGTCAAACCGGACGAACATCTCATTGAATGCCAGTGCATTCCTGCTGTCGCATTTGATGAAATCCCGATTGAGGTCCAGGTTGCGCGCATTTCCCCGGAAACCATATTCCTCCGGTCCCAGTTGGTTGGCTCGCGTGCAGCAATTGCGACGCAGCCCCCCTCCCACATTGTACATGGGGACAATGGCAATGCAGGTGTTGTCTGGCATTTGTTCGGGATTTTCAAGCAGTTCCGTGGCCCATGCAATGCTGGCGTTGACACCGCAGGGCTCTCCGGGGTGAATGGCATTGTTGATGAGGATGCGCAGGTCGGAGGTGGGGCTTCCAATGGTGAAAAGATGCAGGGGTCTGCCGACGTCGGAGGTGCCGAAGACTTGAAATGTGGTCAGGTTCTCATGCTCGGAAGCCAGGGCTTGAAAGGCGGCAACGGCCTGGTGCCATTCGGGCGTGCTGTTGGGGCCTGACGTCGATTGTGCAAGCAGGTTGGAAGGGAGAATTCCGGTGAGTGAGAGCACGCAAGTCCACCCCAGAAGGACGTGACGAAGACGAATTGGGTCGCCGGAAATCTGATTCATGGGGCCAAAAGTGAGAAATTGCAGCATGGATTTCGTGCCATCATCGGATGCAAAGCCCAGAACGGGACAATTTCTGCTTTCCGAGCCGTTCATGTCGGACGCTTGGTTTGGAAGAAAGGTCGTCTTCCTTTGCGATCACGATGAGGATGGATCCTTGGGGTTTGTTTTGGACAATTTCACCGACCGGCCCCTGCGCGCTGTTTTGGAGGATGCCGAAGACTGGTCGTTGAAACAAGAAGTTTCCGTCGGCGGTCCTGTTCACGATGACAGCCTTTTCTATTTGCACAGATTGGGCAAGGAAGTATCTGGGGCCATGCCCGTATTGCCCGGTTTGTGGTTGGGCGGAGATTTCGGAGAACTCAAGATGGCCTTGGCATCGGGACGATACGGAGACGGAGATGTTCGGTTTTTCGTGGGGTACAGTGGCTGGACGAGAGGACAACTCGATCGTGAGATTCAATCCAACAGTTGGTATGTCCACGATGCCCCTTTGGACCAGAAAATGACAGCCATTTTTCACCCGCCTTTGGAAGGATTGTGGAAGCAAATGCTGTCCTCCAAGGGGCCCGGTTTTGCGAGGGCCTCTGCCCTGCCCTTGGACCCCAGTTTGAATTGACTGTTTTCAATCAGTCCGTTTGAATTCAAGGGAATGACCACTCCACGCGATAGCCGGAGTGTCGCCTGACGTTCCAAACCCGTCCGTCGTCGAAGATGAAGTACTGGCCTTTGATGGCGGCCAGTTTTCCTTCAATGATGCGTTCCTTGTCCAAGGAGATGGAGCGGACCTTGTCTGGGAAAGGGCCTCCGGGAAAAAACAGAGGGTGGACGTGATCGTCATCTGAGATGAATTCCTCGAATTCAGGCGGACAATGCTCGAAGGCGTGGTCCTTGGCGGCGAGTAGCTGCTCGGCCACGTGTGCTTCATCCGGATTGCCAGCGGTGAGCATGGCCCGCCATTGTGTCTTGTCGGCAAAGTGTTCCTTCATCGCCACTTCAATGAGACCTGCGAGCTGACGATAGGGCGTCTCTGCCAGCAGAATGGCACCGGACGCCCCCTGGTCAATCCAGCGCCAAGGCACCTGGGTCGTGCGGGTAACGCCCACTTTTACGCCACCTGTGTAGCTGAGATAAACGACGTGGGGCTGGTTGTGATGGGCCTCTTCCCACTCTGCATCGCGCAGGGCAATGCCTTCGTGGATGCGGCTGAGTTCGGGATGGATGATGCTCTCGACAGCCAGTGGTGAGGATTGAAAAGCTTCAAATGACATTCCGTCTCCGTAGGTCTTGCGGATGGATTTTCCGGTGACGGTGCAGTGAATCTTGCCGGTATGTGCGATTCGAATGCGTTTTCCCACCGCTACACACAGGGAATGGTCTTCGACCGAATCGAGAATATCCCGGGTGTGCCAAGCGTATTCGATGCGCCCATCCTCGGTTCTGTGACTCTTCAACTTTCTGATGTTGCCTTCTCCCTCCATCCTGCTATTGGTCCTTTTGATTGTGCGGTTAATTTTCAGCAAATCAAATCAACGCATGAAAAAATTGATACTCCCGGTCGCCTTGTTTGCGGCCACGACAGCTTTCGCACAGTTTGAGGAAGGCTTTGAATCCTATGAGGTAGGTGATTTCATCTGTGTGGAGACCGATCTGTTTGATGTATGGCCTGGCGGAGACGCTCCAGGAAGTGCTTGGGATTCCCAAGTCACGGACGAGTTTGCATCAGAAGGTGATAAATCACTCAAGATTGAAGCGCAATCCGTTACCGGTGGTCCGATGGACGTGCTCCTGAATGTGATGAAGAGCGAGGGCAATTGGAGCCTGGACTTTGACATGATGGTCCCCGATGGCAATTCCGCCTACTTCAACGTTCAGGGAACCGATGTGGCAGGTGCCGGAACCGGCAGCTGGCAGTGCAATTTCTTTGTGGATGCAGCGGGAAATGCCGTTGCTGACGGCCCTTGGGGCATGTCCGACCTCACTACCGTGCCGATTGACGCGTTCTTCAATGTTCGTTTTGTGGTTGACCTGGACCAGGGGCTATTCAAGATGTGGATCGATGGCGCTGAGCTTTTTCAGGCGCCATACGATGGCAACTTCAGCAGCATCAACTTCTATGCGCTCGGCGATGGACAGACCATTGGCCTCTACTATGTGGACAACATCACCCTCGCGGAAAGCGATGTGGACTTGGTGGGTGTGGAAGATTTGGCTGTAGCGTCTTTTGCCTTCTCCCCCAATCCATCCTCAGGTCAGTTGAACATCTCGGGCATACTGGAAGCGCAGGAGCTCGTGGTCCTCGATTTGATGGGGCGCGAGGTAGCGCGCATCGCAGTGGATGTGGCCCAGCAAAATGTGGCATTGGATATTCCCGAAGGAGTGTACCTCTTCGGTCCTGCCGATCGCCAGCAATTGCGGAAGCTGGTCATCCGCCGCTGAAGATTTTTGAATCTCTCATTGAACGGCCCTGCCTTCCTCCAGGAAGCGCAGGGTCGTTTGCGTTAAAGCCTCCAATTCTGCGGGCAAGGCAGGGTCCGTCCAAGGCTCTTTGGCGCCGAATGTATGGCCTGCACCGGCCATGGTGCAGAGTTCGCCTTGCTGGGCCCATTCGACAAGGCGTTCGGCGTGGTCCAACGATACGGCGCTGTCTGCTGTGCCATGGGCTGCCATGAAGCGGCCATTGAATCGGCGTACGGCCGTCTCGATGGTCAGCGCATCCTCGTGTGCCTCGAAGTCTTGAAGGAACGACCAATTGTGATGAAGTCGCTGGCGTGTGCGGTGATTGATGACTTCCCACCGCCCCGTCTTTTGCCATTCTTCGCGGTCCTTTCCATGTGGAAATCGCGAAGCGAAATCCGCAACGCCCGCCCATGTGACAATGGCGTCCACGCCCCGCTGGCCGCTGTTTCTGAGGATGCGGTCTGCATCTTCTCCGGCAAGACAAGCGATTCCCCCACCCCGGCTGTGGCCGATGACAGCCAAAGGGCCTTCCGTGGCCATGGCATCGGGCATGGCTCCTGATGCGCGCAGTGCGCTCAGAACAGATGTGGCCTCTTCTTTCTCTCGGCGATAAGTGTTGGATGCGAATGCTTCCAAATCACCAAAAGAGTCCGGAGCTTCTGGTGTCGTTCCATTGTGCGTGAAATTGATGCGCAGCAGCCTCCAACCTTGGGAAGCCATCCGGTTTCCCATGTGGTTCCATGCTCCCCAGTCCATGTATCCTTTGTAGCCATGAAGGAACAAAACGGTCCCTTTCACTGGGCCCTCGGGGAAATGCCATCTGCCGTGGATGGAACGTTCGTGGCTCCGCTCGAGGAGGAAAGGCATCATCTTCATGATTCGATATCAAGGGTGCAGGTCCGGCATGCCGGCAGGATCCGGGTGGAGGAAGGTGAATCCCGAATCCAACAGACGATGGACCGAGACCTTTTTCCCAAAGGTTGATTCCGGATTGATGCCGGCCGATGGATCGAACAATTCGCTTCGAACCCTGGAAACCGGGCAGACGAGATTGATGGGTCCCTCCAGCTTTGCTTCCGCTGCATGGAGAATGGCATGGATGACGTCTGCCATGTGCACGATGTTCAGGGAGCGCTGGGGACGAGCCGGTTCGCTGGTTGTGGAAGGCCTGAACAACGGGCGTCCGGGGCCGATCAAACCGCCTGCGCGGAGAATGGAGACCGACGACCGCAAATAGCATCCTTCGACATCTTTCACCGCCAGGCCCGAATGAGGGCTGATGCGTTGGATGGCATCCTCCTCCTTGAAAATGCCTTCTTTTTCAGGGTAGACGCTCGTGGAAGAAATCAAAACGGTCCAATCCGATGCATCCATGCACCTGTGAATCACTCTTTGCGCTGCTGTCGCAGCCTGTGCCCCGGGTGGCATGGCAACCAGAAGATGATGGCAAGGGGGAAGGGCAATCTCGGAACCATTGGGGTTTCCAAAATCGAGATGAACGGGGGTAGCTCCCGTCGCAGCAATGGCCTTGCATGATTCAGGAGACCTGCCGGTGCCCCATGCCGTGTTCCCGGACGCGGTGATGTGGGCGGCAAATGCCTTTCCCAGCCATCCGCAACCAATGATTCCCCAACTGTAGCACTCTTTCACAACGGATGCCATGGTCCTCGGCTAAATTAGCGGTCCATACGTCTTCATGATGGTTCATACCTCACCGCTGCGCTTTTGCCGCACATCGTTCTCGAAAGTCTTTGCTTTCGGCGCCTTGCTATTCCTCATCCCGACACTGGGAAGTGCTCAATCAGAGGGTGTTCTTCGGTTTCGAATCGAAGGGATGAATGAGGGGGATACGATTTATCTCGCCAATTACTACGGCAACAAGATGTACTACGCCGATACCGCGACCGTTTCGGCGAAAGGCCGTTTTGAGTTTCCCTCTCCCCCGGCGGAAAAAGGAGGCAAATACGGTCTGGTTCTCCCTGAGAACGGCTTCGTTGAGATGATTGTCACGGGGGGAGACATAGAGCTGGAGGCCGACCGGTCTGACCTTCCGGGCAGCGTGGTTGTTACCAAGGGTGAGGATACCCGCCTTTTTTACGATTACCTCGAATTCATTCAGGATATGCGTGAGAAGCGCGCTCCCATTGATGCCCGGGCACAAGACTCCACGATGACCGAGGCAGAGCGCTCACAATTGCGCCAGAGCTTGGAGGTATTGAACCTGCAAGTAGAAGCCGAGCAGGATCGCATTCAGGAAGAGCATGGCGAAACGTTGTTCGCCAAGATGATCCGTTTGGTTCGCGAACCGGACGTGCCTGAGGCCCCACTTACGGAGCCGAATGCAGAATTGTGGAGGTACTACAAATTCCGCAGCATGTTCTGGGACCGTCTGGATTTTTCGGACGGTCGCTTGGTTCGTGACCCGGCCCTGCACAATCTGCTGGAACAGTTCTGGAATGGGGTGATGCCCCAATTGCCCGATACCGCATTGGTAGAAGTAAACAAGCTGATTTCGCGGGCACAGGCGGATCCCGATATGTTCAAGTACATGGTGCATTTCTTCACCTTTTCTGCAGAAAAGAGCCAGGTTATGTGCATGGACAAGGTGTTCGTGGATTTGGTGGACCGGTACTATGCTTCGGGGATGGCGGATTGGCTCAATGAGGAGCAATTGAAAAAGGTCACGGATCGTGCGGAGGATCTTCGCTTTTCTCTATGTGGCAAGCGGATTCCCAACATCATTCTACCCGATACGACACAGCAGAACTGGGTCAGTCTTTATGATGTGGAGGCAGAGTACACCTTGGTTTCCATTTGGGAGTCTACTTGTGGTCACTGCAAGAAGGAGATGCCCAAATTGGAGGAGTTGTATGAGGAATGGCACCCAAAGGGTCTCGAGATCTATGCCATAGGAAATGACTTCGAGCCCGAGCCTTGGTTGAAGTTTGTCAGAGAGAAAAACCTCGAGGATTGGATTCACGTGTCCGACAATCCGGAAATCAATGCGGCAGACAGTGCATCCGCATTGATTCGCGCAGGCATCACCACCCTTCAAAGCCTGAATTTCCGTACCACATTCGATGTGTACGCAACACCGAAGATGTTCCTTCTGGACAAGGACAAAAAGGTGATCGCCAAGCAGGTTGGAGCTGAGCAAATAAGCGACATCCTGAAACGCGAGGAGCAAATGAAGGCACAGGGGCAGTGACCTTGCCTTCCTTTCGGTTGCATTGCACAGCAAAGAAGAAAGCCGCACTCCTGGGAGCGCGGCTTTCTTTTTTTGACGTTTTCGGTTGTCCTGGGATTACTCGCAGGTGGTCTCCCAGTATTGCAAGAGGATGAGCAGGTCGGGCGTATTGACAATGCCATCGTCCGTCAGGTCGAAGTAGCATGGGCCGATGTCGGTAATGACATCGAGGAACACGCACGAACCGTTGTCCAGGTCGGCGGCTGCACTGTAGTTCACAGCTTCCGGGTACGTGCAGCCGAAGTACAGTTCTTCATTGCCGAAGTCATTTCCATTACAATCCAATCCCGGTTCGGCATAGACGCATGTGCCATCGTCAGCGGTGGCATTGGAGTCGTAGTTGCAAGCGCCGATATAGGTGCATCCATAAGTCTCTTCATCGTCGCAGATGCCGTTGCCATTGTAATCGGGACAGGTCAGTTCCTCTCCGTCACAGATGCCGTTGTCGTTTTGGTCACAGGGGCAGTCACCTCCGCAGACGCCGATGGCATCCTCCACCGTGCAGTTTCCATCGTCCTCAGTGGCTGAGGGGTCGAAGTTGCATGCGGTCTCGTCCGTGCAGCCGAAGATTTCGGTACTGTCGCACACGCCATCACCATCCAAGTCGGCGGTGCAATCTCCGTTGCAAACCCCCACAGCGTCCAGTGTTCCGACGCAGTCATCAACATCGTCACAGATGCCGTCTTCATCCGCATCGGCAGCACAGTCGCCACCGCAAACGTCCAAGGCATCAAGGGTCTGGCAATTTCCATCATCGTCGGTTGCAGCCGGGTTGTAGTTGCAGGCTGTCGGATCCATGCAGCCGGGAATCTCATCCACATCGCATACTCCATCTTCGTCGATGTCGGCAGTACAGCTGCCGTTACAGACCCCGATGGCGTCATAGGTTCCGATGCAGTCGTCCACGTCGTCGCAGATGTCGTCATTGTCTACATCTGCGGAACAATTTCCATTGCAGATGCCCAATGCATCATACAAGCCTACGCAAGCATCCACATCGTCGCATATGCCATCTGAATCCGCATCGGCTGCACAAGTTCCTCCGCAGACGCCGAGTACGTCGAGGAACTGGCAGTTGCCATCATCCTCGGTGGCGCTAGCATCATAGTTGCATGCCGCAAGGTCCGTGCATCCGGGGATTTCGGCGTTGTCGCACACGCCGTCTTCATCGACATCGCTCGGGCAGTCACCATTGCAGACACCCAGAGCGTCGTAATCACCGACACAATCGTCGACGTCGTCGCAGATGCCGTCCCCATCGGCATCGGCTTCGCAGGTGCCGTTGCAGACGCCGAGAACATCGTACTCGCCCACGCAATCGTCTTCGTTGTCGCAGATATCGTCATTGTCGACGTCTGCCGGACAGTCACCGTTGCATACGCCCAGGGCATCGTATTGACCTACGCAAGCATCGTCATCGTCGCAGATGCCATCGTTGTCCAGGTCCTGCAGGCAGTCTCCGTCGCAAACGCCCAGTGCGTCCTCGTATTGACAGGACCCATCGCTGTCTGTTGCAACCGGGTTGAAATTGCATGCTGTCGGGTCTTGACATCCGGCAACCTCGTTGGCATCACATACGCCATCGTCGTCGCTGTCGTTGTCGACGATCTGACCATTCTCGCAGGTCTCACAGATGCCATCAACGAATGTGCAGTCACCGGCATCGGTCGCCGAGGCGTCGTAGTTGCACGCTGACTCGTCTTGACATCCGACAATCTCGTTGGTATCACAGACACCATCGTCGTCGCTGTCGTTGTCGATTACCACGCCGTTTTCGCAGGTGTCACAGATTCCATCCACATAGGTGCAGAGGGTGTTGTCCGAATCAGTGAAATCTCCGACGTTGCATGCTGCGGGGTCGGTACAACCGGCGGTTTCATCCGCGTCACAGATGCCGTCATCATCTGCGTCATTGTCGATGATTACGCCATTGACACAAGTTTCACAAACGCCATCGGTGAAAGT
>Ga0181558_10004983_pt1 | contig 11812 bp, 6 predicted proteins | sample 011ome_22_FD_133754 | JGI IMG/M metagenome (GOLD analysis project Ga0181558, IMG submission 133754) | Coastal salt marsh microbial communities from the Groves Creek Marsh, Skidaway Island, Georgia - 011507BT metaG (megahit assembly) | ecosystem: Environmental > Aquatic > Marine > Intertidal zone... | reverse complement strand
CGTCCAACCTGCGCTCCATGCTCTCCGAGGAGGCCTCGCGCGTGCGCGGCGAGCGCGTCGCGGGCGAGCCCTCCGGCCTGCGCCTGAGCGAGATGCTCAAGTTCAAGGTGCCCGAAGAGTTCGAAGGCGACGTGGTGGTGCCGCACATCGCGACGCTGTGGGTCCTCGATCGAGACAAGGACGGGCGGTTCAGCGACGAGGACATACACGCGTTCGCGGACGAGATGGGCAAGTACACGCACGGGCTGGTGCGCGAGGACTGGAAGGACTACCTCATCGGCAACTTCTACATGCAGCTCCACGACGAAGTGCTGCGCCCGAAGCGGGACGGGACGTCCGCGAACGGAGACGAAGAAGCGCGCGAACCGCCGTCGAAAGCGTTCGACGGCTCGGAGAACGGCGCGGAGAACGAAGGCGTCTCGAACGAAGCGCGCGACTCGTACCGCCCGTACCTCGATTGGTTCTCGAGGATGTGTCTAGCGAACGAGCCGGGCGGGAAGGCGCACGCGCACGTTTCGCGTCCGCGCGTCGCGTACGTCTCCGTCGACACCGCGCACGACGTGTACCTGGCGTTCAACGTGCGAAACGCCTCCGCGCTGACTCGCGACGCGGCGGACGGCTTCGCGTTCCAGACGTTCCTGGAGACGTTGCACGTGGACGCCGAGGAGAGCGACCTGATGGAACTCGAGGCGGAGGAGCTGGACGACTACGTTCCGCTGGAAACGCTGCTGAAGTGGGTGCGCGGCGTGCTGCGGGGCTACTCGAGCGTCAACGTGAACGTGCCCGCGACGCCGCCGTCGGCGCGGCGAGAGACGCACCGGTAGCGATGTCGTATCAGTCATGTCAGTGTTACAGAACTTTTCGAACACTTTTCGAACTCGAGGACGACGAACTTCGGCCGATCCCCGACGGCCACTCCGTCGCGCGCGGCAGGGTGGTGCGGGGTGATGGAGAGCGGGCATCCGGCGTACGACGCGGATATCGAGGCGGCGCTGGACACGAGCGACGAGATGTCCGTGGGCGACGCGCTGCGCAGGAGGCGGGGGCACAAGGACAAGAGATCCATCGCTCGGCGGACGGCGAAGGCTGTCGCGGCGATGCGTCCCCCCGCGCGGCGGTCGAGCGCGGACGATAACGACCTGGGCATCGCGGTGGGTGACCAGAGGAGGGGTGTAGCTGCGAGTGACGGAAAGCCGTGGAAGCGTCGACAACGCCGCCACAGCACGCCGGGGTTCACCCTGAGCGACGACGACACCGATGGCGCGAAGCTGGATCGCCTCCACCAGAGGCTGGACGCCATGCGCCGTCTGCCGCGCTCGTCGCGCTACGCGCAGTCTCAGATCGAGATCATCCAGAAGGCCATGGGCATCCTGAGCAAGAGCACGAGCGGCGTCGTGCGGTCCGCACCGGAGAACGACGAGCTCTCGCGCCTGCTCGCGGCGGTGTCCTTGTGACGCGACGCCGGCGGCGCTCGACCGGCGGAGGCGGCGGCGAAGCGTTCGAGAAGACGTTCGAGAAGCGCGTCGATACGTACGCGCTATTACGTGGTATGCAGACTAGAGCTCTAGGCTACCTGCAATAAGATAATAATACGTAGAGTACTACTCGTAATACTCGTAGATGGTCTACGCGTACTTCTGCACCGCCCGGCTCAGGATCCGCTTCTTCGCCAGGCGGTACTGCACGGCGACGCGCGCGCGATCCTGGACGTCGCCGCCGGCGAGCGTCGCCTCGTCCTCGGCGACGGAGGTTTCCATCTCCGCCAGGCGCGCCGCACACGCGGCGGCGAGCGCCTCCCGCGCGCGTTTCTCCGGCGCCCCCCCTCCCAGCTTGAACCCGTCGCAGGTCCCGCCCGCCTTGGCCCACTCCTCCGGCGTCGCCAGCGCGCACCGCAGCGCCCACTCCAGGTTCGCGTCCGCGGTCCCGTCGCCCCGGAACACGCCCTGGCTGACGTACGTCTCCAGGCGCGCGTCTCTGATTTGTTTTGTTCGAGCTCCATCCGCGCCCTTCGCGCGGCGGCACGGCTCGTGGTTGGCGTCCAGCCAGGCCGCGAGACCCTGGTACACGTACGTGTCGTGCTCCACGGCGCTCTCGTCGAGAGCGACGAACCCGTAGCGCACGAGCAGCTCGTCGTTCCCGAGCGCGCCGTAGCTGATGAAGACCTCCTCGTTTTCCTTTACCCGCGTCGGCGAGCGCAGGCGGAACGCCGCGGCGGAAAACTCAAACTCCGTCTTGGTCGGGAGGCTGGCGTGGTTGAACGCGTCGATCAGAGGCATGAGCACGTACGCCAGCTTCGCGCCGCCCTCCTCGCCCGGCTCGGGCTCCTTGTCGAACACAACCAGCGCGAGCATGGCGAACACCGCGAGCCACCGCCCCTCCTGCGTCTGCGACGTCAGGAACGCCGCGAAGGCGGTGCCGGCGGCGAGAGCCTTAGGGAGCAGGTTCTTCTTCGTCTGCGCGTTGTCGGAGAGGCGCCCGGAGAACACGCGGCTCCGCACCATGTTCAGCGCCCACACCAGGCTCTCCTTCGTCACCGCGGGGTTCTGTAACGTCGCGGGCGAGTGTTTCCGCACCAGCTCGAACGCGGCGTCGTCCTCCTTCCTCTGGCCCTCCGCGGCGCGCGCCGCCGCGGGGTACTGCAGCAAGCGCAGCTCGTCGTCGCTCCACTGGCTCAGAAGGTCGAACTGTTTCGGGAGCTGGTCGATGTACACGCGGAACGGCGATGCCTCGCCCAGGCTCCGCTCGTGCAGCAGGTTCAGGGCCACCTTCACGGCCCACTTGTTCTGTTCCGTGAGCTTCGCCCACAGCTCGTTCGTGCAAAATTCGGGGAATGGGAGCTCGGCGTCGTCCATGAGGACCAGGCACGACTCGCGAGGCAGCTCCACGAGCACATCCCCGGCGTTGACGGCCGAGGTGGCCTTGACGCCTCGGTACCGCATCACCTCGTCGTCCACGTCCCCGAAGTACGCCACCTCCACATTCGGGGACTTGATGCTCTTCGACTCGCGCCAAGAAGCGTACTCCGCCTGCTGCGCGTCCACGGCGGAGGCGGACGCGCGGACCAGCGCGCGTCTCACGTCCCTCCGAGGGCGGCCGTGCGGCGAGTCGATATTAGGGCAACGGTGATGCCGAGCGGACGAGCTGGGCGCGGGGCCCCGAAGCCGGACGGGCGCGCGCGCGGCGACCGCCGCGCCGGACATCAGCGCCGACGACATCATGATGCTATGGAGAGCCCTCGCCGAGTCGCGAGGCGCGCGGCGGAGTGAGTCGAAGGACGCAGCCGGAAAACCCTCAGCGGCCTATCGCACATTCGGGTCGCTCTGTTTTGAGCGAAAAGCTCACAGCCCAAAATACTTTCTCTCAGGTCTTACCCACTCCGCTACTAGAACGCCCCGAGCGCGGCGATGTGCGTGTCCGCGCCGTCCGCGGGCGACTTCACCTCGCCGTACACGGGCTGGTACCGCCGCGAGCTCGGCGGCGGGTTCGCGGGCACCAGCCGCAACCCGTACCCGAACGAAGACGCCAGGGACCCTGAACCGTCCTCCCCGTCGCCGCGCGCCTCCGCCTTCGCCGCCTCCGCCGCGTCCCGCAACCTCGCCACCTCCGCTAACAACGCGTCGGCGCGGCGCGCGTGAATCTCCTCTCGCGCCCGGCTCTTCTCCAGCTCCCGCTCGAGCGCGCGCACGGCGCCGCGGAGCTCCCCGTCATGTAAGCGCGTTTCGAGATGCGAATCGAGAGATGATGACCTCATCTCTTCACTTCGCTCTTCGTCGGCGTTTCCGAAATCGGATCGACGCGTCGCGCCGCGCGTCTCCGCGTCGACGTCCCCCCGCGGCCCGGGAAACCTCGCCGCGATCTTCGCCGCGTCCGGGTCCGCGCGCTCGCCCCGCCTGAACCGCGCGATGGCCTTGTTCAGCTCCTTGATCTCGATCAGGAACGCGTCGTGGCCGTGCGGCGAGTCGATGGCGTACATCTCCGCGTTCGGCATCAGGTCCGCCAGCTCGGACTGCAGCGAAAACGGATACAGCACGTCGCTGGTGATGCCGACGACGAGCGCGCGGTGCGTCAGGCGCCGCAGCACGTCCTCGTACGCGCCCCGGCCCCGCGCGACGTCGTGCGAGTCCAGCGTGTACGTGAGCTGGATGTAGCAGTTGGCGTCGAAGCGCTGGATGAACTTCTTGCCCTGGTACTGCAGGTACGACTCCACCGCGAAGTACGGGAGCATCTCGCTCGCGCTCTCGTTCGCGTGCGCGGCGAGGCCGATGTCGCCGTGGCTCGACGGCTTGCGCATCGCCGTCGATCGTCCCGCCCCGACGAGCGTCCCGCCGATATGCCCTTCGACGCCCGTCTTTGTGAGCGTTCGTTCGACGTCTGCATTGGCGGTGGTATCCAAGTCATCGACGCTCTCCGAAACCGCGGCGCTCGGCGGATTCGCGTTCTCCATGACGCCCCGGGCGAAGCGCTCGTCCACCGATTTCGGCGCGCGATACGACAGCATCGCCATCATGCGGCTGGTGGCGAGGCCGGCGCGCGGCGGGTCCGCCGGGTCGTACTGCCCGCCCTTGAACTTGGCGTCCGCCATGATGCTGAACCTCTGCGCCTCGCCGATGCCGATGGCCCAGTCCGTGTGCCGGCCGCAGCCCGCGATGAGTACCAGCTCGGTGACGAAGTCGGGGAACGTCGCCGCCCACTCCAGCGCCAGCATCGAGCCCATCGACCCGCCGATGGCCATCCGCAGATGCTTCACGCCGAGGCGCTCGAGCAGCAGACGCTGCAGGCGCACGTTGTCGCGCACCGTCACGGGCGTCGGGAAGTCCGCGGCGTACGACTCGCCGTTGCCCTTCGCGGGGTCGGGGGTCACCGGCGAGGAGCTGCCGTACGGGGACGCCAGGTAGTTGACGCACACCACGAACTCGCCGGCGACGTCGAGCGCGAACTCGCCGTCGCCCTCGCCCATCAGCTCGCTCCACCACTCGGCGACGTTGCTGTTCGATGTCAGCGAGTGGCCCACGATCACGGCGTTGTCGCCAGTCTGCGGTCGTCGCGAATTTCGCGCCGGGGGGTCAGCGCGTTTCGACGGAGACGGAGAACGCGGCGCGGCGCGCGGATGACGGAAAATCTCGGGACGGAAAATCGCGCGTGGGGGGGAAAGTGCGTCGTCGATCGGAAGACATACCTCGTTCAGCGTGCCGTACGTGGAGTACCCCAGCACGACGTCCTCGATGTGCTGCCCGTTCTCCAGCTCGTACCTCCCGAACGTCGCGCTCAGCGCGCCGGACGGGAGGCCCACGGCGGTGACCTTCATGTGGTCGTCCGTGGCCATCTCGGCGATACACGGGAAATATCAAAGTCGGCGGGAACCCACGCGCTTTTTCCTCGGATCGCGATCGTCACCGCCTCACGACCGACGCGGCCCCTCCCCCGGACGGAACGGCGGTGCGCGCGCTGCTCGACGCGGACGCGCGCTCGAACGAGCGGCCAGAAATGACCCGGACCCGGAGCCTCGGGGTGTGCCCAGAGTTGTGACTGATGAGCGATTCGGTGATGCGTATTCGTTCCTCAGTTGCGTGCCGAAACTCGAGCGCGCGCGGCACATCGCCCGGGGAAGTTTCGTTCGGGTCGAGAAACCGGCGCGCCGCGCTGGAGCGCCAGAGGGAGTGGCGCGGGCACTCGAGCGTCGACACGGACCGCGGCGATGGAGGCGCGCCGCGCCGAGGCTGAGCTCGAGCGCCGACGCGCGGACGCGCTTCTTACCGCGTGCGACCTGGGCCTCACCGATGACGTCGCGGCGCTCATCGCGGGTGGCGCCACGTTCGAGGCGACGGACAAGGCGGGCGTTCGGCCGATGACGTTCGCGGCCGCGCGGGGGCACGCGGACGTGGTGGAGCTCCTGTGTTCGCACGGGGTCGACGCGAACGACGACGACGCGCTCGGGCGCGCACCTCTGCACTTCGCGGCGATGCACGGCCGCGCGCGGGTGGTGCGCGCGCTCGCGTCCCGCCCGGGCACGTGGGTGGACCCGCCGGACCACCTCGACGACACGCCGCTGACCCTCGCGGCGCGCATGGCTGACGCCGAGACGATCGCCGCGTTGCTCGACGCCGGCGCGGATGCGCGCGCGCGAAACAAAGCGGGACTCACGCCGCTGGGCGAGGCGCTCCTGGTGCGGCGCAGGTTCGACCTCGCGGACCTGCTGCTGGAACACGAGGCTGGCAGACAGACGGATGCGCCTCGGGAGAAGGGCTCTAGAGACGACGCGTCGCGACGAAAACGCGAGCTTTGTTCGCGTTTGGAAACCAAAAAAGTTTTAGAGACGACGACGGCGGGGCCCGGCGGGTGGTCGCTCGTCGTCGCCGCCGCCGCGTTCGGCGCCGAGGACACGCTCGCGTGGCTCCGGGACAAGGGCGTGGACGTCGACGCCGTGTTGGCCGCGGGAGAAGCCGGGACGAAGCGTTCCGCGGATGCTTCGGATGCTTCGAAACCGAACGCGACGAACGCGACGAACGCGACGAACGACGGCGTTTCCGGCGTTTCCGGCGTCTCCGGCTTTTCCGTCTCCGGCTTCGCGGCGCTCTCCGCCGACGCGCGGCTACGAACGGCGCGCGGGTGGGCGGCGACGCCGGTCGAGAGACGGTCCGCGCCGGGATCCGGGGTTCCACAACAGGCGTTGCGATCGCTGGAAGTGAGGGACGCGCTCGTGCGCGAGGTTGAGAAACGCGATTTCCTGCAGAAGCTCGTCGACGACGACGAGTTCCAGAACGACATGGCGCTGAGCTACGTGCGCGACGCCGTGGACGCCGTGGTGAGGGATTTCAACGCCGTCGCGCGCTTTACCGGCGACGCGCGCGTCATGCGCGTGCTTGAGAAGTTCAGGGTCGTGCAGCGCTTCTGCAAGGCGCGCGGGTTCAAGATCACCTTCGCGGACGTGCGCGTGGCGGACGCCGCGGAGGCGGAGGCGAGGCGCAGGAAGGTGGGCGAGCTCAGAGAACGCGCCGACGCCGCGCTGGCGGCGGCGTGCCGCGCCGCGCTCGAGATAAATCCCGGCGCCGGGATCGAACAGCCGGGATCGACCGCCGTTTCGAAGCAGGCTTCGAAGCCTCTGTCGCTTGGAAATGTGCTCGGTCATGTCATAGCGCAGCCGGCGATCCTGTCGCTCGTGGCGGCGCTCGTGGCGCTCTGCGTCGCGCCGCGCGTCTCGGCGCTCGCGCGCCGCGCGTTCGGGAAGGGGCGGTTCTTTTTCGAGGGGGACGGAGACGACTCGTATCTATAGTCTTTTTCGATTCGGTTCGTTCGTCTCTCTCCGGTGTTCGACGCCCTCACTTTCCGGGCACGGCGTCTTCCTCGAAGGAATCCACGAACGCGCGCTCGACGACGGGCGCGTGCGCGGACGCGTCCTTCGGCTGTTTCGAGGAAGGCGAGGAGGTGGACGCGGAGGGGATGCTCAGCTTTTGGCGCCTCCGCAAACCGCTCGGCCCCGCGTCGCCGCCGACTTGTACGACTTGCGCCTCCGTCACGACTCGCGCGACCTCCTCCGTCTCCGCCGAGTCTCCGCGTCTGGGCAAGCCGCTCCACAGCTGGTAGCACGCGCTGAGCACGAAGCATCCGAACCACGAGACGCCGTGGTTGGCGATGAGCGCCGCGCCGAACGCGCCCACGGGGACCGCCGCGGGTCTCCGCCGCGCCGCCCACGAGAGCGAAACGCAGCCGAACGCCGCTCGGACGATTGAGGGCGGCCCGAGGTCGCCCCCGAACGAGCGCAGGACGTCCTCGCGCGAGACGAAGATCTGCGCCGCGACGACTGCCGCGGCGACGGCGTGCGCGACCGCCTCGAAACGCAGGCTTTCGCGTGAGTTGTCGCGGCTCCAGAAGGGGAGCAGCGCGATGACCCACAGCAGGAATAGCACAGCCTCCGCGGCGGCGGAAGCCACGAGCAGCGCGAGGAAGCGTCTGGTTTGGCTCAGAAGGTGGACCACGAGCCCTCCGAGCAAAGCCTCCGTCCCGGCGACCAGCGAACGCCGGAACTGTTTAAGCGACTCAGAAGCGCCGGCGAGCGCGCCGAGGGCGGGGGCGGGGGAGGACATCGCGTGCGATCGGAGCGTCCGGTGCGGGGCGCGCGGAAATGTCGCGCGGGCGCCCGCGCGGTCGTCGTCGTTGTCGTCAGACCTTCCGAGGAAAAGTTAACAACCGCGTCACGACTTCGAAGGTGGCTATCCTATATTCGTCCGCGACGCGTCGCGTCGTACGCGCGTAGTAATACGTCTGATACGTACGTCTCCGTCTCACGTCTTCTCCGCCCTGACCGCCACCAGCAGCGCGCACCTGTAGACCGTCTGGCACATGGACTTTTTGTCCGCGGTGTACAGGCTGTCCCGCATTTCCCGCTTGACGATTCGTAGCCCAACGCTCTCGGCGACGCGCTCGACGTCCGCCAGCGACATCTCCACCGAGAGCTCGTCGTTCTCGAGGTACGCGCGCGCATCCGCCCAGTGGAACAGCAAAGGCCCGAAGTTGACCCACACGCCGCCCGGCTTCAGGCAGTTCGCGATGATCTCTAAATACTCCACCACGTTGTGCGCGGTGTCGATGAAGAAGCACGTCGCCACGGCGTCCCACTGGTTCGTCTGCTCGGGCGCGCCGTACACCTCCACGAAGTCCCCCGCGCACATGGACATGGCGCCGCCGTCTTTTAATCGTCCCTTCGCCATGACGTCGCTCGCGGGCGCGTCCGGGATGGGCACGGCGCGCATCTGGTTCGCGTCGGACGTGTGGTTATTGTTGCTGTGCATCCAGGGGTGAATGGAGAACTGCCCGGCCGTCACGCAGTGGTTCAGGATGAAACTCGACGTCAACAGCATGTAGTAGCTGTGTTCGTTGCCCTCCGCCTCGAACCCGCGCCGCGCGCACTCCAGGACGAGCCGCCCGAGCCCGGCGCCGGGGACCATCACGCGCGGCGGGTACCGCCCCTCGGCGTTGGGATCGGTCGGGACGTACAGCCGCTCCTCGAGTTCCCGCAAGATCGGGCTGTGGCTCTGCGCGCGCTCCTCCGCCGCCTCCGCGGACCAGTCCCGCGCCAGGTTCTTCAGGATGTACCGCACCTTCTCGGCGTCGCCGGGGGTCACCGGCGCGTGCGCCTCGGGATCGCGCGCGGCGTCGGGGACGCGCAGGTGCGGGGGGACGTCGTCCCCGGAGAAGGAGACGAGCAGCTCGGTGAAGAACGCCTCGTTCGCGCGGACGCACGCGTACGCCTGCATGTGTTTTTCCGTGTGGTGCTGCAGGAGCGACTGGTGCGCGGGCGGGAGCCGGGAGAAGTTGTGCTCCCAGCGCCGCACTTCGTCGGCGGCATCGACCGCGTACCCGCGCATCGCGCGCACGATCTTCAGAAACGCCGCACGCTCCATCTCGTCCTCCGCCGCCTTCGCCGCGGCGACGCGCGCGGCCTCGGCGGCATCGCCCGCGGCTGAAGGCGCGGGAGCCGAACCCGCGGAGGGCATCGAAGGGCGTGTCGAAGGTCTGAGGAGGGGGCGCACCGCCGACCGAACTAAAACAGTTATATTCGCAACGTAGGACGACCCGACACGCCGACAGGGCGGGGCCTGTGGTTTCGAGGAATTGCCCGCGGCTTCTTCTCGCTCAGCACAGTGCAGGGCGCGGGCGCGCGGGTCGACGGGTGTCGATCCGCCCGTCGAGGCGGCGTCGTTCGCGGGCACGCGCGGGGGCTCGGGACGACACCAGGCGAGGTTGGACGGCGGCGGCCGGTCGACGCCGGCGGTCGAGATGAGCGATTTGGAAGCGCAACTCGCGAAGCGCGACAAAGAGATTGCGCATCTCAAGGCTGTTAACGAGAAGCAGACGCGCAATGCGTTCGCGTCCGAGGCTGAATTCGAGCGCAAGCTCGACGTGGCGGAGGCAGCCGTGAAGGAGGCGAAGCAGGCGACGCGCGAGGCCAAGGAAAAGGCTGCGGAGCAGGAGGAGACGCTGAAGCGAAAGATCAAAGCGACGAAGAAGAAGGTGGAGAGGGAACGCGAGCTCGTCGAGGCGAAGGACGCCGAGCTCGTGCGGTTCACGCAGAAATTGCAGGACGTCATGAACCTGCTGGACGCCGAGCGTGAAGAGAAGGCGTCGCTGACGGCATCGACGTCCCAGACGGAGCGCGCGACCGCGAAGACCGCGAAGCTCGAGGCGCAGTTGGAGAAGGCGCACGGCCAGATTGACGAGCTCGCGCGCACGCTCGAGCGCGAGCGCGCGACGGCGGCGGCGCGGCACGCCGAGCTCGCCGCGGAGATGTCGGCCGTTCAGAAAGCGTCGGCGAAGGTGGAGGCGATCGCGAAGCAACAGAAGGAGGAGGCGGACATGACCCTGGAGTCCATGCGCGCCGCGCTCACCATGCAGATGGAGGCGGCAGAAACCGCGCAGGCGGAGAAGAAGCGTCTCGCCGAAACCGACGCTTCGCGAGATTCGCCGGAAACCGTCGCCGCGCTCGCCGCGGCTCGGAGCGACGCATCGGAAGCCGCGGCACGCGCGGAGACGTCGGCGAAGGAGTGCGACGCGTTGCGTTCCAAACTCGAAGCCCTCGAGGCGGACGCGGCGACCGCCGCGGAGGTGCGCCGCGCCGCCGAGGAGAAAGCCGAGTGGAACGCGAAGAAGCTGAAGAAGGCGATCGAGAAGGGCAAGGGCGAGCAGAAGGCCAAGGAGACGGCGGAAGCGGAGAAGGCGAGGCTCGAGGAGGAGAAAAGGAAGCTCGAGGAATCCATGAGCTCGCTGCAGGCTAGCGTCGACACGCTGAAAGCCGAAGCGGCCGGAGGCGTGAAGCGCGCGGCGGAGGCGGCGGCGGCGGCGGAAGCGGCGTCCGCCGCCGAGCGCCGCGCGGCGTCGGCGGAGGCGACGGCTTCCACGGCGACCGACGCGCTCGACTCCGCGACGAGAGCCAAGGAGATTGCCGAGGCGGAGGCGAGAGATGCTAAATCGGACACCGAAACCGCGGAGGCTGCGTTGCGTGCTGCTCAGTCTGAGTTACGCGACGCGACGGCGCGCGCCGCCGCCGCCGAGGCGCGCGCGGCGGCGGCGGAGGGCGCGACTGCGCGCTCGTCGGCGGACGCGGAGACGCGCGCGGTGGCGGCGGCGAAGGAGGCTGAGGAGAAGGCTGAGTGGAACCTGAAGAAGCTGCGCAAGGCTATAGAAAAGGGCAAGGGCATCGAGCGGGAAAAGACCGCACTCGAGTCTAGACTGGCGTCCCTCGCCGCCGAGCTCGAGCCGCTCCGGGCCGCCGCCGAGGACGCCGCCGAGGCGAAGACTCGCGCCGCCGAAGCCGAACGGAAGGTTTCGTCGCTGCAGGCTTCCGTTGCCGCCGCGGAGAGCCGCGCCGCGTCCTTGACCTCGGAGCTGGACGCGCAGAGGGCCGCGGCGACGACCGCGCGCGAGGAACGCGCAGAGTCCGCGTCCGCCGCGGCGGGCACCGGCGCCGAGGCGGCGGCGCGCGAGCGCGAGCGCGAAGCGGCGGTGGCGGCGGCGGAGGCGCGCGCCGCGGCGCTCGGCGCCGAGCTGCGCGAGGCGACCGAGGCTCGCGCAGCCTCGGACACGCAGGTATCGGAGACGAAGGCGCGACTGGAGGCATCGGAAGCCGAGCTCGGACGCGCGCGCGAGTTCCGGGCGAAGGCCAAGGCGAAGCTGGCCGACGTGGAAAAACGCGCGGCGGCGGCGGAAACCTCGGCGCGAGACGCGGAAGCGACGCGGCGCGCCGACGAGGCTTCGTTCGAGGTGCGACGGATCGACTTCGAAGCGCGAGCGAAAGAGGCGCTCGACGCGAGACGCGAGG
>Ga0181558_10004981_pt1 | contig 11815 bp, 14 predicted proteins | sample 011ome_22_FD_133754 | JGI IMG/M metagenome (GOLD analysis project Ga0181558, IMG submission 133754) | Coastal salt marsh microbial communities from the Groves Creek Marsh, Skidaway Island, Georgia - 011507BT metaG (megahit assembly) | ecosystem: Environmental > Aquatic > Marine > Intertidal... | reverse complement strand
CGGCCCGGGCTATGGATACTTCAACACGCCATCTGACCTCGCTGAAATCGTCCGCCTCATCGAAGGTATTGGTGCAGAAGTTAATTTAACGTTTCCGCTGAATTGCCACATCGATGAAATTCCTCAGCTCGCCAATGGAGAGGTCAACGTTTGTCTCTATCGAGAGTACGGCAGCAGATTGTGCGAAGCGTTAGATAAGCCTTGGCTGCAAGCACCAATCGGCCTGCATAGCACTACAAAGTTTCTGCGGGCACTGGGAGAGGCACTCGAACTCGACCCTGAGCCTTTTATTGCTCAAGAGAAAATGACGACGGTTAAGCCCATTTGGGATCTTTGGCGCTCAGTGACGCAGGATTTCTTCGGTACCGCCAGCTTTGGTGTCTCAGCAACCGAGACTTACACCCGCGGTCTCAAGCATTTCCTTGAGGACGAACTGGGCCTACCCTGCAGCTTCCAATTCGCTCGCAAGCCCGGCGTAAAGCCCGACAATGAGACTATTCGCAACGCCATCAGAGAAAACACTCCGCTAATTGTCTTCGGAAGTTACAACGAGCGGATGTACTTAGCAGAGATCGGCAGCTCGAGTATTTACATACCCGCATCCTTACCGGGAACAATCATTCGACGCCATACGGGAACCCCATTTATGGGTTATGCGGGAGCCTGTTACGTTCTGCAAGAAGTCTGTAACGCGCTGTTTGATGCGCTGTTCAACATTTTACCCCTGGGCACCGACCTTGATCAGGTCGCAGCTACGCCCGTGAGGGACAACCTATCTTGGGCGGCTGATGCAGAAGATACCCTCGCATCAATCATCCAGACTCAACCGGTGCTAGTGCGAATCTCTGCAGCAAAACGACTGCGCGACAGCGCAGAACTGCAGGCGCGTAAGTCCGGCTCAGATACTGTGATTAAAGAACATGTTCTGCTGGCGGGTCAGAGTTATTTGACCGACCACGCGGCTTAGTGAGTAAACGGAGGAAACTGCCATGTCAGTCACTACCGATCATAAAAATACCGTACAGCCGTTAACAGAGCGACTGCAGTTTCGTTTTGTCTTTGCCATCACTTTTCTATGGTTTTTCATCTGCGCTGTTGGATGTCGTCTGACGCTGCAGCCACTGGCGAATTCTTTGCCTGGTGAAACCTGTTTCCAGTCTGCCAAACGTTCGGCCTATAGCTTAGTGCCCTACGCGTTCATGCGGATTTAACCCTGGCGCTTCGCGGGAAATGCTAAGCACAACTGAAATATCAACCGGTAGCCGAGCTAGGACAGCCACTGCCATCAAATGAGGAACCCGTCATGTCATTGCTGACTTTTGAGAGGAAATATCGTGTCCGAGGCGGCACGCTTATTGGTGGTGATCTCTTCGACTTTTGGGTCGGGCCGTTCTACGTCGGCTTCTTTGGAGTGACTACCGCTTTCTTTAGCATCCTGGGAACACTGTTGATCCTATACGGTGCCTCTCTGGGAGACACTTGGAACGTGTGGCGTATCAACATCGCCCCACCCGATTTGTCTTACGGCCTGGGCCTAGCGCCGCTGAAAGAAGGAGGCCTGTGGCAAATCATCACCATGTGTGCCACCGGCGCGTTCCTTTCTTGGATTCTCCGGCAGGCGGAAATCGCGAGAAAACTAGGTATGGGCTTACACATACCGTTTGCCTTTAGTTTTGCGGTGTTGGCGTATGTCACATTAGTGATCATACGACCCGTTTTACTCGGTGCTTGGGGTCACGGCTTCCCCTACGGAATCCTGAGCCACCTAGATTGGGTTTCAAACGTTGGCTATCAGTTCCTGCACTTTCACTACAACCCAGCTCACATGATTGCAGTGACTTTTTTCTTCACAACTGCGATGGCGTTATCAATGCACGGTTCGTTGATCTTAATGGCGACTGATCCCCGTGATGGCGAGAACGTGAAGACTGGAGAACACGAGAATACCTTCTTCAGGGATGACATTGGTTACTCCATTGGCGCCCTCGGCATTCACCGTCTCGGTCTGTTTGTGGCCCTAGGCGCCGCTTTCTGGAGCGCTGTTTGTATCGTGCTGAGCGGACCTTTCTGGACTAAAGGTTGGCCAGAGTGGTGGAACTGGTGGCTTGAATTACCGGTGTGGAATTAAGGAGGTAGGACGTCATGATTGAGTATCAGAATATATTTACGCAAGTCCAAGTTGACGCCCCAGACTATCCGGGAGTCCCTATCGGCAAAGACGAATACAACCGCGTCGGTGGCATGACCCATAGCTACTGGTTGGGCAAATTTGGTGACGCGCAGATTGGTCCGATTTACCTAGGTCCCTTTGGCGTACTGTCACTAATTTTCGGATTTCTTGCCTTTGAGATCATCGGCTTGAACATGTGGGCCTCGGTCAACTGGGATCCGATTGAGTTCATTCGCCAACTGCCTTGGCTGGCTCTTGAGCTACCACCCCCGCAGTATGGTTTGAGCATCCCCCCCCTAAATGACGGCGGTTGGTGGCTACTGGCTGGTTTCTTCCTTACCGCAGCGATCCTCCTATGGTGGTGGCGGACGTTCAAGCTATCCCAGCGCCTTGGCATGAGTAATTACCTGGCGTGGGCGTTTGCGAGTGCGATTTGGCTCTACCTAGTTCTCGGCTTCTTCCGCCCCATCCTGATGGGCAGCTGGAGCGAGGCAGTACCGTTCGGCCTGTTCCCTCATCTTGACTGGACCGCCGCATTCTCACTGCGCTACGGCAACCTGTTCTATAACCCCTTCCACATGCTATCGATTGCCTTCCTCTATGGGTCAGCAGTGCTGTTTGCTATGCACGGCGCCACGATTCTTGCGGTAAGCCGATACGGCGGCGATCGCGAGATCGATCAGGTTACGGACATCGGCACGGCCGGCGAGCGCTCAATGTTGTTCTGGCGCTGGTGCATGGGATTCAACGCATCCATGGAATCCATTCACCGCTGGGCCTGGTGGTTTGCTGTGCTCACCGTCATCACCGGAGGCATTGGAATTTTGCTGACCGGTACCGTGGTTGAAAACTGGTATCTCTGGGGCGTTAAGCATGGCATAGCACCCGCCTACCCCGTCTTAGATGCAATGCCCGTTGTTGATCCTCAGACTTTGGAGGCTAACCAATGAAATCTTTCCAATTGATAAAAGTTGCAGCAACCATCGTCATTGGTAGCCTTCTGCTCACAGGCTGTGAAAAACCGCCACCGGAGTCTGTTCAACGCGGGTATCGGGGTACGGGCATGGAACAGCTCGCTAACTCTGACACCCTAGCCGAAATAGTGGCAGCCAACACAATGCCCGAAGCGACGCCGATGCTACCCGCCACGGGGCCAAAAGCCGGCGAGATCTATCAGAACGTGCAGGTGCTGGGAGATCTGAGCGTCGGTGAATTCACGCGTCTCATGGCGGCAATAACTGAATGGGTCTCTCCCGAAGAGGGCTGCAATTATTGCCACGTCAATGAAGGCTTCCATCTAGACACCAAGTACACCAAGAAGGTCGCTCGAGTCATGGTTGCCATGACCCAACAGGCCAACTCGGAATGGAGTGCCCACACGGGTGGCGCCGAGGGTCCCGGTGTGACTTGTTACACCTGTCACCGAGGGAAGAATATTCCTGAGAACGTTTGGGCAGCGGATCCTGGTGGTCCACACCCTCCGGGCGTCATGACAGCTGAGCAGAACATATCCTCGCTGGCATCGGTATATACCTCCCTACCCTACGATCCCTTTTCGCCCTTCCTTGAGGACGACAAATCGATTCGGGTAGCCGGAACCACAGCTCTCCCAACTGGCAATCGAGGGTCCATCAAACAGACCGAATGGATTTACAGCCTAATGATGCACTTCTCAGATTCTCTGGGAGTGAACTGTACTCACTGTCACAACAGCCGCGCGTTTTATAGCTGGGAGGAGAGTTCTCCCGCGCGAGTACAGGCTTGGCACGGGATTCGTATGGTTCGATCGATGAACAACGATTACATCAATGCAACCACAGATTGGCTTCCAGACCACCGCAAAGGCCCTCTCGGAGATCCACTGAAAGTTAACTGTGGAACCTGCCATCAGGGCGCCTATAAACCGCTACTGGGTAAAAACATGGTTAAGGACTACCCCAATTTGGCACGGGCAACCCTATACCAAGCGCCTGCCGCAGAGCCTACCACCGAGCCAGAACCTGAAATGGAGATGGAAACGGATAGCCCCGCGGAAGACGCGACAACGGTAAGCATGACGAATAAGACTTCCAGCGCATCTGCTTCGGCGGGCGCTTACTAAGATGAACACAGGGAAGAGATTCCCAAATCGAACTCTGGAGGCAACCCTCGGGTTGCACCCACGAGTCGGTGGCCTTGGGGAAAGTCCCCTCGGCCATCGAATAAACCGTCGCAACGACGCCTCCGGGCTTCTACGCGGCATCTGGCTTGACTGAACATGGGAGGTAAAACCATGAGTGATTCAGGGCTGACTAGCAACGAAGCCAAGGAATTCCACAGCGCATATATGCAAGGGTTCCTCGGATTTGCAGCTATTGCAGTGGTAGCTCATATCCTCGTTTGGATGTGGCGTCCCTGGTTCTGAGAACCCGGGTAATCACTGTTTAAACCTGTGGTTTACACCGGCTAGCCGGGAGAACCGCGTAATAGAACGGAGAAAAATTATGCACCGTATCTGGATGATCTTTGATCCACGTCGGGTGTTAGTGGCGAACGCAGCGTTCCTGTTTGTATTGGCGTTGTTTATCCACTTCATCCTGCTGAGTTCAGCGAAATACAATTGGATCGATGGGGCTCACAGCGCACCTGCTGCTAGCCACATGGAGGCTCTGCCCGCGGCACGAAAGTGACCGGGCAAGAATCCTGACCCCCCCTGGGGGTTTCGAAAACTTTCGACCCGACGGGGGGAGTCTTTCTCCCCGAAATCCGGGAGCCAGGCAGGCAATGCAGCGAGCATCTCCCCCGATCGCACGCTAATGGTATGCCGCTAACGCCCCAGACACCTCACAGTAGGCGGGTCTTTTTCCTTCTCTACAGAATGTATAGCTCGGATCTTGCACCATGAATACAGCAGTAACTTCGGTTTCCTTTGATTCTGAAAGCTTGATTCTAGTCGATCCAATGGATAATCCCGTTGGAACAGCCACCAAAGTTAGTGCACATGCCAACAAAGGGCAACTGCACCGAGCATTTTCAATTTTTCTATTTTCTCGCTCAGGTGAAGTACTGCTGCAGAAACGCAGTGAGCACAAACCCCTGTGGCCCAATTTCTGGTCCAACGCTTGTTGCAGCCACCCCCGCCAAGGCGAAACCTACCAACAGGCCACTACGCGGCGGCTTTATGAAGAGCTAGGTTTGACCACACCACTGACGCGTCTGTTCCAGTTTGAATATCATGCATTGTTTGAGGACGTAGGCGCAGAGCATGAGCTTTGCTCAGTCTACGTTGGCGTTACCGATGGGCCCTGCCCAATTTCGCCACACCCCCTAGAAGTTGCCGCATGGGACTGGTATCCCTGTGAAGAAATTGATCGCTGGTGTGAAGAAACGCCGGAGCAACTAACCCCGTGGTTTCTCATTGAATGGTCTACCATCAGAAATGAATTTCAACCAGCGCTTGTAGATTTACTAAAACCCTCGAACTAATTAAACCGCAAGCCACCACAAGTCTTCCGAGGCCTCAACGATATACTGCCAATTTTGGCGACCGAGTTCGTTGAGTCGTGCGACTTCATTTGATACCGAGAGTAGATCTGCCTCAATGAGGCGGCGTACCAGGTCAACACCCAGGGGCGTGGTTATGTCTGCGATTGAAACGGACAAATGTGCCCCTAAGTTAGCAAAAGCAATACGCTCCCTAGATTCAGAGAGTGAGAGACGCACGCCGCTCTCGGCCGGATGATCTCCCGCTAGGACGGCGGAACGCCAATCAGTAACATCCGTTGCGTTTTGTGCCAGCAGCACAGGAAGTTCAGAAACTGCACCGATACCAAAACCCAGAACCCAATGATCTAGGGCACTGGTGTACCCCAATCGATTCTGAAACAACATGCCGTCTTGACGAGCGGTCACCAAGGGATCGTTTGCTTTGACAAATGTCCTAGGACCTAGCCAAACGTATCCGGCCTCATCTAGCACGTCCATCATCGTACTAAAGAGAGTCATTTTTTCTGACAGTCGGGGAAGGCTAGCTGGATCTAGCATGCGTTGATTCTCAAAAATTTGTTCCTGTCGCACAAACTCTGAGCAAACAACCTCATCGGGACCTAGCTCCATGAGCCAGGACATGCTGTGGCGAAGACTTTCGCGGGTTTGATTGGGCAAGCCAAATGCAAGCTCGAAGGACAGGCGCTCAATCCCGCTGCGGCGGGCGTTTTCCGCAGTATCTTGAAGCAACTCTGGAGAATGAGAGCGGCCCAATGCAGACTGCGCTAGAGGGTCGATCTCGCGCATCTCAAAGCGTAGCTCTTTGAATCCAAGGCCGCGAATCAGTGCAAGTTGCCCCTGTGAAGTGCGGCTTGGATTGCATTCAATGGCCATGCGCGTGTCTTGGGTGACCTCAAAATGACGCTCAATCATGGCCGCAACTCTTGCCAACTGCGCGTCAGCCAAATAATTTGGCGTCCCTCCCCCCACAAGCACCTGACTGAGCTCCCAGCTCCGACCAAGCCTCTTAGACACCAGACTCATCTCGAGGTCCAGTGTGGTCAGGTAATCGTCAATAGCCGCTTTACTGTGTGTGATTACCGCTACCCGATCACAGCTCATGCATTGGGTTGGGCAAAAAGGAAGGTGGATGTAAATCGCTACCTTGTGATCGGTACTCGGTAGTATCGCCATGCGATCGATGGCGCCACGATAAACAGCGGAGTCAATAGCCTGCTCCCTGCCACCAAATACGCCACGGGTTGTTTTACTTGAAAGGTCAGTACCGATGACTTGCGTACGTATTCCTGAGCCTGATGTTTCTGTCATTTGGACGCTCCCCCAGAGTCGCCAAGGACTCCAGCGCCAACATATGACTTTTTGAGCAGTAGCGGAAAGTTATTGAGACTCTCTGCCAATGCGGTCCAGCCAGATGCTAATGCATGCATTACCGCCGTTGTTATTTTTTTACAGTATTCACCTCGACGGGCGCGGTCAAGATAAATCGCAAGTTCTTTTTTCATCAGTCGAGCGCTTAGATTATCAAAATTCCGATTTAACGATCACCGAACCCCGACTCGGTGACTTCTGCAGGTGCCGCCCACTGCCACAAGCGAGCGTCTCCCATGGGAAACATTAGAAAAATATGTTCAAGCGTACCCAAGGTGACCAACGCTGCCACAAGCACATAGGACACGGTGTGTGCGACTGAACCGGATGCTGCCGCTAATGAAAATATAAAGGCAGCGGAACCGGCACCCATCAGCACTGAAAACGGAAAGAGCGGATTGAAGATCCGGCGAGGAATGTAGCTATCTAAGTATTCTAAATGCTGAGGAAGCCAAGCGTAATTGTAATTGCGCACTCCCATGACCAAATTCAACTTCGCGCTCCAGCGCAGCAGCCAAAGCGCTGTAAAGGTCCAAAGCGTCGTTTGATTGGGCTGTTCATAGGTCAAAATATAGAGGCTGCCGACCAAAAGGAGCAGCCATAGTTCATGCCAAAGACAGGTGCCAACCCCTAGCCTTAAGCGAGCAAACAGTGACGCGTGAGGGGGACAGGGTTTGCGATTTGGTCCGGTCACAAAGCCCATGAGATAGCCCATCTCCAGCCAACCCCAAAGCAACAACGCTAAACAGAATCCAATGACGGTGTTGACTGGAGACGCAACCACTGCGAATGCTGGGACAGACATCAAAACCAGGAGCATGATACCCGTGGCTACAACAAAGAGACGACCGTGCAAGGATGCGTTTCTGTGGACCAAAAACAAAATTAATCCGGTGGAAAACCACCAGCCGGTCAGAGCGACAACAATCGCCAACACGACCTCTTGCGTGATCACTCCCGAAAAACTCCGCTGTCCAATGCTGCGGACGAACTGAGCAACAATTTGCCAAACTCACTGGCGTTAGTTGCACCGAATGCGCTTAGTTCAATAACTTGTCCGGTGATGGGATCGGACAGCACAAGGCGTTGGTCTTGGTATTGCGCAAGTTCAAGCGGTGACTGTAGTTGCACACCTTGAAGCTGCCGAACACGGGCGATCGTTCGGATGGCTCCGCGAACAAAACTACCCTCGCCTTTTTCAAAAGTCGTAATTTGATACCCAGTTCCAGCATCAAATACATTTACCGCTCCCTCGGGGCCATCTATAAAAGTCAGCGACCGCATGAGCGTAGGCTCTCCAATCGGCCTGGGTATTACATCAACATGATTCGTGGATCGAGCCAAACTAACCGCCGCCACCACGAATAACAGACCAAGCATGATAAGACCCATCAAACGGTCATCGACGCGTCTGACAGGCCTAGTCAACGCGGCGCGTTCAGTGTGCGGGTGCATGCTGCTCATGACGACCAAACCCTCGATCTTTTGCCGTATCCGCATCGGATGTAGAAACGACTTTATCCACCCGAGCTTCGATCGTACTGTGCGCCAAAACTGCCTCGCCGAGCTTGCCGGCCACTTGATGTGGATCAGCAATACCCCGCAACAGTAACTCCACAGAGCGCCAATGCCAGGGACGAACATGTGGCCACAACATCATCCGATACAGCTTCTGAGTGGCTTTGGGGCGCAGCAAAATATCGCCGGTACCGTCACTACAAACCCGCAGCCCCGCGCTGTCCACATTGGCCCAAGGCAAGTTCACCATCATGGGAACCGCAACCCCAGACTTCAGGACCAAACGCTGGTTAGTGAAGGTGTAAACGGTGCCTTTGGCATACAAATAAGCCAAACCTGCCACTAAACCCAGTCCAACCGCTGAAAGCGCAACTTGCCAACTGAGGGATACGGCGATGACCTCGAACGGTTGCCCGTTCATCACCTGATACATTGCGTGTACCGCCATCAGTAGAGCAAAGTAGATGCCCAGGTTGCGCAGATGAAAGACCCGATTGGCAAGGGACAGCCACTCGGGACTGCCCTGCCAGACGATATGCTCTCCGTTGGGTAAATCCTCGGGAAGCCCCGGGACCGGCTCGTATTCGTACTCCCTCATAGCAACGGTCCCATACGATCAGGCATGGCATATAGAGTACCGCCACCGTAAAAGGCAGCAATTTTATCTTCCTCTTGCAAGGTCACCTGGTCCGAGTTGGCCAAGCGTGGAACTTGCTTAAACTGATCGCCGCGAATCGACTTGACCTTGACCGAGCCATCCTTGGACACCCGCGCCATGGTCATAGGCAGCAAGACGGTGTGCTCGCCAACGTCAACCTCAGCGTAACGGAAATGTGGTTCAGCGCGGTCGACCCAGAGATCAACAACGGTGCCGCCTTGAACACCGTCGCAACCCGTCACTGGCTTTCCACGGGGATCGGGGTCACGACTGCTTACGTGATGATCAGAATCCACCCTGAGTGGCACGATACGTGGCTGCCCATCAAGCGTTAAGTCTGGGCTCTCTGGACGCGTTGCCCAAGCTGCAGGACCAACACCATCAACCTGTGGATCACCGGTGGGATGAATGGGATAGCCAGGCCCCTTACCGGTAGGCTCGGCTTTAAGTTCATACTCTGCGCGAGCCGGACCGGGGAGAACACGGTCGCCCTGGCCATTGCCTAGAGAATATGTCTTCGGGGTAGGCATGCCAGCATAGCCCTCACGAAAGCGATTACCGGTGGCCTCAACCTCCAGCGGCCAACCCTCTCGTTTACCCTCTCGATGTAAATGCCGTACTAGGAAGAAAAAGAAAATCCAAAATACGTACAGCGCCAGTTGTGCGACATCAATATTGCCAATAATAGCTCCAGTGCCCATGAGCGTGCTCCTTTTCTAAAGCCCGTTAACCGGGGAAGTCTGCTAGCTGCAGACCGTTTTGCTTAACATGCTGCTCACCAGGCCGACGCACTAGTGGACCTAGTGCAACCAACGCAGCAAACAGGATTAAAATTTCAATGTGATAGACCATGCTGTACGGCGCGACCGCATCGGCCAAAGAAAGCGGTTGATCACCGTCTCCCATCCAGGCGGCAACGCCGTCTCTGATCGCGCCGCCCAGAAACACGGCAACGCCGGTCGCAGTGGTTTGCACGGCGCCCCAGGCGCCAATGGCCAAGCCGGTCAATCCCTTACTTTCCAAACTCATGACGCTAGTCAGGGTTCCCACAGCAAAAAAGCCACTGCCTATTCCAATCAACGCTGTGCCCGTCCTAAAGAGGACCGCGGACTGCAGCGGAGCGGCAAATACAACGGCAGCAAAAGCAAAAACGCCAATCACCACACCCAGGCCCGCAAGCCTAATAGGATCGCGACCACTGCTCAGTACTCGACTCGCAATAAACAGCGCAAACACCATCCCCCCGCTCAATACCGCTGTGAGCTGAGTCGTTGCACTGACTGAGAGATTCAGAATTTCCGCACCGTAGGGCTCTAGCAAAATGTCCTGCATAGCAAAGCCCGATGTGCCCAAGGCAATTGCCACTAGCAAGCGGCGTACCCTGGGCTGGGTGCTGAAATGCCGCCAAACTGTCAAAAATGGCGGTCGAACAACATCGTGCCGAGTTAGGTGAGGCTGTCTTGGTTCTTGTTTCCACAGCGCAATACAATTTAAGAACACGGTGACAACCGCCGTTCCTTGTAGCACTTGAATCAAACGGAAATAGGTAAAGTCTTCGAGTAATGCCGCAAACCCTAGGCTTGCAATCACTGAACCGATAAGGAGCATGACGTAGAGTAACGCCACAACACGTGGCCGGTTGTTTTCGTTTGCCAAATCAGTTGCAAGAGCTAATCCTGCAGTCTGGGTGGTATGCATTCCTCCACCAACAAGGGCAAACGCCAACATTGCGGCAATGGTGCCAGCACTTTCGGGGCCGCTGTGGGGCTGAGTCATAAGAATGAGCGCGAACGGCATGATTGCAAAACCGCCAAACTGCATCAGAGTGCCGAACCAAAGATAGGGCACCCGCCGCCAACCCAAGTAAGACTTATGGTGGTCCGATCGGAAGCCCACCATGGCGCGCGCAGGCGCCAATAAAAGTGGGATAGCCACCATTAAAGAGACCAACCAAACGGGTTGGGATAATTCAATAACCATAACCCGGTTCAAGGTGCCAGCGAGTAATACGGTCGCCATACCTACGCTGATTTGAAACAACGATAGTCGCAGTAAACGGGCCAGACCCAACTCAGCGCTCGCCGCATCTGCAAAGGGCAGCCAACGACTGCTGGCACCCTGCACGGCGGATATAAAGCGCTGACGGGAAATAATCATCGACGCACAATCTCCAAGGCGTGGGAGATATAAAAACCGCGATTCACTCGGAAGTCACGACTGACGACCCAATCTGACATAGCCGCCGACTGCTCTATGCTCTTGATCAGCGCCTCGTGGGCAACAGGCTCAATGGCAGGAGAGCGATTGCTCCGGGGAAAGAGCTGCCCCACTGCATGCATGGTGGCCAATAAGCGCGTGCGCGGCGCAAAGGTAAAAATGAAGCTCTCCCTGACAGATGCAGCCATAGCTTCAAGGGTTGTAAATCCATCGCTAGGGGAATAGTGAATCAGTGAATCCATTGCGACCACATGATCAAAATCCCCTAGATCAAAGTCACGCATATCACCCACAAGGAACTCGATACTGCCATGTCCTCGCAAGGAACCAATGCGCTCTTGCGCGAGTTGCACAAGCGTAGCCGACAAATCAATGGCCACCACTCGCGCCCCTCGTTG
>Ga0181558_10004976_pt1 | contig 11824 bp, 14 predicted proteins | sample 011ome_22_FD_133754 | JGI IMG/M metagenome (GOLD analysis project Ga0181558, IMG submission 133754) | Coastal salt marsh microbial communities from the Groves Creek Marsh, Skidaway Island, Georgia - 011507BT metaG (megahit assembly) | ecosystem: Environmental > Aquatic > Marine > Intertidal... | reverse complement strand
TCTGTTAAAATTTGTCCAGTAGCAAGACTGTATTCATAGTCTTCGCAGTTGCATTTACTCAACACACCGACTATTTCCATGGTTGAACAGTCGTTGGGCGCGTGGTTGGGGCAGCTTGCCTCCCATGCCATAAATTGATCGTTCAAGTTAAAAACCAAAAGACCTCTTATTCCACCTTGGGCAATGTATTGCGTTCCTCCCGAAAACCGAAGATTGTCGTATTGTGGAAGATTAAGATTGATAGGATATTCAAAAGAAATTTCTGTTAAATAAGGGTTCCGATCTACCGTACTTTTATCACAACTCATAATGAGCCCAGAAATCAACAATAAAATTAACGGAGTTGAAACTTTCATAAGTTGTTCGATTTAATTACAAAGTAACGTCAAAATTTAATTATTTCGTACATTTGTTTGAAATCCTGTTCGTTAGCGAGGGATTTTTGTGTTTAAAAAATAGCCGTTATGAGCAACTTATCTTATTATACCGCAGAAGGATTAAAAAAATTGAGAGACGAACTTAACTATCTTAAAGATATTGAACGCCCCAAAGCATCTCAGGCCATTGCTGAGGCTAGGGACAAGGGTGATTTGAGCGAAAATGCAGAATACGATGCTGCCAAAGAAGCCCAAGGATTGCTTGAACTCAAAATTGCCAAATTGGAGGAAACATATGCAGGCGCTCGTCTTATCGATGAGTCTCAACTCGACACCTCAAAAGCGTTGGTGCTTTCGCGAGTAAAAATTAAAAACCTTAATAACGGAATGGAAATGACCTACACCTTGGTTGCGGAAAGCGAGGCAGATTTGAAATCCGGAAAAATATCCGTCAATTCGCCAATTGGAAAAGGACTGCTCGGAAAATCTGTTGGCGAAATTGCTGAGGTTCAGGTGCCTAATGGAGCTTTAAAATTTGAAATTCTTTCCATCGAACGATAGATAATGGCAACTATTTTTACAAAGATTATTACTGGCGAAATACCGTGTTATAAAGTTCATGAAAATGAACATTTCATCGCATTTTTAGACATCAACCCCAATGCTAAAGGTCACACTCTTTGTGTTCCAAAAAAGGAAACGAACAAACTTTTTGACCTTAACGATTCAGAATACACGGCTTTGATGAATTTTTCTAAACAAGTAGCCCTTGCGCTCCGAAAAGCGGTTCCTTGCTTGCGAATAGGAATGGCAGTAATTGGGTTAGAGGTTCCCCACGTTCACGTTCACTTGATTCCTCTTCACAGTATGGAAAACGCAACGTTTCAACACAAAGTTTCCCTGAAACCCCAAGAATTCGAAGCGTTGGCTAGTCAGATTCGACAGTATCTTTAGTAATTAATTTCAACACAATCTCCATAGTAGTCCCCTTTTCAGGATGGGTTTCCTTTAGCCTTAAAAAACCGTTGTGATAATCTTCTACAATTCTTTTTGCTAACGACAATCCCAGACCCCAACCTCTTTTTTTATTGGTCACACCCGGAGAAAATATGGTTTTCTGTAGCTTTTTTGGAATCCCAGATCCTGTGTCGGAAATCAAGATTTTTATAAAATGATCTTGAACTAGGGTTTCAACCCTAATTGTGCCTTCTCCTTTCATGGCGTCAATGCCGTTTTTAATTAAATTTTCAATGACCCACCCATACAAAGGACTGCTAAGTGGTGTAAAATATTTTTGATCAGGAAGGTTGATGTCAAATACAATCAAAGACGAACTGCGTTCTTTTAAATACGTGACTATAGATTGAGTTTCTTTTATAATATCGGTTGGAGCAAGGGACGGGTTTGAACCAATTTTTGAAAAACGATCTGTAATGGTCTCCAGCCTTTTCAAATCTTTTTTCATAGAATCTAGAGCGTCTTTTGATATTTTTTCGGATTCCAAAAGTGCTACCCATCCCATTAAAGACGAAAGCGGTGTTCCAATTTGATGTGCTGTTTCTTTTGCCATTCCTGTCCATAACTTGTTTTGAATGGCCACTCGAGAGGTTTTGTAAAAGACAAATAGAATTGTTGCAAACACCAAAACAATTGAAAACAGTGCTAAGGGATAGAATCGAATTTTTTTAAGCAATGCCGAATGTCCGTAATATAAGGTTTGATTGACATCCGAACCGTATCGAATCTGAATGGGAGGATTTTCTAACCTAATGCGTTTCAATATAGATTTCAAATAGGTAGAATCATTTTTTAAAGCACGCCTTTCATCAATATTACTAAATCGAAGAATTTCCCCATTTTCATCGACAAGAATCATAGGGTTTTTAGTGTTTTCGGTTAAAATTTTAAAAGAGACTTCCCCAATGTTAGAATTCAAATCGGTGGTTTTAAGCAATTCTTTTTGCGCCAAAGCCCACAATTCCATACGCTGTCTTTCGTCCTCTTTACTGGAAGAAATCAACAGGCTGGTATTCCATAAAATCAATCCAACAATTAGAACAGATCCCACAATAAGAAGCCACCTCCAAAGACTATCCGATGATTTTTGAATGAATTTCATACAATTGATTATTTGCTAATATAACAGAATTAATTTTAGTTCAGTGTCCTCAAAAAAACGTATTTTTGTAGGAACAAATTATAATTACCATGGAAATTTCCGGCAAAATTAAACTCATTGACCAAACCAAAGAATACGGATCCAAAGGATTTAAAAAACGCGAGGTGGTTATTACCACTGAGGAACAATACCCTCAATCCATTTTAGTAGAATTTGTTCAAGACAAATGCGATTTACTCAACGCCTTTGCTGTGGGTCAGTCGGTAAAAATTGGCATCAACATTCGAGGAAGAGAGTGGGTAAACCCACAAGGGGAAACCAAGTATTTTAATTCCATTCAAGGATGGCGTATTGAAAACATGACAGCTCCTCAGGGCACCCCTGATTTACCTCCAACACCTCCTGCCGAAGCTTTTGAGCCTGCTACAGACTTGAATAGCGACGAACCCGACGATCTGCCGTTTTAATCATTTTTCTGTTCGGTTCGTTATTTTTAGAGAAGTGTTTTTTGCATTCAACCCTCTTTTTGGGTAAATTAGTAGCAACAATCAATTCCTATGTTTGAACTTACAGATCGTTTCGAATTTCCTTCTCCCAATTCAGCCGATTCGCAAGGAATTGTTGCTGTGGGTGGCGATTTGAATCCAAAACGTGTTTTGTTGGCCTATCAACAAGGTATTTTTCCTTGGTTTGAACAAGACGATTTTTTGATTTGGTGGAGTCCCGATCCTAGAATGGTATTGTATTTAGAAAATCTAAAAATTTCTAAAAGCATGCGCCAGTTGCTTCGTAACAATCCTTTTGAAGTGACTTTCAACAAAGCCTTTTATGAGGTCGTTGCATCCTGTGCAAAAGTAAAACGATTTGGACAAACAGGTACTTGGATTACTCCCGGATTGATGAACGCTTATCAAGAACTTCACGAACAAGGAGATGCTTTTTCGGTAGAAGTATGGGAACACGGAAAGTTGGTTGGCGGTTTGTACGGAATCGATGTCGATCCCGTTTTTTGTGGCGAAAGTATGTTTTCGAAAGTAAGCAATGCCAGTAAAGTTGCTTTGATTTATTTGGTTCGAGAGCTTAAAAAGCAACACTACGGACTTATAGATTGTCAAGTACCAACGGCTCATTTGGCAAGTATGGGTGCCGAGGTAATTTCCAGAGAGAAATTTTTAAATTACCTGAAAAACTAAACCAACTCCTTGTGTCGAAAACAATTGGTTGTGTGGTCATTGACCATTCCAGTAGCCTGCATATGAGCATACACTACCGTGGAACCCACAAATTTGAAACCTCGCTTTTTTAGGTCTTTACTTATCCGATCTGATAAGGGAGTATTGGCAGGAATTTCTTCTAGCTTTTTATACCTATTTTGAATAGGTTTCCCATTTACAAACCCCCAAATATAGTTACTAAAACTTCCAAATTCTTTTTGAATTCGAAGAAAAGATTGTGCGTTTGTAACAGCAGAATTGATTTTGAGTCGATTGCGAATAATGTTAGCATTTTGCATAAGCGCTTCTAATTTTGGAGCTTCATAAAGCGCTATTTTTTGATAATCAAAAGCATCAAAAGCTTCCCTAAAATGTTCGCGTTTTCGCAAAATGGTAATCCAACTCAATCCTGCTTGAAAGGTTTCAAGAATCAAAAACTCAAACAGGGTTGCATCGTCAAAAACGGGAGTTCCCCATTCCAAATCGTGGTAAGTTTCGTAGAGCGAGTCACCCTCACACCATACGCATCGTTGCTTCATTTCTTTATTATTTTGGGATAAGTAAGATACAAAATTTCCTACATAGCAAATGGATCGACGATTAAATCGTCTCGTTTTTCAAATGCTTTTCAAAGGCCTCAAGGGTCATAGCGTCTGTAACCTCATAGCAGCCAATACGCGTTCTTCGAAGTGCGGTAAGATGCGCTCCAGAGTCTAGCGATTTCCCAAAATCATGAGCCAAAGACCGAATGTAGGTTCCTTTACCGCAACAAACAGTAACCGCTACTTCAGGAATTTCAATGCGAGTAACCTCCATAGATGTAATCGAAACGGTTCGGCTTGGAATATCCACAGCTTCTTCTTCACGCGCATATTCATAAAGGCGTTTTCCATTTTTTTTCAAGGCAGAAAAAATAGGCGGTTGTTGTTGAATATCTCCAATAAAAGTTGCTGCTACGTCTTTTATTTTTTGATCTGTAATATGATTGATTTCAAACGATTGGTCGATTTTGGTTTCCAAATCATAGGATGGCGTGCTAGCACCCAAACAAAATGTTGCGTCGTATTCTTTTTCTTGCCCTTGAAGTTCTTGTATTTTTTTTGTGAACTTCCCTGTGCAAATCAATAGCAACCCTGATGCCAAAGGATCGAGGGTTCCCGCATGTCCAACTTTAATTTTTTTAAGCTGAAATTGTTGTCGAATCAGCCAACGAATTTTGTTAACCGCCTGAAATGAAGTCCATTCAAGAGGCTTGTCTATAAGCAGCAACTTGCCTTCCAAAAAATCTCCTTTTTGAAACATTCGTTAAGCGATTGAAAAAATAATAGCAATTAGTCCCACCAATGCACAGTACAATCCAAAATACCGCAAACTACTTTTTTTAACCAAAAGAATCATCCACTTACAGGCAAGAACTCCCGTTGTAAAAGCAGCAATAAACCCAACGAGTAAGGGAATGAAAGAAGTTTCTTCAGAACTAAGATCGCCTTCCAAAAGCGATTTTGCAATGCTTCCAAAGATAAGAGGAACGACCATTAAAAAAGAAAAACGTGCCGCACGCTCCCTATCAATCCCCAACAATACAGACGTAGCAATTGTAGCTCCGCTTCTCGAAATTCCGGGTAAAATAGCAATGGCTTGCGCAATTCCAATTCCTACAGCATGGACGTTTGACACTTCTTTGACCGTTTTTTTAGCGGTATCCGCTACAATCAATAATGCAGCAGTAACACACAACATCAGTCCAATAAGCAATATATTTTCATTAAATAGATGTTCGATTTGACTTTCAAAAAAGAGGCCTACCAATGCGGCGGGAATCATTGAAATGATAATTTTAAGAGAAAATTTACTGGAATCGTTCCATTGAAAAGCAAACAGTCCTTTAATGATTTCAGCGACTTCTTTTCGAAATACCACCAAAGTACTTAGTGCCGTAGCTCCATGAACAAAAACAGTAAACAGCAAACCGTCTTTTGGCAAAGATTCATCACCTAAAAGGAATTTTACAATTTCTAAGTGACCGCTCGATGACACAGGCAAAAACTCAGTGAGACCTTGGATAATCCCTAAAATTACTGCGTCGAGTGCGCTCATTGCTTGTTTTTAGGATTGACAAGAATCGCATAAATCTCAATGGCAAATCCAATCAACACGAGTGTTGGCGCCAATCGAATTCTTCGAGAACTAAAAATTTCAGGATTGAAAACATTGGGATCATCACTTCCGCCTCCGGCCATTAGCAAAAACCCGAGTGCGATAAAAAATATACCAATAAACATCCATCGGTAATTTTTGGATTGAAATAAAAATTCTTTTTTAGGTTGTTTTTTCATGGGATTAGTATAAGCGATCCGTTTTTAAATTCAAATAGCGTTGGGTTGCAAAAAAAGTGCTAATGGCTGTAATAACAATTCCAATCAACAATATAGATCCAAACAACATTCCCAACATGGGGTAGTCGTATTTTAGGTCGAGTTGAGGAAAGAGACGACTTACATATTCAATCATTGCCACGATGCCTGCTATTGCCAAAAGAGCCCCCAATATTCCAAGTTGCATATGCGTCCAAACAAATGGTCGTCGAATGAAGCGTTTGGTTGCTCCAACCATTTGCATGGTCTTGATAATCATTCTTTTGGAATAGATAGCTAAACGAATGGAACTATTAATTAATAAGATAGAAATAACCAAAAACCCACCTGAAATGACCAATATCCAAAAACTAATTCTTCGAATATTATCGTTTAGTAAACTAATCAATGGACGGTCATAAGAGACACTTTCCACAAAATTTTTGGCAGATAATTCGTTGCTGATAATCTGAATGGATTCACTATCCACATAAGCAGCATTTAAAAAAACATCGATTGAATTTTGAAGTGGATTGTATCCTAAAAAATCCATGTAATTTTCTCCGATTTCTTCGCTGTGTTGCTCTGCAGCGTCTTGTTTTGAGACAAAAGTAGCGGACTTTGTGTAGTCTGCTAAAGCCAATTTTTTTTGCAACTGAGTAATTTCAATTTCTTTGGCACTGTCTTTTAAATATACGGTAAGTGCAATTTGTTCTTTGAAATGGTTAGCAACTTTTTGGGTATTCAAAGCCAGTAATCCGAACATCCCTAAAACAAACAATACCAGAGCGATACTTACAGTAACGGACAGATAAGAGGTTATTAACCTTCGTTTTTGGTAACTTTCAAATGAACTTGCCATGAATTGAATTGTGATGTAAAAATAAGAAACCATTTTGAAATGAGTGCCCTCTTTTTTCATTCGTACAATTAAACGTATTTTTGCCTTCAAATATTTCAACGATACATGTCCTACGATTTTAAAAAAATTGAAAACTATTGGCAGTCCTACTGGGCAAAAAATCAAACATTTGCGGCTGAAAATTCTAGCAAGTTGCCCAAATATTATGTGTTGGATATGTTTCCCTATCCTTCGGGTGCAGGGCTGCATGTTGGTCATCCACTAGGATATATTGCAAGTGATATTGTTGCCAGATACAAGCGCCACAAAGGGTTCAATGTTTTGCATCCGCAAGGATACGATTCGTTTGGATTGCCCGCAGAACAATACGCAATTCAAACTGGTCAACACCCCGCAATTACTACTGAAACCAATATCAATCGATACAGACAGCAGCTCGATCAACTCGGGTTTTCATTTGATTGGAGTCGTGAAATACGAACTTCCGATCCGACTTACTACAAGTGGACGCAGTGGATTTTTATCCAATTGTTCAACGCATGGTACGACCTTTCTTTAAATAAAGCCCGTTCGATTACTACGTTGATAACATTATTTTCAGAGCAAGGAAACAAAAACATAACAGCTGTAAGTGATGAAAATCCACCTGAATTTTCTGCCCAACAATGGAATGATTTTTCGGAAATAGAACAGCAAAAAATTCTATTGCAATACCGATTGGCTTATTTATCCGATACGGAGGTCAATTGGTGTGCTGAATTGGGAACCGTATTGGCAAATGACGAAATTATCAATGGAGTATCAGAACGAGGAGGTCATCCTGTAATTCGTAAAAAAATGAAGCAATGGAGCATGCGTATTTCTGCTTATGCCGATCGATTGCTTCAGGGTCTTGAAAAAATAGATTGGCCTGAACCGTTAAAAGAAATGCAGCGCAATTGGATTGGAAAATCTGTTGGGGCCTCTGTAGTATTTAACGTAACGGATTATGATGCAACGGTTGAAGTATTTACTACTCGACCCGACACGTTGTTTGGAGTTACGTTTATGACATTAGCTCCCGAACACGAATTGGTTTCTAAAATAACGACCCAAGAACAAAGTGCTGAGGTAAACGCTTATGTGGAACAAACCTCCAAACGAAGCGAACGAGATCGAATGACTGATGTAAAATCTATTACTGGAGTTTTTACAGGTGCTTATGCAATCCACCCACTAACAAAACAACAAATTCCTATTTGGATTGGAGATTATGTATTGGCCGGCTATGGAACAGGAGCTGTAATGGCAGTTCCTTGCGGTGACCAACGCGATTATGATTTTGCAACTCATTTTAATATTCCAATTGTAAATATTTTTAAAGATGCCGATATTTCAAAAGAAGCTTTTACGGATAAAGAGAATACCGTAATTGCAAATTCTGACTTTTTGAATGGATTGTCATACAAAGAGGCTTCTCAAAAAGTCATTGCTTCATTGGAAAAAATAGGCGCTGGAAAAGGAACTATTAATTATCGACTGCGAGACGCTGTTTTTAGCCGACAACGATATTGGGGTGAGCCGTTTCCTGTTTATTATAAGGAGGGAATGCCTCAAATGATTGATCGAGCGCATTTGCCTATTTTATTACCGAAAGTAGAAAAATACTTGCCGACTCAAGAGGGCGCACCTCCTTTGGGAAACTCTTCCCAATGGGCTTGGGATGAGCAAAACAATAACGTGGTTTCCAACGATAAAATAGATCATCAAACCGTATTTCCATTAGAGCTAAATACCATGCCAGGTTGGGCAGGAAGCTCTTGGTATTTTAATCGATACATGGATGCTCACAATACAGAAGAGTTTGCATCGCAAGAGGCTCTGCACTATTGGAAAGAAGTGGATTTGTATTTAGGAGGAAGCGAACACGCTACAGGTCACTTGCTTTATTCACGTTTTTGGCAGCACTTTTTGTACGACATGGAACAAGTTCCTGTTGAAGAATACGCCAAAAAACTAATCAATCAGGGAATGATTCTAGGAACGAGTGCACTTGCATATCGCAAAAGAGGCACACAAACGTTTTTATCCAAAGGATTGGTTCAAGACCATGAAGTTGACCCCGTTCATGTGGATGTTAGTTTTGTTAATAGTTCGGACGAGTTGGATGTTGAACAACTCAAAAAGTGGCAATCCCAATTTGCGGAAGCTAGTTTTGAGTTAGAAGAAGGTGTTTTTAGAGTAGGTCGTGAGGTCGAAAAAATGTCAAAATCCAAATACAACGTTGTCAATCCCGATGATATTTGCGAACAATACGGAGCAGACACCCTACGAATGTATGAAATGTTTTTGGGCCCCATTGAGCAAGCAAAGCCCTGGAATACAGCGGGAATTTCGGGAGTTCATTCCTTTTTAAGAAAATTGTGGAAATTGTTTCATCTGAACGAATCTTTTGAAATTTCGGAAGAAAAACCATCGGGCGAATCCTTAAAAACACTTCACAAAACCATCAAGAAAGTAACAGAAGACATCGAGAATTTTTCATTCAACACTTCTGTAAGTTCTTTTATGATTTGTGTGAACGAATTGACGGCTCAACAATGCAACCAACGATCGATTTTAGAACCGCTTACGTGCTTGATTTCGCCCTTTGCTCCTCATATAGCCGAGGAATTATGGAAATTATTAGGACATCAAGAGTCCCTATCCAAAACGCCTTATCCAGTATATGAAGAACACTATTTGATAGAAAGTTCCAAAGAATATCCTATTTCTTTCAATGGAAAGATGCGGTTTACTAAAAAATTACCCCTTTCATTATCTCCAAAAGAAATTGAAAACGAAGTGCTTGCGGATGATCGAACACAACAACAGCTGGACGGAAGAACGCCCAAAAAAGTGATTGTTGTGCCAGGAAAAATTGTAAATATTGTAGGCTGATGGAAATATCTATAGAGTGGATTGGGTTTATAGCAGCCCTTTTGACAACAGGAGCTTTTGTTCCTCAGGTATTAAAAATAATCAAAACTAAATCAACTGAAGGGCTTTCATTAACCATGTATATGAGTATGTTTGTAGGAATCATGTTGTGGCTTTTTTATGGAATCAAAATTCAAAGCATTTCTATGATTGTTGCCAATGTTGTAACGGGTGGATTAACACTCTCTATTTTGGTGATGATTATTCTTCACAAAAAGAAAAATTAATAAGGTATATTTTATAATTTTACAATTCAATTTTAAAGACTTTTTTTATGACAGGGTATTATATTTTAGCACTTGCTATTGGTGGAATTAGCATGCTTGTGAGTTCACAGTTAAAAAGGAAGTTTAAAAAATATTCCGAAGTGACTTTACGCAATGGGATGAGTGGGGCAGAAATTGCAGAAAAAATGCTTTCTGACCATGGCATTCGCGATGTAAAAGTTGTTTCAACCCCAGGAATGTTAACAGATCATTACAATCCCAAAACCAAAACAGTAAACCTAAGCGAAGGAGTGTATTCAAAACGAAATGCTTCTGCAGCTGCAGTTGCGGCGCATGAGTGCGGCCATGCTGTTCAGCATGCTGTCGGGTATGAATGGCTTCAAATGCGCTCAAAGCTAGTGCCTGTAGTGAGCGTTGCGGCGAACTATTCGATTTGGATTATAATTGCCGGTTTGTTTTTTGTAAACAGCACGGCTTTTGGGTATGAACTGGCAATGATCGGTGTTGTGATGTTTGGTTTGGGAACCTTGTTTAGTTTTGTAACCCTTCCTGTTGAATACGATGCGAGCAATCGAGCCCTGGCTTGGCTAGAACGAAAAAACATGGTGTCTCAACAAGAACTCGTTGGAGCAAAAGACGCTCTCAAATGGGCGGCTCGCACCTATGTGGTAGCGGCTATTGGATCATTAGCAACACTCATCTATTTGTTGCTTCGAGTGAATTCTTCAAATAGAAATTAATTACAAAGCAATTTGTCGATCAATTTGTTGTTCCAAAGAAATAAAAGTTTCTGTTCTGGAAATACCCTCGATGGACTGAATTTCTTTGTTGAGTAGGTTCATTAGGTGTTGGTTGTCTTTGCAGATGACTTTAATCAAAACGCTCCAATTTCCTGTAGTATAATGACATTCCAAAACTTCAGGAATCTCCTTAAGCTTATTAACTGCCTCAGGATTTCGCATGGCTTTATCCAAATAAATGCCAATAAAAGCCATGGTGGTGTAGCCTAAAATTTTTGGATTAACCTTAAGATTGCTGCTGGCTATAATTCCAGCACTTTCCAGTTTTCGCAAACGTTGATGAATAGCAGCTCCCGAAATTCCAACACTGCGTGAAATTTCTAAAATGGGCCGTCGCGCGTCTTCCATTAATGCACGCAATAATTGCTTATCAATACCATCAATAATTACCTGCTGATCAATACGCTTCATAAGTTTCTATTTATCATTAATTTTTACAATAAAATTAAATATTTCAATTCAATTTTTTAAAACAATGTGTAAATGTAATGTAATAATTCTTTTTTATGGAACCCATAAGGGTTCTAAGCTTCAGTACAACCGAGATAAATGAGTACATTTGTAGATTACTTAAAATCGTTAGAATGAATACTAAGTTGGTTTTTTGGGCGTGTTTTTTTGGATTGACATCCGTAATTTTAGGGGCTTTTGGAGCCCATATTTTAGGAAACTATTTAACTTTCGAAGAAATGCAATCTTTTAAAACCGCTACATCCTATCAGCTTTTTCATAGTCTTTTATTGCTTTTAGTGGCTTCTTCGAATTTTTTTTCAACCCAAACTATCCAATGGGCGGGTCGATTTTTACGGGTAGGAATTTTTCTGTTTTCATTTTCCATTTACGCTCTCACTCTCGACCGGCTGATAGGAATTGATGTCGGCTTTTTAGGCCCTATAACCCCTCTTGGAGGGTT
>Ga0181558_10004975_pt1 | contig 11824 bp, 13 predicted proteins | sample 011ome_22_FD_133754 | JGI IMG/M metagenome (GOLD analysis project Ga0181558, IMG submission 133754) | Coastal salt marsh microbial communities from the Groves Creek Marsh, Skidaway Island, Georgia - 011507BT metaG (megahit assembly) | ecosystem: Environmental > Aquatic > Marine > Intertidal... | reverse complement strand
GTTCGGACATAGCATTTGAAACATTGGCTGACTTGGGATTCACTGAAAGCGACATTCCAGAAGAGATTGATCGCAACTCAACAGTTTATCCCTTGCCATCCAGTGTCTGGACAGACCAACCGACTTCCTCGAAATGCACGGTCACAATGGGTGATACATCTGATTGCACAGATAGCTAACCATCAACAAATAGGAAAGGGCTTCAGCAGCCCTTTCCTATCCTAATTACTTCTTTCTTTAATCTCTGACTGCACCTTTGCGACTAAACCCTGTTGCAATGACAACTACACAGCTAAACTAGCAAAACTTTTTTCTGTCGTTCCTCTGTCGTTTTGTCGTCACTTAAGGATCGTTCAGGCTTTGCGCATGAGGCGCATGACTTTTCCAATAAACTTTTTTCCTTTCACAATATTGCGCACGGATCACCACACCAAGCATTAGACTCCAAATAAATTTGTACATCAGATACATAAATATAATTTTAAACTTGCCAAGAAAACTGATGCGCACATGCGCAAATTTTCTAATGTCAAAAATCAAAGGTTATATCGTTGTCATGCGCATCAGTTATACGCACAAAACGAGCCTGATTGCGTCGGTTGCCAAAGTTGAACTTCCCAGTTTTTTCAAAGCCCGCCACGACTAGGCAGTTTAACCTTCGCCGCTAATCCAAAGGATGGCACGACAGTAACCGACAGTGAAGGTACCGAATATCTATTGGCAGCACGTGGGATTTCAAAGGCCTACTCGCCGGCCGCTGATGGTGCTTGCGGAACCGCGGAGATCAGCTTTAATGCCATAACTGATGCAAACTTCTCGTTATCAACTGACGACATTCCTGAGATAACGGATTCGTCTACAAATTATCCGCTTCCAAGCCAATCTTGGAGCGATAAACCTGCAGACTCAGCTGTGGAATGCACCGTAACCATGGGCGATGCGACGAATTGCGATGCCTTGGATGAAAGCTAAACCAAAGGCTGGGTTTATCACTAAGCCCGGTTTTAAGGTTTTACGTTAAGTTATGTGAGCGGCGGCAATCTATTTGCCGCCGTTTTCTTTTGATGTTGGGCTGTTCACGTTTCAGGGGTTGATTTAACGCCGGCCCCTGAGACAAAGGCGCGCAGCAAACCCTTTTATGTTCGACACGTGGGCAGTAGAAAACATGAAATTTGAAATACCTTTCATCGAAACTTTGATGAGGTGCAAATATCCAAATGTCTAATGACAAATGATCAATTCAAATGTAATATCACAGGCAAGAAATATGATCGGATCCAGCGTCCTCTATGCTCTTTAGAGTTATTCCAAAATTAATATTAGCACTGCTCTGCGCAGCTTGTGCGCCGACGTTTGATGATTTTTCTCAAAGAAATGACTGTGGGATTGATCACGCTTTTAACGCGCAAACCGCCGAAATTCACCCACATTTTATAAAATTTAGGGATATAAAAAAAGGTTTTAAATTTTTCAACTTAGATAATAACTCTTTTGAATGCTCTGTTGTAAATCCAGAGCAACCCTTGCACATGTTTAAGGCAGCAGACGCGAAAGCGATATATCAGGAATCAAAGATGCTATCCGATGGCGTAAAAGAAGTTGAGTTTTTTAACGAGATTAGCCAAGAACAAAGCTTTTCCCAAACGGTTGAGAACCTTTGCGAGACGATGCAATTTTCCTTTATGTTTGGATTAGAAACCGCTTCGGGACCGGTAATTGGCTGCCAATTAACAGCGCAAACACAAAGCGCAGTTATGTTTCGAAAAAATAACGAACTATCAGATGCTATATCGATTGCTGCAATCAAAATTTACAGCCCGTTGATTAAGAAGAGCCTGCGCTAGAGATTGCGAAGGTTAACGCCCAACCTGCCAGCATAAAGGGTATGAGCGGGATTTGTGCAGTTTGACTATTTTGTTTTACCGCATGCAAAATTCCCAAAAGGGAAAAGAATATTAACCAATACCCCAATAGATTATTTTTTAAAGAAGATATTAACGCAAACGCGGCGATGTAATCTGCCCCCCCAACGAGTTGTTTACCGAACAATGTTTCAAAAACAGCCACACAGATGCGTAAAGCTAACAAAATAGAAGACCAAATTACCATGTAGGATAGCGTATTTTCTTGAAAAACAAAAACTGTAGCAATAGTAGCAGTGGTTGCGATCAATAGCGCCTGCAATGAAACGCTTTTCGTAAAATAATCATCAAAAGCAAGCGGGAGCCAAAAAAGATTGACCAAAAAGAAAAACGCAAAATTTCTTTCATCTTGTATCAGCGTAGCACTTCCACAGATGAACAGACCAAGAAATATAAATGGAGAAACACTATCCTGCCCTTTTGTTTTGAACCACAAGTAAAGCCCACATATAATAAACCCCAAGGCAACGTTCGCAGCGATCAAATTAAAGTTGTGCATAGACAAGAATGAGTTTGAACGAGTTTTTTTGATTGCCGGGTATAATGTCTATGCTGTGCAATCTCAAATTTTCTACTTTTTGAGCTGAGTTTAAAATTATATTTGTATCTTTTTCATTTAATGGCCCCAGCTCTGCCCGTATCAAATTTGGGTCAAGTTGCGACACGGCGACTTCAAATTGAAAAAAACTTGTAAAGGCTTGTGCAATATCTGTTGAGGTGGTGTCGATCGTGTGTCGGGCCTTTGAAAACTCGTTAGATTTTGTATTTTCACTGGTATGCCACATATTCAATAACAGGGATGAAATTGTGATCATGATGACGAGGACGTATTTAATCATCACATACCCTCGCCTTTAAATCTAATTGAAAACCCTTGTTCGGTTTCCTCGAGCATGCAACCATTTTCAGTACAATATGTTTTCAATTGTTCCCAGGTCTCATCTTCTAAAGGAACCTGAGTCTTGATGAAAACTTTATTGAGCGAGTTATTAAACTTGAGTTCGGCCAGCCGCGGTAAACGTATTTTGCCTGATACTTGTGAAAAGCGGGATATTATCTCCACATTATTATCAAAAAGCTGCTGGACTGGTTTTGAGCTCTGGTGAACACTTATTATCCATGGGAACAAAGCAAGGCAGGAGCATAACAAGGAAAATAGTAGAAAAATATACGAATATTTGTTCTTCTTTTGCATCTCAAACCTTTGGGTTTTGGTTTGAAAAATCGCATTATTTAAATTTCGTTCATCTTGCGGATCGCCAATTAGTCCCGCGCATTCTGGATACAGCACTTCAACGGATGGGAATTGAAGCTTGATTTGTGCAAGTTTGGTTTTTGACGCCCAAATTTGTTGCCACTGATTGGAACCCGCAATTTTGGTAGGTGGCAGGCAGTAAACATCGTCGGCGGTTAAAAGAGACTTGTCAGAAAACAGAAATTGGGATGGCTCTGGCGTAAAGTTGAGTTGAGTTTCCGAAATAAAGGCTTTTGCATAATTACCCGGCGATAAGATGATCGCATCATATTTAACGCTCACAGCAGCGCCATTCGAAAGGCTTTTTATGAATAAAAGTTTTCCGCTTCTTAATTGATAAATTTCTACAGATGTTTCGTCTACATATCTGATAATGTATTTTTTCATTAACTTAGCTCCGGGCGCCATAAAACCATTTTGGAGATAAGTACCCAGCCTCGCTGGATTTCAAATTTCTGCTCAAAATATGCAAAGGTTTCTTTCTCATAGGTCCAATAGGCAGCGGCGTGCTCCCAATTCGTAGATACGCTTAAGTGCCTATATTTTTTCTTTAAATCTGGGATCTGTTCTACATTTCCTAAATATGCAATTAGGCCGGCTTTGTTAATTATTTTTCCGTTGTCTATCAATTGTTTTATTTCTGTTGCTTTGGTTTTTGGTACATCTAATAAGATTTGAACATGATCTACTGTTGCAAAGCGCAAATTGATTTTGTGAAGGGGAGACGAAATCCGAAAGCATGTAAACGCTTTTGTTGTTTCGGTAGCAGGAAGCTGAAGGAATGCGACCAGATCAATAAGTGAAAAACTATGATGCGGAGTGGGGCCACTTTGCATGAAATCAGCCACTTTATCTGCATATGCTTGATCTAAACCACAGCTGTCCAATATTTTTTTAAAGTTTTTTAACTGGTCTTGAATTATAATACGCTTTTGAATCGCTGTGGTTTCCACAATATGATTAACATTAAACAATCCATCGAGGCTCACTGTATTTTTATCCACATTTTGCCAAGGGTTATCACGCCCGATCATAGATACATTTGTCAATAACTGTAGCGCTTCTCGTCGGCTTTTTTCGACCGAATACAGAGGTATATTTTCTATAAAAAGATTTTGTTGCTTGAAAATATGGATTGAAGTTGATGCAATTGCAATAATCACAAACAAGACTAAGGGAAGAACGAATCCGTTTTGTCTCAATGTTCACCTCACCTCATATCTAAGATTTGAGACAACCCATAAGTTCGAGTTTGGAGTGTAAAATAGAAAATATTATTATCTATCTTTTTAACATCGTATGCGCCGCTCAACAAATCAACTTTTAGGGGCGCTTTGCTATTGTCCAAGTTTCGCAACACTGCTTTATCAGTGAATTTCCAAACCACATCTACGACCTTAATTCCGCCAGAGCTTGGGCTGATCACAGGCTTTGACAATAAAATTTCAACGCTCCCATTCTTGTTCTCCGTTAAATAAATTCTTTTTTGGCCCGTTGGTTTTTTTGTTGCTGCGGAAATATCCGCACGAAGTGTCTTAAACAGTAGCTCAACCTGTAACCGGTCTTGCGCTGCATACGAAAGTGATTTCCACTGTGAGAGGTTGGTCAACATATCCGAAGAAAGCAATGTGATCAAAGAAATTATCAAAATTGCCACAAGTATTTCTAGCAATGAGAATCCGGAAAGTTTGTTCATTCGAAATCTAGACCAATCCTGTTTGTTTTGGTGCGTTTGATTTGCAACTCGATCTGCTTAACACTCGCATCTTTTAACGGAGAATACCCGGGCATATAGATTTGATCGTGTAAATTTAGCTCTGCTAAGATTTTCAGGTCATATTCAAAGCGTTCCGCTGCGTAACGTTCTAAGATATTTGAGTGGAAATAGTTTTCAGCGGCTCTGCTTTGCCAAAAAAGTCCAATGGCGATACCAAGAATTGAAAGTGATATTAAAACTTCAAGAAGAATGAAGGCTTTCGGCCTTAATTTGGATTCAATCATAAAAACGACCCGCCGTAGATACTAAATATTCTTTGCCGTTACATCGAATTTGAGTTTCTTCTACTATGCCACCAGCACCGACATAAATTGCTTGATCATCGCACAACCCTTTTAAATTTAATAATTTTAAAGGTTGAGCGGGGTTGCCGGCTTGATCGGTAAGGTGAAGTAAGATCTTAAGTTGAACTGCTTCTTCAAGGCGTTTGCGTTTTTCGGATGTGTTTCCTAGCAAAGTTGACCAATCCGCAAACGTTAACAAAACTCCAACAATAACTAAAGCGATTAGGATTTCAAATAAACTGAAGGCCCGCATTTACATTACTTTATGACATCGCTGCGAAGGTCATCACTGTCAGAGCCACTGGTAAATTTTCCATCTGGCCCGGCGGATAGAATGACGAAGTTACCAGTATCTGGCAGAGCTTTTAAAGCATAAGATGTTCCCCATGGATCAGTTGGAATTTTTGGCAAATAGCCCGTTCCTTGGTCTGAGCCCACGATCAATTCATTTAAACCATTTTGAACCTTGGGGTATGATCCGGTATCTAATTTATATAGGTTTAGAGCTGTTGAAATTGCCAAAAAGTCATTCTGCACTTTAAGTTTGCGGGCTTGATCAGGCCGATCAAAAATATAGGGCGCCACAAATGTCAGCAACACACCGATAATCGTAAGCGCCACTAAGATTTCTATAAGGGTAAAAGCTTTAATTTTTCGCGGATGACTCATTATCTACCCAATTGAATTTTGCAGAGACATCATAGGTGTTATAATCACAAAGGCCACTAGAAAAATTATCACTCCAAGCAATAGAATTGCCATGGGACTGATGATTTGCGTGATAAGAGCAACACGCTGTAGTTTCTTTTTAGAACTTTCATCGGCCAAAATCCTCATCGTGATTTCTAGCCCTTGGGATCTTTCTGCAATCTCTATCGTTGCAAGGTCCATATCTGCAAAAATATCAGTTTCTCTTAGCGCAGCTGAAAAAGTGACGCCTTGCTGAAGACGCTCGGTCACTTGCGATAACCTTCGTCTGTGTATTGGATTTTTAACTGAGTTCGAAGCGAGACGCACCGCCTCTGATAATTCACATTTTAAATTAAGCGCCAGCGACACAGCATTCATAAACTGACTAGCGGTAATATTTCGGATAGACCTTTTAACAAGGGGCATTGCTTGGAGAAAGCCATATATACTGCGCTCAATGGAATGAGAACGCTTTCCAAAAGCAAACAAAATCAAGCCAATAATAACACTCCAAAACGCTATTAGAAACGTCTGATATCCTTTGCCTGCGCCAGCAAAAATAAACTTTTCCAAGGGACTTGAAACGCTTGGGTCAATCATAGTTTGAAATTCGGGTAAAACAGTATCAAAAACCACGATCAACGCTAAAAGTGCAAAGAAGGTCACAAATATAGGGTAAGCAAGAGCCTTTTGAGTTTCATTTTTCAGATGATCCCGTGCTTCCTTTTGTGCGATTAAAACTTTTATCGCATTGTGCAAGCCGTTTTTCTGACTTCCAATCCGCAAAACACCGAGCATGCTTTTGTCAACATCGGGGAATACTGCTGCGAGTAATGTATGAAATTCATTTCCTTCTTTAAGTCCGGTCAAAAGTTTTTCGCATACGACAACAATTTTTTTATTGCTTTGGAAGGAGGCTATTTGAAGAGAGTCAACCAATGAAAGCTTTTGTTCTAAAGAAATTTGCAAAAGCCCAATAACGCGCCAGAATATTTTTTCGCTCATCGGTGCTTGTTTTTTTATGCATGTGATTTTGATACCTTTTATGCTCAGTATTTGTTTGGCTGATGCAATGTTATCAGCCGGTACAGAGCCGAGGACTTTGCCCGCAAGCGATATTCCTTCATACTCATAAATTGGCATCTACAAGCTTTCTAATTTGATGACCTCTGACAAAGGGATCCGGTTCTGTTGATGTAATGCCTGAGCCTCTACTGTCATTGAATCTTGAAAGTCTAAATCACTTATATCGCGTTCTAAAAGCCGTTTATTAGACGTATCAATTAATATGTGCGACATCACCGGTTTCCTCGATTGAAAGCCGGTGTTAAAACAGTGCTCACACCCCTTTAAAGTGGCTTGAGCTTTAGAGGTATGCGCCGAAGACATGATGGATTGAGCGCCGCACTTTTCACAATATAGCCTCACTAATCTTTGGCTGAAGACGCCGAGCAAGCAATCTGAAAGCAATGTGGCATCCACGTTCAAATTGAGTAGCCGTTTCAACGACCCAATAGGGTTATTTGCATGCACTGTGGTAATCACCAAATGCCCCGTCATTGCAGCTCTTACCGCAATTTGGGCCGTTTCTTCGTCACGTATCTCTCCAACCAAAATAACGTCTGGGTCATTGCGCATAAGCGATTTGAGACCGTTTGCAAAATCAAAAGCAACAGTTTCATCAACTTGGGTTTGAACAATGTCATCAAAATCAATCTCTACCGGATCTTCGATCGTCATAATATTTAAGCCGCGGCCTTTAAGCTCATTTAGCAAGCTATAAATTGTAGTAGTTTTGCCTGATCCGGTTGGACCGCAGACCATAATCAGGCCATTCTGTTTTAAAATAACTTCTCTCAGTGCCTTTATATGCCCATCTGACAGCCCTGTATTTTCTAAAGTAAACACATTTGGATCTTGATTAAATATTCGTAATGCAATGCGTTCACCAGCCTGGACCGGCATCGAGGCACTGCGAATATCTACTGATTTTCCTTTGTGGATTACGGTGAAGCGACCATCTTGCGGCTTTCGTCGCTCGGTTATGTCCATGCCGCTCAGCAATTTAATTCGCGCGGCGAGCATTTTTGAGATTCGTTTATCTAATTCAGCATAATTCATTAAGATTCCATCGAAACGCATTTTAATTAAAAGCGATTGAGACGTTGGGTCGATATGAATGTCAGATGCTCCGCGTGCAATAGCAACGGATATCAGATTGTTAAATAGCCTTATCGCAGGGGTGTCAGCATCAGGCGACGCGTTCAAAGCAATTTTTGCAGATCGTTGAAATTCCTCATCTGTCACAAATTGATCAATTTGTAAATTGATCGACTTTGTTTGCTCTTTGGCGTTTATAAAATTTTGATGCTCCACTTGGTCCGCAACCTCAAATGAAGTTTTATCCCCTAAAATATACCGTAATTCTGATTTTGTAGCAGGGTCCAGATCTTCAGCTGAGAAAACGGTTACAGGGTCGAGATCGAAATCGATATGAACACCCAAAAGATCTGCACGTTCTTTATCAATCATTACTTTTTGACGCCGTGCTTGCGGGTTCTTTTATCGCGCTGGGGCTACGTTTTCCAATCGCTTCAATATCAAAGTAATTTGATTTTTCCGTAGGGCTTTTATAAAGGTCCGACCCCAGTGTTTTTTGCCATGTATTGTAAATTTTCTTGCGGTCCTTTTTTGTATTAACCAGCGTCGGGCGGAGAAAAATAGCCAAATTACGGCTAACTGAATTGGTCACCTCTTGTCTGAAAGCATTCCCTATCACGGGCAGATCCCCCAAAATCGGTACTTTCGTTATTCCAACTTCTTGCTGCTCAACTTTTAGCCCACCTAATGCGACGGTCTCACCTTCATTGGCGGAGATTACCGTAGAAATTTGCCGCTTTACCGTAACAACATCGCTTAGACCCGGTGCCGATCGATCAATCCTAGATTCTTCCTGCCAAATTTCCATTACTATATTTTTATTTATGCCAATTTTTGGTTTAAGCTTTAACAGGGTTCCAAGATCTTCGCGCTTTATTGTTTGAAATGGTGCGGCATTATCACCACCTTGATTGGTATATTGTCCGGTAATAAACGGGACATTCTGACCTACAAGAATTATAGATTCTTTATTCTCGGTCGCCATAAGGCCGGGAGTGGCAAAAATTCGATTATCCGTATCCCCTTGTAACGCCGTGAGCAGCAAACCGATATCAGGAACGACATTTGCACCCCGCCCCGCCGCGAATATTCCACCAGTTGCACCTGCAAGAAAGGGATCCCCGGCGGCGGCTCCTATGTTCACTCCTGAAACGCCGGTTACAACAGAGGCTGCTAGATTATCACTATTAACTGAAAACTGTAGGCCAAGTTTTGCAGCCGTTTCTTCTGAAACTTCTGCAATAATCACGTCGACATAAACTTGCCTTGGTACGCGATCGAGCTGCTTAATTATTGTTGAAATATTTTCAACCTCCCATCGATCTCCACTTGCTATTATTTGGTTCGCGCTTGGGTGGGGGGCTACATTTATGTCTCTAGTTTCTCCGGCTAGAACAGTTTGCAGGTTTTCAACGATCTCTTTGGCATCAGCGTAATTTAAATCAATTACGACTGTGGTTGTTTTAGGAATTTCATTAATAATTATATTATTTAGCGCATTATCCCCTTTTTCGGATGATGTTTCTGCCTTTATAGAGGTCTGATAAGGAAGCTGGCTCAATAGATCTTTTAGAAATACTAAATTAACATTGTCTCCTAAAAGCAGCACTGATTTAGAGTCAGGCGATTCTTCAATAACTCGCAATGCTTGAAGTCCCTCCTCCGATTTGATCAGAGTTTTCAAACCTACAAACGAAATTTTATCATCCAACATGATTCGTTTTAAAAAGCGTTTTGCTTTCGGTTCTTCAAGCTTCACGGGTGCTGTGATTTTCTTGCTTGATATTTTATAAGACCGATCGGCCAATTTGCTAACCGTGCCACCGGCCCCTTCAACAAGTTCGACCAAAATAGAATGGATTTCCTCATTTCCTTTTATGTTTTCGCGCGAAATAGAAAAGGTTTTTTGTGTTTCAAATTCCAAAATATAGGTGTTTTCAGTGAGGCTAGAGAAATATGCCACGACTTCATTTAATTTACTGTCCAATAGTTTAAGCGATGCACTATGCGCTGGTAGTGACCCAAAAGCTGGAAGCCAAAAAAACAGGAAAATAATTCTGAAAAAAATCTGCTTCATTTCATATACACTTTTATCAGCTTCAACTTTGTGTTGCGTTGGATTTCAACATCGAAAGTCCCTAACTTTCCCTTTTTGTTAATGTGTTCCAGCAGTGTTTCGACGTGATGCGCCGGAATTCCGTCGACGCTTAAAACCAAATCGTTTTTCTTGAACGGTGTTAATTGAAAGAACATTAATGGGAAGTCTTCCGAAAGTAACCATCCATTTCGACCTCCACGGCTCCGTGCAGATACCGGATGAATATTAAAGTTCTCAATAAGTACATTTGGAAGCCCAAGCGCCCTGGCAACGTTTTTGGCTTTTAAAATCTCGTCTCCGGTTGCTATTAATTGGCGCTTTTTTTGATTTTGAACTTTGGCCTTAGCTTCCGTATTGCGAGTGAGCGCATCTGGAGGTGTATCGACTCCCACTAGTTTTAGTATATATTCCCCGCCATTTTTTGAGCTAAGTACCAGTTGCTCTGCTGTTACTTTAGACAGTCTCAGTTCTTCACCGTTGAATGAAAATTCTTTACCTGGTTCGATAAGCAGCAAGCTTTCATCATCTAGCTTATTGAAAAGGTAAGATGAATACTTAGCGTCCTCAAAGCTAGCAATAAGCACGAGTCCAGTGATATTTTGCTGTTGATGTTCAGGCCAGAATAAACGCTCTAAGTTAATCTCTGCCTGGGTCTGCAAGGGCATTAAGGCAACGAGCGCCGCAACAACGACAAATATAGGTATTCTTTTTGACATATTGTTAAAGCTTGAGAGGCTCCATTGCCTAGAATTGAGATCGGTCATATTAAAGATTAACTTGTAATCAAAGTACTACCATAGCGCTATGCATAAACTAATTGATTTAGGTTAATTGCCTAGCCCCATCTGATTGGTCCAAAACGATTATTAGTGCATGATTGGCCTTTGGTCCATCGGTATGATGGTTTCGGGTGCTTGCCGACGATAGCCCAATCCACTGTGTGGTCTCTTTGTATTGTAGTGACACCTCCATTATTGGATGATGATTTGTGCTTCCCTTAAGATTTAGAAGCGCTCTGCGTTAAGCAGTTTATCTCTGAACCTGCCATTGAAGCTTTCGCAATATCCATTCTCTCAAGGAGAACCTGGCACGATGTAGGCAGTCGTTGTGCCCACTGCTGCACTCCAATCTCTGACAGCCTGAGCAACGAACTCGGGGCCATTGTCTGACCGTATGAATACTGGAAAGCCTCGCAAGATAAATTGATCTGTCAAAGTACTAATTACGTTCGTAGAGTTCAGTTTTCGATCTACCTTGATGGCCAAGCATTCCCGGCTGAACTCGTCGATAAGGTTCAGCGTTCGAAACGCCTTCCCGTCATCGGTGCGGCAATGAACAAAGTCATAACTCCAGACATGATTGCGATACTCAGGGCGCAACCGAACGCATGAGCCGTCATTGAGCCATAGCCGCGCTTTCTTTGGTTGCTTTTGTGGAACTTTAAGCCCCTCTCGTCGCCACAGCCTCTCGATACGGCCATCACTTACGGACCAACCGGCGTCTCTCCGCAAGGCAGCAATCCTACAATAGCCATATCTGCCAAACTGGCGAGCCAGCTCAATCATGTCAGCGACATCTTTTTTCCCAGTGCTGATCCTAATAGCTTTGCCATCAATGCTGAATGCAGCCTGCCATCTT
>Ga0181558_10004972_pt1 | contig 11828 bp, 3 predicted proteins | sample 011ome_22_FD_133754 | JGI IMG/M metagenome (GOLD analysis project Ga0181558, IMG submission 133754) | Coastal salt marsh microbial communities from the Groves Creek Marsh, Skidaway Island, Georgia - 011507BT metaG (megahit assembly) | ecosystem: Environmental > Aquatic > Marine > Intertidal zone... | reverse complement strand
TGAAGAGAGAGAGAGAGAATGAGAGAATGAAGATAGCTTTAGTAGAGGACATTTAATTTAAGATGAACATCCCGCGAGCGCGAGCGCGCTTTATATGTGTATTTTATTGTTTTTTTATCCTCACAGAAAACAAAATGCAAAGCGTTGTTGTTGCGTTCGCCCAGAGAAGCGACAACACCACCAGCGGTGGTGGTATTGTCGCTGCAAAATCTGGCGGCGTTACTTTCGTCAACTCGAGGAAGGGAAGATGCGCTTTTCTGTTTCATCGTCCATCGTCGTTGTCTTCATCGACAACAACAACAACAACAACATCCACCGGGAAGAGAGGACGCCATCTTCATTTTTACCTAAGCCGCCAACGAAAAAATGACTTTGCGTTGTTCTCAAAAACTTCTTCTTCTTCTTCTCGCTCTCGTGGCAGCGTTTACTGCTCGTCGTCGTCGGCTTCTTCTTCTTCTTCTTCTTCTTCTTCTCCGGTAACGACGGATGATCTGGATAAATTGAAAGTGCCCGAACTGAGAGAGAGATTGGCCGCGCGAAACTTGAAAGTGAGCGGGAAGAAGCAAGAGTTGATTGCACGACTGAGAGGAGGAGGAGGAGGAGGAGAAGAAGAACGAGAGACGCGATCGAGCGGATCGATATCAAATGAAGAAGAAGAAGAAGAAGAAGAAAACAACAACAACAATATCATCAACAACAAAGAAAGTAATAGCGATAGCAGCAATAGTAGCAGTAGTAGTAGCAGTAGTGGTAGTAAACAACTGCAACAACAACAAGAGCAACAACAACAACAGCCGGCTGTTGCTTTCAAAAGGAACGTCATGAACGGGAAGGCTTCCCCGGCCTCGTTTGCAACGGAGGATTTGCGACTAGAACTGGACATCGCGAAAGATCGCGAGGACGGGAAAGGGTTCACCGGGTTAGAAATCACGTGGTTGGGAACGTCTTCGGGCGCACCGACGTTTTCTAGAAATGTGAGCGCAACCGCGGTGAGAACGAAAGACGAAGTGTGGCTGTTCGATTGCGGCGAGGCGACGCAGCACCAGATGATGCGATGCGGGGTAAAGTTGAGTAAAATTTCCAGAATATTCATCACGCACATGCATGGTGATCACATTTTTGGTTTGCCTGGTTTACTGTGCGCGATTTCTGCGTGTCGTTCGGAAACGTACAAGCAAAAAGACGAAAAGAAGAAGAGAAACGGGAACAACGGAGGCCCTCGAGATGCGTTCAAGGACCAGGAACCGTTGGTGATCACCGGTCCTCCAGGTTTGAAAGCGTTCGTCCACGCTGCGATGACGTATTCGAGAACGCAACTCGGGACGGATATTGTTGTCACGGAGTTAACGACGCCTTCGAGAGAAAAGTTTGAGAAGTGCAACGGCAAGGTTCCGGCGCACGTCGCCGTGAACGAAGACTGCGCGCGGAAGAAACGGGGTAATTTAGTCTTTGGCGATTGTTGGCCGCAAGAAGGCATGAACCACGTCGGTTTACCGAGATATAAGGCGAGAGAATGGGACGAAGAAAATCAACACACTTGGCCATCCTGGGTTGTTTTGGCGGACGAGAACGTGTGCATTCGCGCGGCGCCGTTGCGACACCCGGTGCCATGTTTCGGCTACGTCATCGAAGAGAAAGATCGCGACGGGCACATGAAAGTCGAGTGGTTGACTGAACAAGGCTTACCACCAAGTCCTTTGTATAAAAATTTCAAGGCTGGAAAATCGGTCGAGTCTCCTAAGGAACCCGGGAGGATGATTACCCCGGAAGAGGCGATGGAATTGCCGAGACCAGGAAGAAAAATCGTCATGCTCGGGGACACGTGCGGGTCAGAAGGTATCGCGAAATGGGCGTACGGTGCGGACGTTCTTGTCCACGAATCCACGTTCAACGCGGAGCGAGCGAAGGAGGCTTTGTTCAAAGGTCACTCGACGTCGGCTATGGCGGGTTCGTTCGCCAAAAGGGTCAACGCTCGAACTTTAGTATTGACGCACTTTTCCGCGCGCTACTCCGGGAATTCCGCCTCTAATTCTTCCTCAGCTTCGAGCAACAGCAAATACGATGACGGGGAAGTAATCGACGACGACGAAGAAAACCAAGAAGATAACGAGGCTCCGCCAGACCACGAACCGTCCGAAGATGAGCTCGTCCAGGAACGAATGCACGTCGGCGTCTTGGTCGAGGAAGCGGCCAAAGCGAAAGGCGACGCGCGCGTCCTCGCCGCCTCGGATTTGTTCACCTTAGCTATCCCGTCCAGAGAGGAAACGGACGAGCTCGATAAGCGACGAGAACATAAACTAGGCCCACGAAGCGCGTGGTTTAACGATAAAAACAACAGATACGTGTTGCCGAAGATGACGTTTCCTGGAAGAAACGAATTTTTAAACAACAAACTGCCCTCGCCGAATAACAACAGAAGTAATAATAACAACAACAACAACAATAGAGATAGAGATCACGGTGCGGCGCCGCGCAGAAGATAGATGATAGAAAAGAACAAAAAAGAGATGAAAAAGATAGAGAAGCGAGAATATGTACACTATTGAATTTGTTTGTCGCGTTGTTTTCATTAGCAGTAATTTATGTCGTATCAGTTCAGAAAGAATACGCACTAACTACCGTATAAAGAAGCGCTTTTAATAACAGGAGGAGAGAGATTTTTCGATCTGACGGACGCAAGAAGAAACTTTTTTGATGGCGAAAACGAATTTTCAGCCACGAAAAAAAAGCAATTCGCCCACAGAAGAATTCCCCGCGCGCAGGCACGAAAAAGAGAAGACACGCACACGCACCAAGACGAGAATGGGCAAAGGGGAAGCCGCGGCGTTATTAACATCCCCAGAATCTCCGATGATCAAGAATAAAAGCGAAACCAAAGAGGAACGAGCGAAGAGGAAAGCGGAGAAGAAAGCGAAACGGAAATTGGAGAAGAAAGAGTTGGCGCTGGCGGCGGCTGACACCGACGGAGAGACGAAGAAGAAGAAAAAGAGGAAAGGAGAAGACGAAGACGAAGGCGAAAAGAAAAAGAAGAAGAAGAAGTCGAAAGGAAATGATGGGAACGCGGTGAATAAGAGCGGCGAAGATGCGAAGAAGAACCGCGTTGACGACGACGACGACGACGACGATATATTTTCAACCAAGAAGAAGAAATCAACTTCTGAAGCAGAAGAGGAAGAGATAAAAGCGTACGTGAAGGAACATCACGTCACGTTGAGCACGAAAGATGCGCCGAACCCGATTTTGTCTTTCGAAAAATGTCACGAGATATTCCCCATGGAAATTGTAGCCGCGTTAAAGAAACAAGGGTACGAGAAGCCGACGCCTATTCAGGCGTTCAGTTGGACCATCGCGCTGACTGGAAGAGACATCGTCGCGATAGCAAAAACTGGGAGCGGTAAAACGTGTTCTTTTTTGTTACCAGCATTGACGAGGATAAAAAAGAACGGCGGTCCTCAGAAAGCGCCGGAGATGGAGCTCGTCAACGGCCGGTGGAAACCAGGCGCGGTGAAACCGACGAGTATCGTCTTGGCACCAACGAGAGAGTTAGCGATTCAAATCAACGACGAGTGCACCAAGTTTTGCCCAGCGGTGAAAGCAAAGTGCGTGGTTCTCTACGGTGGGGCCGCTAAAGGTGACCAGTTGAGAGCGTTGAGAGGCGGTGCTGATATTGTCGTCGCGACGCCAGGGAGAATTAACGATTTCTTGGACCCGCCGCCAGGATTTTCTGCGCCGGTTTCCGCAAGCTCGGCGACGTACGTGGTTTTAGACGAAGCAGATCGCATGTTGGATATGGGTTTTGAACCGCAAATTAAGAAAATAATCAAGCTGTGTCCGCACGCGAGACAGACGTTGTTTTACTCCGCCACGTGGCCGAAAGCGGTGCAGAAAATAGCTGCGAATTTTACCACAAAACCGATTCAAGTGTCTATCGGCGAGGGGGGTACAGGGAAACTTACCGCGAATAAATTGATCACGCAAGTCGTCCAAGTGTGCACAGAGGACGAGAAATTCGACAATTGCATGCAAGCTATGGGTGAGCTGCAAGAAAAAGACACGTGCATAGTCTTTTGCGGAACGAAAAGACGGTGCGATTTCCTCGATCGAAAGTTACGACAAAGCGGCATTCACAGTTGCGGTGCAATTCATGGCGATAAGGACCAATACGAGCGCGAAAAGTCTTTGGATAACTTTCGCAAAGGAAGAGGAAACGTCTTAGTTGCCACAGACGTTGCGGCGAGAGGTTTAGATATCCCCGGCGTGGCTATGGTTTTGATTTACGATTTTCCGGGCGCGGTTGAAGATTACGTCCACAGAATTGGACGCACTGGACGCGCCGGTAAAACCGGCATCGCGCACACTCTGTTCACCAAAGAAGACGCGCAACAAGCGAGAGAATTAGTTCAAATTATGGAAGGTGCGGACCAAATGGTGCCACCAGAATTACAAGCTTTAGTCAGAACGAAAGGCGGCGGCGGCGGTGGTGGCGGTCGATGGTCCGGCGGAAGAGGTCGAGGAGGAAGAGGTGGCAGGTTTGGTAAAGGTGGCGGTCGCGGGAAGGGCAAGTGGTAAAAGCTTCTATCTGTAGTTACTCACCTGTCTGTTGCGCTAAATCGCTCAAGACTTTGGACAATGTCGACTTTATCGCCTCCCTAAATGTTTTAGTTTTTATGTGTATGTATTAGAGAGACCATTGAATGATACGTGTTATTGCGTCGTTTGTTTCCGCGCGCGCTCGCCTTCTCCCTTCCCCTTTTTTTTGCAAGATCTCTCCCATAGTCTTTCTCCTTATCTGTCTTCTCTCCCACGACGAAAATCTTCACTCAATACCCCGGCGTTTATTTATCGCTCATCTCTCGCGCGCGCACGCTCCGTGAGTGAGACGAAAGAAAAAGGAAGAGCATCTGCGCTGTGCTCGAGATGCCATCTTCATCGTCGCTCTGCCGCTCTTGCTGCGCCGCGGTATCGTCGAGCAACAGAAGTGCCGATGGCGAATACGGACGACGACGACGACGACGACGAGAACGAGAACGAGGACGAGGACGGACAGTAAGCGCCATGGGAACTACGCGGAGCGGGTCGCGACGACAGCACCTCTTACCATCGAAATTACCCTCGTCGTCTTTGTCTATTGACTCTCGTCGAATTGTGCGACACAGCGCGATATCTTCGGACAACGCGACGGGGACGACGGATGCACGCGCGGTGGAAGGAGAAGATACGACGAAGCGACAACAAATCCAAAAAGAAGAAGAAGAAGAAGAAGAAAAACGATTGGATTTTGTTCGATTGCGAGAAGTATCGAGCGAAAATACGATTGAAAAAGCAATCGCACGGCTACGCGAGACGATAGAGAGCGAATGCGCTGGGGCTCCCGATGCGACAACGACGAGTAGCAGCGCGTCCTCTTCCAAATCTGGAATGCTTCGGTTTAGGTGTTTTGTGCCTAGAGACGCAAACGCTCTGCAGTTTCTGTCCTTGGTGAACGAAGAGACGAAGGCGAAACCATCGCTAACGGAAGGAGAAAACGCGAGCAAACTCGAACGATGGACCAATACGACGCCGCGATTTTATTTTTCCCCGAGATCGCCGCCACCAAAACCGGTTCGACAGGAGAAGCGCGACGAGGAAGAGGAAACGAAAAGAGGAGGAGGATTAGAAGAAGAAGGTGAAGAAGCGAACGAAGAGTTTGCAAAAGATACCAGAGGTGCTATGGCGGCAATCGGTGCGAGCTGTTTGTGGACTTCGGCAAAGTCCGCGGATGATATCGAACACGACAGCGATTCGTTGTTGACCAAGAGACGCTTAAGAGCTGTGAGGGGATTTTTGAAAGTTTCGAAGAACCTGAAAGCGTACGGTGCAGGACGCTTCGATCCTAGTTTTCTCTCGAATTCGGTAGCGGCGGAAGCGGACAGTAGCAAGTGGGAGTGTTTTGGTTCTAGGTATGTATTCATTCCAATCGTTGATGTCTCTGAAAGTATAGCATGCGGGGAAGTTGGCGTGAACATATCCTGGGATGTCGACGCCATAGAAAATGATGGAAGTTGCGCGAATACGTTTGAAGTAGCCGTAGAGAGGTGCTTGAAATGCTTAGAAGCTATCGAGGCATCGTTACAAACGAGTGCAAAAGAAGTAGAAACAGAAGTAGCGACATCGCAGAAATTGCAAGATCCGAGGAAAAGAGTTTCTCCAGATGAGGAAACATGGCAGAATGTTGTGAGTGGAACGATAGAAAAGATGAACGCTTTAGGAGAAAATGAAGAAGACGATATAAAACTCTTTTTAGGGACTTCATTTGACGAAGATGCATTTGCAGAAGCACCGATGGGCAGCGCAGAACGATTGCGCAGCGCTTTGAAAAATATGGGAAGAAGAAGCGGAATTAACGCAGACGAGTCCATATTGGATGTGTTCGAAAACCTTGTCAGTAAGAACAGGGACGATAGCGAAATAGATGAAGATGTAGAAAACACCGGCGTTACTCTGCAAGAACTGCCAGATGATGATTCTCCCCAAGCCAGTGATGACGACGACGAAGATGATGACAACGTGGGGCAAAATAAGAATACATCCGGGAAAAGAAGTTTACGGAAAGTAGTCTTGGCCAGGAAAACTACTTTGGATGTTTCTGAGCTCGTATCCGAGTGCGAATTGATCCAGTCTTTACAGAGGCGGGATCCGGACGCGTACCAGTTCATTTTGACGCACCCAAATGGGACTTCATTTATCGGATCTTCACCGGAGCGTCTGTTCAAATCAAACATCATTTCGAGAACGATCGAGTCCGAAGCTGTTGCCGGCACGCGGCCAAGAGGAAGTGATCCTGGTGAAGATGCTGCGTTAGCCTACGATATGCTTCTTTCTGAAAAAGAGCACGAAGAGTTTGCCATTGTGCGAGAAGACGTTCGAAAATCGCTCGCAAAAATAGCGCGCGACGGTGATTTAGGAGTGTTCAAAGAGCTCGAGAAAGGCATATTGCGACACGTATCTGTCCAACACTTGTATGCGCGCTTTCGTGCAAAGATTGACGAGCAAGTAGACGAATCTGATGTCATAAGTGTGTTGCACCCTACTCCTGCCGTGTGTGGGTATCCGCGAGATCTTGCTATGCAAACTGTACGCAAGTCAGAGACGTTTGACAGAGGTTTATATGCTGGACCACTCGGTTGGATTGATTCTGAAGGTGCTGAATTCTGCGTTGCCATCAGGTCGGCTTTACTCTCTAACAGTGAGGATAGTGAAAATAAAGTTGCAGATCTCTTTGCGGGCGTGGGCGTCGTGAAGGCGGCAGACGCAAAATCAGAGTGGCAAGAATTAAATTTAAAAACCAAACCGATGGAAGCGCTGTTATTGCAGAACAACAAAAGCAATAACGACGTTAACGATTTAGCGTACGTACCGAATAATCCAAACGCACGCGCGGCGTACGCGCTCGTGGATGAGCTCGTATTGAATGGTGTTGAGCTATTTTGTATCGCTCCTGGTTCTCGCTCTACGCCTCTCGCTCTCGCAGCAGAAAACCATCCATCGGCAAAAGTGGTCGTGTGCATCGATGAGCGTTCTCTTGGTTTCTACGCTTTAGGTTTTGGTAAAGGGGCTGGTAAGCCATGCGCGATTATCGTTAGTTCTGGTACGGCGGTAGCGAATTTACTACCTAGCTTTGTTGAAGCGCACGAATCGCAGACGCCTGCAATTTACCTCACGGCGGATCGACCGCAAGAGCTACGAGATACTGGAGCGAATCAAACAATCGATCAAATAGATATGTTTAAGAACTTTCGACGGTATTTTGTCGACGCACCTGTTCCCGGAGACTTGCGGACAAACGAGGTACAAGTTCAAACATTTCGAAGTATCGCTCGGGTTGCGTACTGTAAGTCCACCGACGTAGCTCACCCTGGACCGGTACACATAAACTTACCTTTTCGCGAACCGCTCGGGCCGAGGCAAAAGATAGAAAACAACGTCGACAACAGCGATGACGCGAGTGAAGAAGCATCGTTAAGGACAGTGGAGATTATCAAAGAAGATGAGAAGAAAGTGCGTGGAGAGAATATTTCGGGCGATTCTCTGGAGATTCAAGATTTCTCTATTTTTGAAAGCGCCGCGAGACGAATGAAAGAATCCAAGAGAGGGGTTCTGATCATTGGTGGTTCTGCAAATCCCAAAGACGCGTTGATGTCAGCCAAGGTTGCTAAAGTACTTGGATGGGCCGTTCTGGCTGATGTAACGTCTGGCTTGCGCGTTGGCGTCAACGGTAGTTCCGCGGATGTGAATATCGTAAAATGTTGCGATTATCTCTTGTGCTCTGCAGAAGCTGTTGAAAGATTCTCGCCTGATTGTATTGTTCAGCTCGGGTCACGTATCGTGAGTAAGCGGTTGTGCAAATTTGTCGACGATGCAGCTGCTGCAGATGATGTCTCTTTCATAGTAGTGGATCCGTCTCCTCGGAATTTTGATCCCAGTCACGTGGTGTCACATCGCATCCAGTGCTCTAGGGACGTGTTTGCGAACGCATTATTGAAGTCGGGGTTGTCATCGCCATCTGACGAGCAAACGTATTACGCAAAGACATTTGTTGAGTGTGGTGAAATCGTGTCAGATGTGCTCTCACGACGCCTCACAAAGATGGATGAACAAAATGGAATTACGGAAATGTCGGTGGCGGCTGAAATTTGCAATGCATTGCCTAAGTCATCCGCATTATTTCTTGGCAATTCCATGCCAATTCGCGATGCCGACGCTTTGACTGGAATCAAAATGTTCTCACGAATCGATGAAGATGTAATGGATGAGAGAGGTGTGATACTTGGAAATCCGGTTGTTGCTAATCGCGGTGCTTCTGGAATCGATGGTATCATATCAACTGCTGCCGGTTACGCGTGTGGTTTGAACAGGCCCGTTACGTTGTTCATAGGTGACGTTTCTTTCCAACACGATTCAAATGGTCTACTTTTCTTGCGCGAGCGTCCTGGCCAGCCTCCGGTAACTGTTGTCGTTGTGAACAACGGTGGCGGTGGGATTTTTGGCTTCCTCCCTGTGTCAGGAGAAGTAGAACGCGAAACCTTCGAGAAATTGTTCGCCACACCCCCTGATACCAGTCGACGATTGCTGTGCGAAGCAAACAGAGTAGCATTCGCTCATCCGAGATCGATGCACTCTTTTTCGAATGAACTTGCGACAAGCTACGGCGAGGGACGCCATCGTGTGATTGAAGTGACAACGTCAAGACCGCAAAATTTAGAAGAGCACAGATCAGCGCAACGCCAAGCTGTGCGTGCAGTCGAGCACTTTCTGAAAGTGGAAAAGGATGTTAATATGGAATCTTCAGTGTTTGTCGAAAGCATTTCAGTGAGCACTTTCAATGAGCCTCTTCGGGCAAAGGATACGACCAAGGCTGAGCAAAAATCCCGCCGAGGCTTTTTACTCGAGGTAAAACTTAGCAATGGGGCTGTAGGGTACGGCGAGTGTTCCCCACTTCCTGGTTTGCACGACGAGGCAGAGTGCGCGTTTGCTGGTGCACAATTACAGGTATTTTGTGAATCAAAACTTAATGGCAGAAGTGTCCCAGCTTCCGTGACTTCGCTGAGAGGACAGTTTGCAAAGTGGTTTGCTGAAAGCAATATCTCAGAGAATACATTCGTATCTTTATTCCCGAGTGTGCGGTTCTGCGTAGAGACAGCAGTTTTAAACGCATTAGCAAACGCAACTTCTGAGCAAAATCCACTGCAGAGTGCACACGGACGTGTCAATAACTTCGTCTCCGTCAACTGTTTGTTCGATCCGGATCTTGAAAAATCGGATGAGGAAAACGCGAAGGATTTGAAAAAACTATTTGAAGAAAGCCCGTACAAATGCGTGAAAGTAAAGGTTGGTCGAGATGTGAATGTGCTGCGCGACGCGTCGAGATTAAAAGCTTTCCGGGAGATTCTTGGTCATGAGGTTGAAATACGAGCAGATGCAAACAGAGCGTGGTCTCTGGAAGATGCAATTTTGTTTGGTAAAGAGCTCGAGCGCCTATGCGACGTCAACCTGCAATTTATTGAAGAACCTACGAAATCGGAAAAGGATCTGGAAGAGTTCTTCTTCAATACAAACGTCTTCTACGCCTTGGATGAAACCGTCGATGCGTTCATAAAGACTCGCAATAAATCCTCTTCCTCTGGAGATATCGCAAGTAGTTTTTACAAACGCATTCTTAGAAATCGTTTGGGATGTGCTGCGGTTGTTCTGAAACCATCAGTAGTGGGCGGTATTGAGATTACAAAGGACATATGTGATATCGTCTCAGAGCTTACGAGCGCAATCCCCGTAATATCATCGGCTTTTGAATCTCCCGTTGCGATGACGATGAATGCCAAAATCGCGGAAACACTAGGAGAATCTTCTAGTGGGGCTGTAATTTCTCACGGCTTGGACACGGGACGATGGTTCATCGACGAAACATTGAATCCATCGAAGACGAGTAGCGAGACATCGTCTGTATGCATCGATTCCAACTCTTTTGAGAAGAAATTTACGACAAAGTGGGCGCAATCTCACTTTTCCCCTTCTGCTACATCCATTGCTACCGCTGTGAACGTAAAGCAATATAACGTGATAGTTGAAAAAGAAGGAGCAACGCACGACATAAGCGTACAGGGCTACTTTCCATCCGAAAACATTTCCTCCTCGAAAACGGTTCTATTTCTCCATGGATTTATGGGCGACAAGAGCGACTGGGGGGCAATTGCGAGATCTCTGGCGACGCTTGGACACAGATGCGTCGCTATCGACCTTCCCGGACACGGCGAAACGAAAACCAAGATCATAAATGGCGATGTCACGAGTACCGTGTATTCTATCGAAGGCATATCGGATACGTTGCATTCATTGCTCGAAAAGATGGAAATCGAAGATGTCATAATTGTTGGTTATAGTCTAGGTGCTCGCGTCGCTCTTTCACTTTCTCTTTCGTCGTCGAAAGAAAAGAGGAAGAGTAGCATTTCTCGCGTCATATCGCTCAGTGGCACGTGCGGTATGCTTGACGATGACGCAAGTAAGGAGACTAGACGTAAACGTGACGCCGCGCTCGCTGAAGAACTCAGAACTTCTCAGTCGTTGATTTCATTCTGCACGACTTGGTACGAACAGCCGATGTGGAAACCCCTCGTCTCGAGGGATGGAATGTCAATTAAGGAAGTTGCACGGAAACGCGCGAGGTCGGTTGGTGAAGAAAAGAAAAATGAAATTGCAAACGTTCTCGAACACGCGAGCGTTGGAAAACAAAAACAAGTGTGGAACGATCTGAAATCGAACGAGAACAATGTCGAAGTAACGTTCGTGTACGGCGAATTGGACGAAAAATTTGCGTATATAGCAGAAAAAGCCGTGCGATTAAGTGGCAACGATGTCGAGGCGATTGAAATCGCAAACGCTGGTCACGCCTTGCACCTCGAACAAAGCTGTTCTGTCGCCTTAGAACTCGCCAAGGTTTTAAGTCGACAATAACAAATTCACTAAGTTTAGCAAGATATGCGATAGGAGCATAGATAGATGTTTAATAGAAAAAATGTATTTAAGATGATAGTAATTCACAAACTCAAGAGTTGCGAGCATTATCACGCACGCACGTACTTCTTAATCCTTCTTCTTGCCGAACGGGTTGAAGGAGATACCGCCCCACTTCTTACCGGCAAACGGATCCTTGATAGACGGCGCCGGCGTGAAGGAGTTCTTGAACTTGGAAGAACCGCCGACGGTCTTGTTCAACTTCAAGGAAGCCGCCTTGGCCGCAGCGGCTTTCGCCTTGGCTTGTTCCGCGAGCGCTTTCTTTTGGGCCAAAGCCTTGG
>Ga0181558_10004971_pt1 | contig 11829 bp, 4 predicted proteins | sample 011ome_22_FD_133754 | JGI IMG/M metagenome (GOLD analysis project Ga0181558, IMG submission 133754) | Coastal salt marsh microbial communities from the Groves Creek Marsh, Skidaway Island, Georgia - 011507BT metaG (megahit assembly) | ecosystem: Environmental > Aquatic > Marine > Intertidal zone... | reverse complement strand
GTTAAATTCCCCCTTGTTATCAATGCCTGGATAATCTGGAAAAGGTTGCAGCACTACAAAAGAGCCTTACCCAAAAATCGAAACCTTATCTGGCGGGCATACAACCAGACATTCAATACCCAGCAGGGAATAACCAACTACCAGAACTGGATTCAAGAGAACGAGCCAAAATCATCTCAGGCCCTTATAAAAGAAAACCTTGGCAAAAAATTCAATCTGGTTATTTATCCTGGAGAAAGTCCATCCTCCTATTTAAGCTTGGTGTCATTAAATACTAGCGGGAAGATATTTGACCTGACATCGGACTCACAATATGAACTGGAAGAACTTAAAAAAACGATTCAGGGTGATGCCAGCGGTTTAAGTGAATACTTCCTGTTTATAACGACGGATGATCAACTTGCCCCAACCGCGCCTGAAATAATTACCTCAACTCTTCAAACTTCGGACGCCGAAATCCTCTATACCGATGAGGATCGACTGATAGGCAAGAAACGTGATCGACCCGAGTTTAAACCTGCCTGGAATCCAGAATATTTTTTTGAATCTAACTACACAGGAAGATCTGTGGTATTTGCTTCCAAACATCTAAAAAAACTGGATCTGGCATATTTTTTTCCATCTCTTGCCTCAATCGGGAAAATTCTTGGTGAAGCAATTATTGATGAGCCATCTACGCCCGTAAAACATATTCACGCTATGTGTTTCCATAGAGGCTATGAGCCACTGACCTATCGTTTCCGGCCGCCAGAAAAAAAGATAACTGATGAATGGCCATCCGCCGATGATGAGCCCAGTGTAGACATCCTAATACCTACACGTGACAAACTTGAAATTTTAGAACCCTGCATTCGATCAATTCTCGACAAATCCACCTACAGTAATTTTGTCGTTAGTATTCTGGACAACGAAAGTCAGGAGCAAGAAACGCTCGAGTTTTTTAATAAAATTGAGGCGCACCCCCAAGTCAGGTTACTCAAGTTCCCCTATCCTTTTAACTACTCAGCAATAAATAATTTTGGTGCTCGCCAATCAACTTCGGAAATATTGATCCTGCTCAATAATGATATTGAGGTAATCAGTCCACACTGGATTGAGGCGCTTGTTTCGCAAGCTGTGCAACCCAATATAGGCTGCGTTGGAGCTAAACTATACTATCCAAATGGCTGGATACAGCATGCCGGAGTTATCCTTGGTATCGGGGACATTGCGGGGCATAGCCATCGTTTTTATCCTGGCAATAGCAGAGGCTACATGAATCGCCTGGTCAGCACCCAAAGAGTATCCGCAGTAACAGCAGCTTGCCTTGCAATTCAAAGATCTATTTATGATCAGGTTAATGGGCTGGATGAGGAAAACCTGACCGTGGCGTATAACGATGTAGATTTTTGCTTACGTGTATTAGAGGCTGGGTATCACAATATATGGACCCCAAAAGCTGAGCTTGTGCATCACGAATCCATAAGTAGAGGACACGATGACACACTTGAAAAGAGACGACGTTATCAAGCAGAAGTAAAATATATGAAGCAACGTTGGAAAAGCCACTTAAAACTGGATCCTTACTATCATCCGGCTCTTTCGCACAATAGAGAGGATTTTTCACTAAAATCATGAGCAATCGATACAATCTCGATCAATCGCAAATAGACAAGTTCTACGAAAATGGATTTTTGCTTCTCGATTTCACTGTCGATTTAGCATTAATTGACCGGGAATTGCAGAACATGCAAAACCTTCTCAAGGAAAAAAAAAACAAAAAAAAATACACAAAAGGTCGAATAAAGGATGGCTGGAAGTACAGCAAAGCCGTACACGAACTTGCAACCGAAGAAAAGGTACTTCATTGTCTGGATTCTATTTATGGCCGAAAAGCATTGCCATTCCAGACTTTAAACTTCTCAGTTGGCACTGAACAAAAACTACACTCAGACACTATTCACTTTAACTCCATCCCACCGGGATACATGGCTGGGGTTTGGATTGCTCTAGAAGATGTTGACAGAGAGAATGGCGCTATTATCTATTACCCCGGGAGCCATAAACTTAAAGAACTCAACATGCAGGATCTGGGCTTCGAAGCCAATAGAGAAAACTATCCTAACTACGAAAACTTTATGGAAAACTGGGCCAAGAACTCAGGAGAAAAGCCTTACTATGGCGTGATGAAAAAAGGACAAGTATTACTCTGGCATGCCAACCTTTTACACGGCGGATCCGAGCACATCGACAAATCCCGAACCCGTTTTTCTCAAGTCACCCATTACTTTTTTGATGACTGCAAATATTATACTCCGATGTACTCTACTCGAAATAAAATTGACTGGCGCGATCCCGTCTGGATACCCCGCGAGCCCGAAAAACTGACATCAAAAATAAAAAGATTTATCTTCTCTTACATCTAAAAAGATTTAACTACATTGATAACTCATTTTGGTATTTCACTTCAATGATTTTTGGAACGCAATAATGATTTTTTTTACATCCCCCTTAGAAAGACTGTGGGGATATCGCCATGGCCAAGTATATTTATGGGTGATCGGCCCACCCAGATCTGGAAGTACTTACTTGACGCTCTCACTCGGAAAGAACACTAGCCACTGTTTTAACGAGCCTATCAAAATCCCTTTGTTTGACCGGGACAATGTAGAGAACTGGAAATTTCCCAAATGTCGATCAATCGTATTTAAGTGGTGCGAAAATCACGGCGTGGCTGACAAAATTATTGATCGATTCCCTAACTCCTATTTCCTGCACACCATTCGTGATCCGGCAAACAATATACTCTCTTTGTCTCATCCCAAATCCGATTCCTGGCCCAGGAGGGAGTTCGAAGAACTTGGCGAAGAAAAGGAAACCAGAGTGCAAAATGCGGTAGGTTTATGGGAACACTACACAGCTGGGTGTCTGGATGTGCGGGAAAAATATCCAGACCGATATATCCCCGTTCCCTATACTTCCATGCCATCCTATTTCCCGGTCATAGAGGAAAAAATACAGCTCAGGTTGAAACGTAAATTAAAATTTAAGGGCCGGGACCTGGATTCTGCCTACCTTCAGGATATTCAATATGTCATTTCTCACAATGTACTCGCGGTAGAGTTGTCCAAGAAATTGGAACAAATATGCCAGGATGCCAAAGCAGAATTGCTGCAACAGAAATAACCACTTGACTGAACAGTGCTCTAAAATCCGCTCTCTTTTTTTTGAGAATCTGCTTTTAGTCCAATATCCAGAAGAGCATCATGATTTCCATTATCGAAAAAATCCGGGATTGGTATTTTAATCCCTACTCAAAAACCAAATGGGGCCTACTGCCGCTTCTACTTGACGAAAAAAAGATCATGCTTTCACTTTCGCCAAAGTCAGGTTCCTTGTTTGGTGTTAGCTGGTTTTTTTATCAGGCCAACCTGTGGCAAGACGTCAAAGAACACCCAAAATGGGCACACCACTATCGTCAGGAAGTCTATTACAAATCCCCCGGGTACCCGGCTAGTTACCGTCACTTTTTTGCCTCGCCCGAAACATACACAAAAATTAAATTGGTCCGGAATCCTTATTCCAGAGCAGTAAGCTCATATATCCACGCCCTGAGAACGCCAGAAATTTTATACAGGGATACCAGAAACAAATTTACGGCAACCGAATTCAGCTTTGAAACTTTTTTAGCTGAAGTAGAAAAACTTGGCACCCGTTCATGTGACGTTCACTACCGAACGCAAACGCATGAATTCGAGAGAAATAGCAACTGGGATTACCAACATATCGTGCAACTTGAATCTGCTTTCAAAGATATCCCCAAGCTCGAAAAAATATACGATTTAAAAACTTCACCTCTCGAAAATTTCAGGGAATCTGAACATAATTCGCGCCGGAAAAAATCTGGCAAGAACTATGTAGGGAGCACTGTATTTTCTTCCGGATACATTAAGCACAGCCCCTACCCCTATTTCTACAATACTGAATTGGCTCAAAAAGTTCAGGAACTCTATGCTGAGGACTTCAGAAACTTCGGTTATTCTACGGCCATAGAACTACCCCATGCGACAAACTGATCGATCTTCTGAAACAGAAATTAATGGCCTCCAAAAACATCTACCTTCTAAGTGACGGCTGCTATCCAACGGAAGATCTCTACTTTCGAGGCGTGATTTCCTCTCGTCTTAAAAAAAACAAAATTGGAAGTTCGAAATACATCAACTGCAAGCAAACTCACCCGGATTATTTAAAAAGCCGCCTGTCCAAAAATGACATTATTATCATTTTTCGTACACTACCTCCGATCTGGGCACTGTCTATGCCAGAAATATACGAGCAAGCCGGCAAGACAATCTATGTTCTCGATGACGACCTCCGGGTAGCTGCGAACACACCAAGCCTTCCAGAAAACTACCGCGAGCGCATAGGACACTTTGCCGAGCATTATCATCGACTGCTGCTAGACTATAGCGATGCACTGGTAGTTAGCTCGAAATATTTGGCCGAACAATACGCTGACTACTCACCACGCCTACTACACCCAAGCCTGCTAATTAACCAAGAAAAATCAAGCGACCCCAATGCCAAAAAACTATGGGTCTGCTATCACGCAACCAGTTCTCACCAAGCAGATCTTGAATTTGTTACACCGGCGCTGAAGAAAACTTTAGCTAATCCGAACGTTGCATTTGAATCATTGATCGGCAACTCCACTCCCGATGACCTTAGTGCTTACCCCAACGTCATTTCTCGCAGCCCTAAATCCTGGCGAGGGTTTCAAAGATTCCAGCGTGCCTGTATCAGGCATATCGGGATAGCTCCCTTACTCGACACACCTTACAATCTCGGAAAATCACACATAAAATTTCTGGACATTGCAGCTGTTGGCGCCGTGGGCATATTCAGCAACCGGCCGCCCTATTCTGATGTCGTGGTAAATGGAGAAAATGGCCTACTGGCTAATGATGACCCGGATGAGTGGCATCATCATCTAAATCATCTAATCTCTAACCCCAAAAAGGCGGCTGAAATGGCATTTAATGCTCGTAAAACAGCATTTAAAATCGGGCATCCACGCCAGTCTTATCGTTTTTGGCGACAATTACTGAGCGAAAACTGAGAAATACCTCCTATACTTATAAAAAAATGCACGTTTCTGCTTGTGCCACGCCCAAAATAAAGTATCAAAGCTCAAAATCCGCCTGAATTCCTAGTATGATTGATGATCGAGAAAGTTTACGATTTAGTGACAGAAAAGAGACTGCAGAGCGCGTATGCCTAACAAAAAACAAAGGATAGCTATTGTCGGCATGGCCTTCCGTTTTCCGGGAGACATCGATAATCAGGAGAAATTTTGGAGCGCACTCACTAAAAAACAAGACCTGGTGACAGAAATAGGCGCGGATCGCTGGGACAGCAGTATTCTCAAACACTCCAGAAAATCCGAGGCTGGCAAAAGCTATGTATTTTCTGCAGGACAGCTAAAGCGCATACAGGAATTTGATGCCCAGTTTTTTGGTATTTCACCAAGAGAGGCTGAACAAATGGATCCGCAGCAACGGCTTCTGCTCGAACTCAGCTGGGAGGCCATGGAAAATGCCGCGGTTAACCCAGAAACACTGGAAGGTTCTGACACCGCAGTCTATGTTGGCATTGCCAGTACTGATTATGCGCAAAGACGCATGGATGACTTTTCATCCGCAGATGCTTATTCCATGACGGGATCAACAGCGAGCATTGCATCCAACCGAATTTCTTATATTTTTGACCTTCACGGGCCAAGTATGTCTATCGATACGGCCTGTTCCAGTTCTCTGGTCGCATTACACCAAGCCTGTAATTCCATTTGGAAAGGTGAAGCCAGCAAGGCCCTGGTAGGCGGGGTGAACCTGCTACTACACCCGTTTGGGTTCGTTGGTTTTTCCAAAGCATCCATGTTGTCTCCCAGCGGTCGCTGTCGTGCTTTTGATGCTGGCGGAGATGGCTATGTTCGCTCAGAGGGATGTGCCGTTCTATACCTCAAGCCTCTTGAACAGGCGGAAAAAGATGGCGATCGAATTCATGCAGTCATTGTTAATACAGGTGTGAACTCAGACGGTCGAACCAATGGCATCACGATGCCCAGTTTTGATGGTCAATCTGCGCTATTGAAAAAGGTTTACGAAGAGGCTGGGATTAACGTCAATGAGATTGATTACATTGAGGCCCACGGAACCGGAACTGCTGTGGGTGACCCTATCGAGGCCACAGCAATTGGTGAAACGCTCGCTAAACTTCGTTCTCACAAACACTTTCTTCCTATTGGCTCCGTCAAGACCAATGTTGGCCATATGGAAACTGCCTCTGGTATGGCCGGCATCGTAAAAGCAATTCTCTGCCTAAAACACCGAGCTATTCCTCCCAATCTGCATTTTGACGCCCCAAATCCCAATATTGATTTTGATGGTCTAAATATCAGTGTTGTTGACCAGATGTCCGAATTCCCGGAATCAGATAAGAACCTTATCGCAGGGGTCAACTCATTTGGTTTTGGGGGAGCTAATTCACATGCAATTCTGGAAGAATACAGGGATACACAGGCGCGAAGCTCTGACATTCCTGATGATATAGAAGCGCCGCCGCTCTTTCTTTCAGCCGCCAGCCCTGCCGCTCTCAAACAAATGGCCGAGCAGTACGCAGATTTTTTACGTACTAATTCCGCTTGGTACTACGATATTGCCTATCAGTTGGCGCACAAACGGGCGCACCTGAATAACGGCCTGGCCGTCAAAGCGAAGTCCGTTAGCGGCCTAATCAGGTCTCTGCGAAGTTATATCGAGGGTGAGGAAAATTCTGCGGTTGTCACACAGACACTTGTCGAGAAAAAAGCAGACGTCGCGTTTATTTATTCCGGGAATGGATCTCAGTGGCTGGGAATGGGGCGCGACCTATTCGCCGCTGATGAGCTATTTGCCGAAAAGCTTGGCGAGGTGGATGAACTTCTTAAAGAGCATGTGGATTACTCAATTATTGAGGAACTCCATGCAGAGCCGGAAAACTCACGTTTCCACCTGACAGAAATCGCCCAGCCCGCTCTCTTTGCAATTCAGGTAGGTATTACCGAATGGCTGGCAGATCAGGGCATTAAGCCCAAGGCAGTCGCCGGCCATAGTGTTGGCGAAGTGACCGCTGCCTGGGCGGCTGGTGCATTGACTTTAAAACAGGCTACCCACCTTATTGTTGAGCGAAGTGCAGCACAGGGCCTGACACGTGGCACAGGCCGCATGTCTGCCATGGGGCTAGGGCAGGAAAAAGCGGTCAGCCTTATTGACGAATTAGGACTTAAGGGCCAGGTTGAGATTGCCGGCGTAAACAGCACGAAATCAGTCACACTGGCCGGTTCCCTCCCCGCATTACAAAAACTCGAATCTGCTGCCGGGCAAAGGGATGTTTTTTATCGAATACTGGATCTTGATTACGCCTTCCACAGCAAGTACATGGATCCAGTAAAAGATCGTTTGCTAACCTCATTGGAAAGCCTAAGGCCGGGCCAAACCTCAGTGCCTATGTATTCCACCGTAATCGGCAAAAAAATCGATGGCAAAAAATTTACTGCCCAGTACTGGTGGGAAAATGTGCGACGTCCTGTGGCCTTTGGCAAAGCCGTTGATGCAATGATTGAAGACGGCATCCATGTATTTATGGATGTCGGACCCCATCCAATTATGCGCGGCTATCTTAACGAATGCTTGCGAAATGCAAATATTCGCGGTTTGGTTAGCCCAACGCTAATGAGAAAATCCGATGAAGTTCAGGATATCCAGCGTGCGCTGTTAAGTGTTCATCTTGCTGGGGCATACATGGACCTTGATCGTCATTTTCCGGTTCCCGGCACTCATATCGAATTGCCTACCTACCCTTGGCAGCATCAGGAATATTGGCATGAGGTTACGGATGAAGGGTATAACCTCACTGGCCGCCGTGTTGAACACCCATTACTTGGTTACCGCCTTAAACCTGGACTTCCTCAGTGGGAGATTCATCTGGACTGCGAGACTGTACCCTACTTGGCAGATCACGTCGTAGGCAATGGCGAGGTAATGTCGGCTGCTGCCTATGTAGAAATGGCTTTGGCCGCTGCAAAAATTTGGTATCAGGAAGATAGCTTCCATGAGCTGGAAGACCTGGAAATTCGCTCTCCCATGCTTTTTGAAGCCGATCAATTGCGCACACTGCGTTTTGAGCTTTCCGAAGCCTCTGGACATTTCGTTATAAAAAGTCGCCTAAGACTCACCGGTGACGCCTGGACAGAACATGTTGTTGGCCGTGTTTTGCATCATAGCTCTGCACCCAATGATTCTTCTCAAGCCATTCAATTTTCCAAAAACCCTGAGGGCAAAACCCTATCTGGTCAAGAGCATTACCAAATCGCAGCTGAGCTAGGGTTGAAATATGGCCCTTGCTTCCAGGGTATTGAACAAGTATGGGTATCCGGTAATAGTGCTGTGGCTAGCGTTACCACCCCAGATGGCATCAATGATCGATTTGAGCAACACGTACTGCATCCTTGTTATCTGGATTCCTGCTTCCAAGTGCTTGTCGGGCTAATGAGCAACCAGTTTTCTGGAGATAAAGCCAGCGCCATGATCCCTGTGAGGGTCGGTCGCTTACGAACTTACAGCACAGGAAAAATAAATTGGTTTAGTGCGCAAATAACTCGCCAAAGTCCACGATCAGTTTTGGCAGACTTTCAATTATTTGATGTTAATGGCGAACTTGTTGCCAGAGCGGAAGATTGCCGATTTCGAGCTGTTAACTTTGCACAAGACGCTCATGAAACTGGTATATACGAATATCTTTTGCAGCCAAAGTCGAATGCATACTCTGCCAACAGCTCCGAAGCCCTGGACACAAAAAACCTGGCAAAAGCAGCTGAAAATATTCTTAATGGCGAGGCGCAGGTAAAACGACGACAGACGCTATACTCTGAAGTGGTTCCTTTGCTGGACACTCTCATCGCATGCTACGCCTATGAGGCGCTCAATCATTTTGCTGAGAATCAGGATCTGGAGCTTGATTCGCTTTTTTCAGATCATGGCGTAGAACCAAGGCATCAATATCTGGTATCTCGTCTATTACAGATTCTGGAAGAGCAGTCTTGGGCAACAAAACAAGATGACAACTCGTGGAAATTAGCCCCGAGTGAAGAAATTCCCGATAGTCAGTCTGTATGGCTGACACTTATAGGTGATTACCCTGGTTTGATGCCAGAAGTGTTACTCGCCGGTCGAGCAGGAACCAATCTTAGTGATTTGCTTTCTGGAAAACGCAAGGTGGAAGATTTCATCAAGCCGGGTAAATCCAGTGGCCTAAAAGACCATATGGCAGACACCGCTCTGAGCATCAAAGGCACCATGGATAGTCTGGTGGATGTTCTTGGTCAATGGACCAGCCAACGGGAACAATATTTCCGTGTTCTACATCTGGGCAACGGCCAAGGGAAGCTATGTCAACGCATCATAAAAATGCTTCCTGTTAATTCGGATTATCACTACCTCCATGCAGATGCTGAAGTCTGCGGAAAAGTTGAGGCGCTCATTGAGGATTACCCTCAAGCCCAGGTATCACAAATTGATTTTGAATCCGCTGATGACTGGAATGAATTTACTGACCAACAAGCTCCTTTTGATCTGGTAATCGTCAACGAAACACTTCATGCCCACACTCACCCTGACCGACTTCTGCAGACGCTACGATCTGCCATGAGTGCAGAGTCACTATTGTTATGCATGGAGAAAAATCCTTCTCGTCTTGCCGATATCACTTTTGGCCTTGATGATGATTATTGGCATCGAACAACGAACCCGGAAAATCCAACACCGCTTCGATTGCACGTTAACAAATGGGCCAGCTTGACTCAGTCGGCAGGTTTTACAGACACACAGGCCATTAGCGATGACCCCGACAAGATTTCCGGCTCTTACTTACTACTTGCCAGAAATGAAGCTGCACCAGAAGTTCTGGTTACAGAGAAACGTTGGCTGATCGTAACTGACTCAACAGCTAACGCCAATTCCTTGACTCACACGCTGGCTGAGCAACTCCCGGCTAATATTCATGCAACATATCTGTCTCATCAAGCGGGCTGCAACAAACTGGAAACGCCGGATGAAGGTCAAAATATACTGGATTTGGTTAACGGCAATTTCTCTGAAAACCTGGATAAGCTCGAACTAACCCAAATTGATTCTGTGCTATTTCTCTGCGGCTTAAATACCCGTCATAGCGAACTGGGTGACAGCCTTAATTTAAGAACAGTAGCCGCATTAAATATTGCAAAACTTATTAATACTGTCACCGAAAACCGTCCATCTCTTCGCTTGGTAACGCTGGGAGGCAACACAGCATCTGTCGGCAAAAAACATCTGGCTGACGCTGCCCTTTGGGGGCTTGGACGCGTTATTCGCAATGAAATTGCAGACATCGATTGTAGCCAGATTGATCTTGCTGATGACAAGCCCGAATCCCTGCTTCCTACGCTCATCACAGAATTACAACACCCGAATAACGACCGTGAAATCGTGCTCGAAAAAACTCAGCGATACGTGCTGGAGATGCAATCCAGACCTATCAAGAAAGGGCAGGAAGAAGACTGGAACGGGCCTATCAAGTTAGACTTTAGCGATCCCGGGCTTTTGAAAAACCTTCAATGGGTTCCTCTCAAGGATCAATCTCCTGGAAATGGTGAACTTAAGATCCGACCAATGGCCTCCGGACTTAATTTCCGCGATGTTATGTATGCCATGGGCTTGCTATCGGATGAAGCTGTCGAAAGTGGATTTTCAGGACCCACACTCGGTATGGAATTTGCGGGTGAAGTAGAAGCAGTTGGTAAGGAAGTTACCGGTTTCAGCGTTGGCGATCGCGTTATGGGTTTTGGCCCTGCCTGTTTTAGTACCCAGCTAATCACAAAAGCAACAGCTGTAGCGCATATCCCACAGACATGGCTATTTGAAGAAGCGGCTACCATACCCACAACTTTCTTCACCGCATACTACGCACTTGATCATCTTGCCCGCCTTCAGGAAGGTGAACGCATACTGATTCACGGTGGCGCCGGCGGTGTAGGTATTGCAGCCATTCAACTGGCTCATTATTTGGGAGCAGAAGTCTTTGTAACTGCCGGCTCAGATGAGAAGCGTGACTTTGTTCGTCTCATGGGCGCTGACCATGTACTTGACTCACGAAGCTTAAATTTTGCCGATGACATTATGGCGCTCACAGATGGAGAAGGCGTTGATGTTGTGCTCAACTCATTAGCCGGCGAGGCAATCAATAAGAACCTTAAAATTCTGCGCCCATTTGGTCGATTCCTTGAGCTCGGAAAACGAGATTTTTACGAGAATTCGAGGATCGGGTTACGCCCATTCCGCAATAACATCTCTTATTTCGGCATAGATGCAGATCAATTAATGGTGGAAAAACCCGCACTTGCTGAACGGGTATTCAAAGAACTGATGTCGATTTTTGAAGAAGGCGCTCTGCGCCCACTTCCTTACCGAGTGTTTAATGCCATACGAGCCGAGGAAGCTTTCCGCTATATGCAACAGGCACGCCAGATTGGCAAAATCCTGATCAACTATGAAGACCTGCCTAAGGTTAAATGCCCAGTAAAAGAACAGCGTGACAGTCTCCAACTTGATCCAGAAGCGACCTATCTGGTTACTGGAGGCTTGGGCGGATTTGGATTGGAAACGGCAAAATTTCTGGCAAGCAAGGGGGCCAAACATTTAACCCTCATAAGTCGTTCCGGAGCTTCACCCGAAAGCTCTATTGAGTCCTTCAATGAATTAGCCCAGATGGATATTGAAT
>Ga0181558_10004967_pt1 | contig 11835 bp, 10 predicted proteins | sample 011ome_22_FD_133754 | JGI IMG/M metagenome (GOLD analysis project Ga0181558, IMG submission 133754) | Coastal salt marsh microbial communities from the Groves Creek Marsh, Skidaway Island, Georgia - 011507BT metaG (megahit assembly) | ecosystem: Environmental > Aquatic > Marine > Intertidal... | reverse complement strand
TTGTGCGGTAACCCAGCACGGCCATATAACCAACCCAACTAACAGAATTTTTTCAATCAACCGTTTAGGCGCCATCGTCCGCATCTCCCCTAATTTGCTTAGAGATTAGTCCGCAACGCATCAATAAAAAAGCGGGTTGCGACAGATGCGGGATAAATTTTCTGAACTACATTGGCATTAAATGACCAACCGTTTGTCTGGATGTTCCTGACAGTCTCCACTCACGTTAATCAGTGAGTGCTATGGCGGGGTTACTGTATGTGATTTGGTCTAATGAGGTCCGAGCACAGATCAACTGGATGTGAGCATGCGAGCCACAGGTTTCACACTACAACTTCAAACAGTTAGGTACGCCTAGCGAATTCGACCGTTACCATCGATGTCTGCTCAGAAACACAGGGCATCAGCTTAACCTGTGTCAACTGCAAGAAAAAAAAGAGTGTGTAAAGCTTCTAGAAACTGGCTAATAGGTGCGCCATCAGGTGAGTTGACCAGCGAAAATCCTGTAGAATCAGGATCGAGTTAACTAGTAGTCAATATGTCCTTTAGCCCCCGAAACCTGAATCCCTACCTAGGCCCAATACTCACCGTGCTATGCGTAGCAAGTGCGGTGAGTGCAAGCCTGTCGAACGCGGCGACCGCCGATAGCGTCCGTCAGACTTACTCCCCCGCTGATTTTGCACAGTTTGCCCCGCGCTCGGCACTTGATTTAGTTCAGCAAGTACCGGGCTTTAGCATAAACGAAGGTGACGGTAACCGAGGTTTTGGTCAGGCTGATACGAACCTATTGATCAATGGACGACGAATTTCAGGAAAGTCAAATGGCCCGAGACAAGCGTTAGAGCGTCTTTCGGTGGAGAGCGTTATTCGGCTTGAGGTTGTTGACGGTGCAAGCCTCGACATTGGCGGCATGTCCGGCCAAGTGCTCAACGTGGTTACCGCATCAGACAGCGAGCTGACAGGGCGCTACAGTTATTCTCCAAGAATTCGCCCCACGGGCGCGAACTCAGAAGAGCGATGGCGCGAGTTCAGCGTTGCGGTTACCGGCGGTAGCGAAAATTCCGAGTGGACAATGAACATTGCTAATGAGCAGCGCGCATTTGGTGATTCTGGGCCTGAATTCGTCATCGACTCGACTGGTAACGCCATCGAGTTTCGGCAGGAAAAACGGCGACGCTTTTTTGATCGACCAAACCTTTCCGGCTCTTACTCCCGACAAACTGAAGCGGGCAACACTTTCAATATCGTGGGGGAGATCAGCGGGTTTTACTCAGATGAAACAGAAACTTCTGGGCGCGCTGAGGGCACACCAGATGAGAACACTCGCGAACTTAAGCAGTCAGAGGATGAATATAACTTCGAGATCGGCGCGGACTATGAATTCGCAGTAGGTTCGGGACAACTTAAACTCATGGCGCTACATCGATTTGAACACAGCCCGACGTTAGATCGCGCCGATACCCGCTTCATTGAAGGAAGGATCGAGGGTTCACGCTTTGATCGCATCGCTGATGAAGCCGAGTCCATAGTGCGCACAGAGTACGGGTTCACGGCATTCGATAGTCAGTGGCGCTGGGCGATAGAGGGGGCAGAAAATTATCTCGACATCGACGGGCGCCTCGCTGAACGCAATTCACAAGGCGACTTTGTTCCGGTCGCGCTTGAAGGTGCCAGTTCTCGCGTCGAGGAAACTCGCGCGGAAACAACGCTTAACTTTACTCGCAAACTCAACGAGAAAATTACTCTCCAAACAACAATAGGAGCGGAGTATTCGGAAATCCGCCAGTCAGGCAGCAGAGATGTTGTACGTGATTTCCTTCGCCCCAAGGGCTTTGTGTCGCTCAACTGGAAGCCCAACGACGTGTTGTTCTTGTCAGCAAAGCTAGAGCGCTATGTCGGTCAACTTCGCTTTTTCGATTTCATTGCCTCAGTCGACGTTAATCAAGAGCGCGAAGATGTCACCAATGTAAATCTTGTCCCACCACAAAGTTGGTTTCTCGAGTTAGAAGCACAAACGTCTCTAGGGAAAGTGGGCAGTGCAACCTTCAACCTCTTCTATGAGGACATTGAGGATATTGTCGACCGTATCCCTATCGAGGGCGGCGGACAGGCGCCGGGTAATATCGATTCAGCGGAGCGCTACGGCGGCTCTTTTGATGCCACGCTGTTATCGGATGACATACTTTGGAAAGGTGGTCGTGCAGATCTCTCCTTTGCCTATTCAAACTCGAGCGTGCTCGATCCAATTTTGGGAACAAATCGCGCCATCGGAAATGATTTTCGTACGTCATATCGACTGGATTTAAGACAAGATTTCGAGCAATCGTCTTGGGCGATTGGGGGCGCAATTGATTACAACGAAACCTACCCGTCCGTGCGAATTGACGAGGTAAGCTTCTACAACCAAAGCCCCGAAATGGTGAACTTCTATGTAGAAAATAAGGATGTCTTCGGCCTCACGGTAAGAGCCAACCTGTGGAATCTACTGGGCGCCAAGAACAGGCTTGAACGCACAATTTTCAACGACCGCCTTACCGGTGATGTTGCGTTTACAGAGCGGCGTAGTCGAAGCTTTGGCTATTCGTATACGCTCACCATCGAGGGAACTTTCTAGCCAATGAATCGCGAGTAACGGCTCCACCACCGACATTATTGTTGGGCGCTAACCCCCTAAGTAAAGATAGTGCAGATAACATCTCGCACTTGCTATTAGCGACTTTCAAACGTGGACAAGTTGCAGACTTTTGCACATGCTAACAAATGAGAACTCGCGGTAACCAGTGACCTAAGAAGAAGGTGCCTCCTTTACATCGGTCAAAACGGAGCCGTCACAAAGCCGGAATGAATCCTCTACCCGTGCGATAGCAAGTGTCAGAACGCAATAGCGATTCAACACCAAGAAAAATCACAAGAGACTAAGACATGACCGCAGTTACAGCCATCCGCCCCGCAAGCACCGTCGTTCTTCTTCGCGATACCGACAATGGCATGGAGACACTCATGCTCAAGAGAAATAAAGCGCTTATGTTCGCTGGTGGATTGTGGGTTTTTCCTGGAGGTGCGATTGATCAAGCAGACATGGCGGCGGCTGGCGGCGACACCGATGCTGCTGCACGGTTTGCAGCGGCACGCGAAGCTGAAGAAGAGTGTGGCCTCACACCGGATCTCGACAACATGGTTCAACTAAGCCAGTGGACGACACCAGTTGCCGAGCCAAAGCGTTTTAAAACCTGGATTTACGCAGCTCCCGTGGCTCACAACGATACTGTGAAGATTGATGGTGGTGAGATTCATGACCATCAATGGATGCGGATTGCTGATGTCGTAGCCGCACACAAAGCAGGCGATATGGGCATGATGCCGCCAACATACGTGACACTATGCAGCCTGATGCGCTACAAAAATACGGAAGAAATGATCGCCGGTGAGCGGCAGATCAAGCCGCCGGAGGTGCTACCTCTGTTTGCAAAAGAAGCAGAAACCTTCCTAGTCATGTTTGAGGGTGATGCGGGGTATGACAACGGACAAAGTACAACGCCCGGGGCCAGACACAGAGCCGTTATGCAGAACGGGAGCTGGGAGTACATTTACGAGGGTGTCTCCGCTGACTTTCCCACGTTTATCTCTGATTGAGCTCGATTTACCGGGATAGCTGCTTCGACAGCACCCTGAAACAGCAAAGCGGTGAGCGTATTTGCACTGATTCCGCGCTGGTTGCAGCCTGACCTCTTTACTCATAAGTACATCTCTCTATTATAGATCACATAAAATAATTGCGAGAACACATACCTTGCAGCGAAAACGAACCCGATTAACACCTGCGGCGCGAATGGACCAACTGCTTGATACAGCGGCAGTGCTGATTTGTCGGGGTGGCCTCGCCACCTTTACCATGGAAAACCTTGCGGCTGAGGCATCTGTCTCAGTGCCATTGGTCTACAACTACTTCTCAAGCCGAGTGTTGCTGCTTCAGGCTCTCTTGAAACGTGAATACCAACGCTTTGGTGCGAGAACAGGGAGAGCTGCAGCGGAGGCAAAGACATTTAGGGACATCGTGCGGGTATCGGTGCGCAGTAATTTCGAACACAACGCGCCAGGCACTGTCCTTCCGATGCTTATTACTCAACCGGAAATTGCTTGTGTGATTCAAGACGAACTCAAGCGAAACAGCCAAAACGCCGCTGATTTTCTGATCGAACGCACAGCAAAGCAATATGAATTAGATCTCATTCGTGCTCGGCTAATCGTTCAACTTTCAAGAGGTGCTGCTTGGGCAGCAGCCGAGTGGTCGGGCAAGCATAAAATAGATCAAGACGAGATGATTGAAATGACAGTGGACTACATTATTGCTGGTATCGAGCAACTCACAAAAAGGTAGGTAAGGTAAACGTTAATGACAATTAATCGGCAATGGCGCTTAGCAAAACGCCCTGTGGGCATGGTCGGGCAAGACAACTTCGAATTCGTAGAGACCACGGTTCCCAAGGTTCAAGATCAGCAGATACTTATCAAAAATCTGTACTTTTCTTTCGACCCCACCCAGCGCGGCTGGATGGTCGATCGACCAAGTTACCTTCCCCCTGTCGCAATTGGGGAAGTAATGCGCGGAGGCACCGTAGGTCAGGTGGTGCTATCTAATCACAGGGATTATGCAGAAGGCGATCTCGTACAAACCATGGGTGGCTGGCAGGATTATGCTGTCATCACACCCGGCGAGGGCGTCACAGGAGTCACCAAAATACCCGAGGGTGTGACGCCTGAGATGATGCTTTCTGTTATCGGGCTGACAGGCATCACCGCTTACTTCGGCATGCTAGAACTAGGACAACCAAAAACCGGAGAAACCGTATTAGTCTCTGGAGCAGCGGGTGCGACCGGTTCGGTCGCTGCTCAAATCGCCAAGATCAAAGGCTGCCGTGTCGTCGGTATCGCTGGCGGACCAGAGAAATGTGGATGGCTTACCGAGGTTGCGGGCTTGGACGCAGCCATCGACTACAAACAAGGTGATTTGGATGCACAAATTGCAAATGCCTGCTCCGATAAATGGAATGTCTTTTTCGACAACGTGGGCGGCGACACACTCGAGGCGGCGCTAAACCACTTGGATCTCTATTCCCGTGTTGTCTTGTGTGGGGGCATTTCCGGTTACAACGCCGAGGACCCGATCCCCGGTCCTTCAAATCTTATGAATTTGGTCACCAACCGCGCGCGTATGGAAGGTTTTATCATCCTCGATTACATGCCAAGAGCAATGGAGGCGATTCAAGATCTTATGGGCTGGGTAATGGCCGGTGATTTGAAGTTTCAGGTGGATGTGCAGGAAGGCTTTGAAAACATCCCCAGCACGCTACGTCGGCTGTATACCGGTGAAAACCATGGTAAGCAGCTACTTAAGCTAGCCGACCCAAGCTAACGAATACCCAGAGATGCGTCTGGTAATGAAACGGCGGCGTGCTGAGGTTAGAAAAATAGAGCGCTCCAACATATGAATAGCAACACCGTCGGTCTACTCGACGTTCCTGACATTATTGATCGCATTTTTGATCATATTGATAATGGTACGACCGACCTTGGTACGGTGCAGTGGCGTGAGCCAGTAGAGCACTACACAAGCGAAAGCCGCTTCGCGCAGGAGATTGCGCTGCTGCGACAGAGACCGGTTGTATTTTGCCCATCAGCAGCCATCCCTGAAGCGGGTAGTTATGTCTCGCGCACTGCGGCTGGAACACCTTTACTGGTGGTTCGAGACAATGATTTAACGGTTCGCGCGTTCATCAACGCCTGCCGCCACCGCGGCATGAAGGTCGCATCGGGCGAGGGATGTGCTCGAACCTTCTCCTGTCCCTACCATGGGTGGACATACAACCTCGATGGATCGCTCCGAGGCGTCCCCGGTGAATCCGCATTCCCTGATCTCGACAAAGAGACCTCAGGGCTCAAAGAAGTGTTTGCCGTTGAAAAAGGCGGGCTAATTTACGTCCAACAGGAAGGTGAGCCAAAACTCGAAACACTCGATACGGCGCTCGATTTTTTTGAGCCCTCCCAGCCCCTGTTCTTTCAAAGCGATACGGTGGACGAGGCCAACTGGAAACTACTCACCGAGACGTTACTCGAGGGCTATCACATCAAGTCACTGCATCGGGAGAGTTTTTATCCCTTCGGTCTGGACAACGTAAACGTGGTGGAATCATTCGGTCAGAACTCGCGGGTTGTTTACCCCTTCAAACGCATTGAAAAGCTGCGATCTCTACCCAGCAACGAGCGAGAGATCGAGGGTTTTGCAACGCTGGTTTATCACCTATTCCCCAACGTCAGTGTCGCCGTTCTCTCCAAACATACCAGTGTCACGATCATCGAGCCTCTGTCGCCCACACGAACCCAGATGTTTTCCTACTACATTAAGCACGCGACTAAAAATGGTTTGGAAATTAGCCACGACGAGGCCATTCGCGATGTCCACTTTGTAAATCAATCTGGTCAGGAAGAGGATCGCGCTGCAGCTAGAGATATTCAAGAGACAGTTACTACCTGCGCCAATTCTCATCTAACTTTTGGCTATTTTGAGAAAGCCATTGTCAGTTTTCATCAGCAACTGCACAACGAATTGGGGGAAGCCTAAATTGCCAAGTTCGTGGTCATCGCTGCCCATTATGTTATCGACATGACCCACTTCAAAGAAAAATAGCCCTAGGGAAGAATTGCATGCAAGACATTTCAAAATCGATTGACGCCTGCGCGGCACGCTACGGCGAGCAAGCGGAGGCAATGCGCGAATACCTGCTAGCCGGACAAGCTGCTGCACTTGCACTCGACAATCGAGGTCCGATCGAATTCGATGCGTCGGGCAAGCTCGCTCAACACATCGCAGAGGCGTACTCCAAATACGGATTTTACATCTTCACCCAAGTACTTTCGGAAACCGAGTGTCTGGACATCGAGACCGACATTGTCGAGCTAAAAGAAACGTTTCCAATATCACCCGACAGCGCAGTAGACGAGTTTGGCAGACCCGCACTCGGGGTCGATTCCAGTACCCCGCACCTCGTTTGGTCTAAGCCACTGGGAGACCCACTGGGTGGTACGCAGCTCGCCAACGGAAGGCACCAGGTAAAAATGTTCGAGCCTGAGGCCACCGCTGACACACCCCTCGCATCGCCCTTCATCTTACTCGGCTCGCTGCGTTTCTCTGATGCCTGCTTACGGACCTACGCCCACCCTGAGCTTCTCCGAGTCGCCGAGGCGATTAACGGGTCGGACTTTGCACCCTTTAACGAAGCGCTTTTTATCAAAGAGCCCGGCATTGGTGCCGCCGTATCCTGGCACCAAGACGGCGTAACACATTGGGACAGCCCGGACTTTGACGAGAACATTCATGGCTTTAACTTCATGGCGCAGCTATACGGCAGCACTGCGGTCAACGGTGTATGGGTCCTGCCCGGAAGTCACAAGCTGGGCAAAATCGACATTGCCGGCCTAGTCTCAGAGTCCAAAAGCGAGCGCATTGAAGGCGCGGTCCCCTTAGTGTGTGACCGTGGCGATGTCGTCATTTGTAATCGTCAGGCGCTGCACGGCTCCTTCCCAAATAGTGGTTTCGAGCCTCGTCTCACTGTTAACTTCGGTTTCCATAAACGGTCCTCGGTTCTCGGTGTTAAAGGAGGGGGGATCCATAGCGACGCGCAAGTATTCGATGATGAAATCATTGCGCGACGTTCAAAGGTACTAGGTTATGCAATCGCCGCACGTAAGGAGCGTTATCCTGATGAAGTGGCCTACACCTACCAACCCTTTGAAACGACAGGACTTACATTTGAGTGGAACGATGCAGCACGCCAAGACCTGCATGATTACAACCGCGATGACTTGAGTATTTAACCCACCGATCGGTAAAGCTAAAAGCTTGATAAGCTGGGATGCCTGCACTTTAGCCTTACGGCCTATGTGCAAGAAAGGGCGTGCGTCGCGTACTGGCAGTCCCAGTAACGCAATGAGCGCTGGTCAACTCCGCTGGAGTAAAGATCCAAGACCAGAAACAGAAAAAATAGCAGTGAGAGTCACAACCCGTCTCATGCGCATTCAGCGCCGCTAATCCGTCAGACGCAATATCCATTAAGACCCAATCAGGGCTGAGCCCCAACCACCATTCAGGGGTTAAAAAGAGGTGATCCAACGCTAAACAATACGTGTTTGAGGTAGTGACGTAGTAACCGACAACCCTCAGACTACCGTTCACCCCTGTGATGGGTTTTTCGCGATCTGACAGACTCGCATATCTATACCCAAGGTTACGCACTCGCTATGTCTTTAAACCAGAACCCCTATCTACCGATTGGACTCGCACTGGGGGGAGTTTTTCTCTATTCGGTTTTGGATGCAGTGATGAAAGCCCAAGGACTTGCCATGGGTGCCTACAGTGCTATGTATTGGCGAAACGTGACGGGCGCGGTTTTAGCAGCAGCACTCTATTTGCCAGTCAGACCACCAAGACCCAGTCGCCCCGCTTTCAAGTTACACATGATTCGCTCTGCACTGACTGCAGTCATGATGTACTGCTTCTTTTTTGGTCTCACCCGCGTTCCGCTCGCACAAGCAATCGGACTCACCTTTATCGCGCCGATCATCGCCCTGTTTCTCGCCGCACCATTTTTGGGTGAGCGTATTGGCGCACATTCGAAACTCTCAGCTCTTTTGGGCTTCGGTGGGGTCATGGTGGTCGTTGGTGGAGATCTCCTGAGCATGAACGCGGAGACTGACTTTCTGGGCGTGAGTGCCCTGCTGGCTTTCGCGGTGATGTATGCCGTAAATTTAATCCTCCAGCGGAAGTTGGCACTCATCGCCAAACCTATGGAAATCACGTTTTACCAAAACGCCTTTGTACTGCTATTCATCACACCCTTTGCGCCGTTCTTTCTGTTAATGCCCGCCAATGAATGGCAATGGGGAGGCGCAGTGCTGGCCGGATCAGCGGCCATCGGCTCGCTCATACTGGTGTCAATCGCCTACCGTCGCGCCGAAGCGCAACGACTTATCTCCACGGAGTACACCGCGTTCGTATGGGCAGCCATGTTCGGATGGTGGTTCTTTGGTGAAACAGTTACCGCGCAGACACTCTTGGGTACAGGTCTCATTATGATTGGTTGTATGGTGGGTGCACACAGAGAAACAAGGTGACCAAAAGGGCCTAAAGCTAAACCGCCACTGTCATAGAATGAGTGAATGACACCCATGACAATCTTTAATCGCATTTTTCTATATGATGTGCGATCTCAAAACAGAACTTCACTCGTATAGGAAGCACATTTAATTAACCCCAGTGAAGTTATGCGATTCGCAAGACTCGCACGGATGTCTATGAAAACTCAGGTAACAACAGTTTGCGATCTCGAAAAGGAACTACCACCGGACGCCCCCAATGCGCCCGAGTGGTTGGTTGGGGCGCTGCAAGTGCCTCGCGAAGAGGGCTTCATTGAGTCGCAGGGCTGTGACGTTCATTACTTTCGGTGGGGGAACCCTGAGAATCCACCGCTATTGCTAATGCATGGGTTTTTGGCACACGCCCGCTGTATGGCGTTCATCGCTCCCTTCCTCGCAGAGAAGTACCACGTCGTTGCCTACGACCTAACGGGCATGGGCGATTCCGGCGTTCGTGAAGCATATCCCGATAAGGTTCGAGCGCAGGAAGTTGTCGACGTCGCACAAAAAACCGGCCTGTTTAACCACGTGCAAAAGCCAATTGTTATCGCGCACTCTTACGGCGGCCACGTGGGCATAACTGCGATGAACGAGTACCATGATCTGTTCGGTGGTCTCATCATTTGCGACTTGCTTGTCTTGCGACTCGAACGGCTTAAGGCACACTTTGCCGGCGGAAAACCGCTTCGCTCAGATACGAGCCGACCGAACAAAGTGTACCCGGACTACGCGGCGGCAAAGTCGCGCTTTGTACTCTCACCCAATCAACCGTGCGGCGAGCCCTATCTCTTCGACTACATGGCTTATCACTCCTTAAAAAAAGTTGAAGGCGGCTGGACGTGGAAATTCGATACCAGTGTTTTTGATAGCGACTTTTCGGTCCACGATAGAATCTTGCATCAAGCCGAAGCGGTCGTTGCGGCACCCGGTCGCAAGGCCTATATCTACGGTCAAGATAGCCTGCTCTTTGACGATGACTCCGCAGATTACGTACGTGAAATGGGCGGCACCGATATACCTTTTATTGGTATACCCGGCGCTCGCCATCACCTCATGCTCGACGAACCCATCGCCTTTGTGAGTGCCCTTCTCTCGGTACTAGCCATGTGGTCTGTTACCTAAAACACCAAAAGCGTGTCAGATCAGATTAGTTAGCCCGCCGAACCTGTTTGCCGCAGAGCTAAATGCGGCACTCATTGCCCTCTTGTGTGGCCCCTCAACTCTAGTGTGCGAGTAACACGTTGGTACACCTCTTTGTGCCTCGACGCCTATCGCTATTCTGCTCTCTGCTCTCTGCTCTCGGACAATCCGAACTGAGAGGTGATGCCAGCCTACCGCCCATGCCACATTGCTCGTGGCCCAATGCAGTTCAGATGCGGTAGGCTCGGGGCGAGATTTCCTAGCGAGCGAGCCAAAGTGAACGCCTTACACACACAAATAATCGTTTTACTCAGTTTTTTACTTTCCAGCGGGGTCGCATTTGCAAGTGAAACCGACACAAAGCCGACCTATGCACAGGTATTTTCGGGTCTCGCCATGGACTGTATCCATAAAGAATATAGCAACAAAATTGCTCACTACATGAACAGCGACGAAGACTCAAAACCACCTCGAGAACTCTATCCAGCCTTCTATGGCTGCTTCGATTGGCATTCATCAGTACACGGTCACTGGCTTTTAGTGAGGTTACTCAATACCCACGAGAGCGAAGTCGATAGCGCTGCGATCAGGCAGATGCTGAATAAGAGCTTCACTGCAGAGAACATCGCCGGCGAACTTGCGAGTTACACACGGCCTGGAATGAAGTCCTTCGAGCGGCCTTATGGAATTGCCTGGTTGCTGCAGCTCACGGCTGAGTTACGGCAATCCTCAGGAGCGGAGTCCCAGCGATGGCTAAATCACCTATTGCCACTCGAGCAACAGGCTGTCTCTAATATCAGCGATTGGCTCCCCAAACTCTCCTTCCCAATTCGAACGGGGGAGCACAGCCAAACTGCCTTTGCTTTCGGCCTCATGTTGGACTGGGCGCAAATAGCAGGTGATCGAAAATTCGAGGCACTACTGAAATCACGCGCACGTGAACTCTACGCTGACGATGTCAATTGCCCGCTAGCTTACGAGCCCTCGGGACAAGACTTTTTATCCCCCTGCATTGCCGAAGCCGACCTCATGCGCCGCGTCCTTACGCAATCAGAATTTCCGTCCTGGTTGACTGACTTCTTTCCAACCCTCACTGGAAATACGGGAGACGATTGGCTGGCGCCTGCCACGGTTACGGATAAATCTGATGGCAAGCTCGCGCATCTCGATGGTCTAAACACCAGTCGTGCCTGGATGCTCGAGGGAATTATCAGTGCGCTACCCAATAACGACACCCGTCGCAGACCACTGGAAGCTGCCGTTGCCGCCCATCGCAAAGCAGGCCTCGATGCTGTTCTCGGCGACATGCATTACATGGGAAGTCATTGGCTCGGAAGTTTTGCTACGTACCTGGAAACTAAGCGCGGATTGGCAACAGAAGCCAGCGAGTGACAACGCGACTCGCACTGGCCGGTTTGTTAGTGGGACAACAGGCGCTTACTTATAACTTGCTAAGGTGCTCGTCCTCGAGCCACGCCTTGAGTGCCTCCATTTCGTCATCACCAA
>Ga0181558_10004954_pt1 | contig 11848 bp, 5 predicted proteins | sample 011ome_22_FD_133754 | JGI IMG/M metagenome (GOLD analysis project Ga0181558, IMG submission 133754) | Coastal salt marsh microbial communities from the Groves Creek Marsh, Skidaway Island, Georgia - 011507BT metaG (megahit assembly) | ecosystem: Environmental > Aquatic > Marine > Intertidal zone... | reverse complement strand
TCCCAAACAGAGGCGGGTTTCGATTTCGGGTTCGCGGGGTGCGCGCTCGCCGCGGAGGGCGCCGGTTTCCGCGTCGCGGCGGCGCGCGGGGGCGCGCCCGAGGTGGCGTCGCTCCCCTTCTGCGGCGAGGCGGTGGCGTACCCCATCGCCGCGGGGAGCGCCGCGCACCACCGCGCGGAGGACGACGGCATCGCCGCAACGCACGCGCGCGCCGTGGCGGCGATGGAGGCGAGCCTCCGCGCCGGCGACGAAAGCTCCGACTGGGCCTCCGCGAAGGACGCGTGCGCCTCCGCCTTGAAGACGGAGATGTGCCGCACGGCGTTCTCCGCGTGCGATGTCCGCGCCGGCAACGCCGAGCTGGAGTACTGCGCGCACGCGCACGTGCCCTCCTTCGGCGCGGCGGCGTCGGTCGTCGGGGTGTGCACGCGTCCGGATCGCCTCGGGGCGCCGAGATTGGGCGAGAACGGAGAGGTCGCCGCGAGCGCGGCGTATATGGGCGCGCGCGTCGTGTGCGCCGCGCGCTGGAACGGCGTGGCGTGCTTTTCCCTGCCCGCCGCGTGCGGCGCGGTGCGGGACACGCCCGAGGGAACGTGCCCCGCGGACGCCAAGGCGTGGCGGGGCATGGCCGGCGGATGCTTCTACGCGGAGGAAGACGCGGACCGGGAAAACCGTTTCGCCGATTTCGTCGCCGTGTCGAAAAACGCGCTCGCGAAAAACGCGCGGCTGGTGACCCCCGAGTCGGCGGCGGCGTGCGCGAGCGTCCAGGAGAGCTCTGGAGGTACAAAAAAGAGTGAGGTAGGAAGCGGTGTCGCCGTCACCGCCGAAGGGAGCGGTGCGGGTAGCGCGGCTGCCGCCGCCGTGACCGCCGCCGACGCGGCTGCTGAGTCCCCGCAACCGGTGCCCCGCAACGCCACGGCGACGGCGCGCGAGACGATCGACGTCGTCAAGGCGCACGCCGCCGAGGCGTTTGGCGGCGCCGGCGCTGAGAATAGGACCGACCCGCGCCGCATGTTCACCCGGAGCGACCGCGAGACTGGAGGGACGCTGTGGATCTTCTGCGCGCAGGCGCTGGTCGCGGGGAGCCTGGTGGCAGCCGCGTGGACGTGCACGCGCGGGTGGTTCTTTTCGAGCGGCGCCGAAGCCGGCGGCCCCGGCGGCGTCCGGTGGGGCGCCCGGCGCGCGCCGAGCGGCGGGCCGGCGTTTTCCCGCCTGAAGCAGCACACGCGAGATGTCGCGAAACCCGCGCCGAGGCCTTTTGACATCGAGGAGGCGGAGCTCACGGATCTGCCCGCCGCCGCGAAGGGCTCGACGCTCGCGACGCTGCCCAAACGCGGCGCGGGAAAGGGCTCGCCCGAGAAGAACTCGCGCGCGCGCCAGGTCGCGGAGGCTCCGTTTTAATGTACCAGTAGGTAGCCTATGCGCGTAGTCGTATCCGCGGACGCGACCTCCCTTCGCGCGACGCGCGCGCGGCGACGGCGCGCGTTTCGCGCGACGGACTCCATTTTTTTTTTCTTTTTTTTTGACAACAAACAGACGAGAGAATCGCTTCCCGAATCTTCACGAATCGTCGACGAACGACAGCACTCCGTCACGCGCGAGGGCGACTGCGCGTGACGGTAGTCCATCGGGCGCTGAGGGCGGCGGGACAATCGTACACGATGGAAGACGCGGACCGCCTGTTGCTGCTCGCGCTCGGTCGCGTCGGGTGCTCGATTCCCGCGAACGTGCGTTCCATGGCGGACGTCGTCACGGAAAACGCGCTCCCCGCGATGTGCGCGTCGTGCCTCCGCGCACTCGACGCGTCTAGCGAAGGCGCAGCGGGGACCGGGACGGTCTCGCCCTCGCCTGAGCCGTACCCAGCCGAGGCCACGGCACGCATCCGGGCGTGCGAGGTCCTCGCCGCGCGCCTGAACGCGCTCGCGCGGTCCGAGGGCGCCGCGCCCGAATCCGACGTGTTGGGGGAAACGAAACAGTGGACGTGCGTCGACGTGCTCGTCCCCGCCGAGGCGACGGCGCGCGACACGTGCGCGTTTCTGCTGGACGCCTCGTACGCCGCGAGGAGCGCGCGTCGGAAGCGCGCTTCCGATTCGAACGTTTCTCGCCACGCGAGCGGAACCGACACGACATCGGCGTCGCGGACCACGGAACGCGACGCGCCGTATGAGTACGCCGACGTCCCTTCCGCGACGGCCGTACTCGCGCGCGTCGCCGAGCTCACGCGCGGCGTCGAAAAGCAAGCCGGCGAGGCGCGCGCGGCGCGACGCGAGGCGCGCGCCGCCGCGGGGGCTCTGGCGTCGTCGCGCGCGGCGTTGGCGCGTTCGCACGCGCTGGTGGATGCGTCTCTGTACCGCGCCGCGGTCGCCGGGGACGCCATCAGCGCGGAGACGTTCAGGCACTTCACCGTGATCCACGAGAGCTTCGAGCGGCTGGCGGCGAACGCTGATCGCGCGTGGCGAGAAACGCTCGCGATCGAATCGTTGGACCGAACGCGCGAGCGCGCGGAGGCGCGCGTCGAAGAAACGCGCGCGGGAAACGCGCGGCTCGAGGCGATCGTGGCCGAGGCGAAGAAAAACCGGCGAGGCGCGTGAGACGCGTGAGACGCGTTCGTGCGTTTTCGGAGCGCTCTGAGAAGCTCTGGTGATTAAAGATGAAGCTCTCGAGCGAGTCGTGCAGATGCGTCGTTGTGAGGTGTGAAGAAGACGTCGTGGTAATCGAAATCGCGGAGCGCGGTACGAATCGCGTGCTTTTCGTCGCACGCGTCGCGTTCTTGTAGTAGATATTAAATCTGGTACGACGCGTAGAGAATGTCCCGGACGCGGTAAAAGGCGTCGGAGAGCGCGCCCTCCACCTGCAGGTTCTCCGACTCGGCGGACTTGCGGACGCACACCGTCCCCCCCGCGCACACCAGCGCGCCGCCTCGGAACTCCGCGGCGACGCCCGCGGACGCGAGCGCGATCTTGAAGTCCGTGAGCTTCAAGTCGCCAACGAACGCGCTCTGCCGACGCTCCTTGGAAGCCGCCGTCGCCACCGCCACCGCCGCCGCCGCCGCCGCCGTCAAAGACACGTCCTCGCCGCGCGAAGGCGTGGCGGGCGATGTTGAAACATCGCCGCCGCCCTCGCCGCCCGCATCCACCGCCTCCTTCGGCGGCGCCATGAGCACAGGCACGTCCTCGCCGGCGGCGCCCGGCGCGAACCCGACCACGCCGTCCACCCAGCCCACCTGGTACCCCGCGCAGTCGCGCAGGCGCGTGCGCTGCAGCAGCTCCTGCGACAGCTCGAGCTTGTACGCGGCGGTGTCCGACGTGCACTCCACCTTGTCGCCCGCGCCCGGCGCGTCCACCTCCACGCCGGGCATGGACGTGCGCAGCGTCTCGCGCAGGAACTCCGTGTCCTGCTCCGTGCCGTGCACCAGCACGACGCGGCGCGGCTCGACGCGCGCCACGAGCGTCTTCACCGAGCGCCCGTCCGCGCGGCCCTCGTAGTCGCAGCAGTGCACGGCGGCGCGCAGGTGCACGTTTTTCACGCTCGACTCGATCTTGGAGGGCACCTCCTCGGGCATGGGCGGCGGCGCGGGGGGGGGTATGGCCTTCGGCTGCGCGGCGACGCGCGCGGCGCCCGCGGCGTCCACGGCCGCCTTCACGCCGCCCTCCGCCTGCGCGATGGCGGCGTCGGACGCGCCGGCGGCTTTCGTCGACTGCGCCACGGCGCGCGCGAAGGCGTCGGCGTCCACCGCCTCGCCGAAGTCGTCCACGTCCGGGTCCCAGACCTCGTCCGGGAACATGGGCGCGGTCGCGTCCGCGGGAACCTCGAACCCATCGATCAGGCACCGCCGGCGGCGCAGCTCCGCGGCGCGCGTGCCCGCGCCCGAGATTTGCGCGACGCCGAGCAGCGACTCCGCCGCCGCCGCCGCCGCGGGCTCCTCCGTCTGGGTCGCCTCGTTCTCGTCAACCTCCATCTTCTCGTCCACTTCCTTCGTCTTCTCCGCCTCTTCCTCCCGCTTCCTCTCCGCCTCGGCGCTCGCGAGCGCCTGCTTGCTCAGGCGCTCGTCCTTGCGCTTCAGGCGCCACGCCTCGAGCTCGGCGCCGTCCAGGAGCACGCGCCGCGACACGGCCACCTCGAGCGGCTTCCGCGCGCCGGGCGGCTGCTCGGCGAGCGCGCGCACGCGGCGCGCCAGGCTGTGCGGCGCGCCGCGGCCCGCGAGCACGACCAGGTTCTTGGGGTCCTCCGCCCACTCCGCGAAGAGCGCGCGCGCGGGCCCCGCCTCTAGGGACCCGAACGACGCCAGCACGACCTTCGGGCCCGGCCTTAAGTTCCGCAGCTCCTCCAGGGAGTGGCACAGCGTGAGGTAGCGCGTGTTGAAGGCGTTGAGGCGGTCGCGGTCAAAGTTCCGCCCGACGTTTTCGCCCATCCACTCGAGGTGCGACCGCGCAAACTCCATGGTGTTGTACGCCACCGTCGTGAGGAGCACGAGCTGGTACGCGCCCAGCTGCTGCTTGGCCCAGCGCTCCTCCAGCAAAAGCAGGAGCTCCAGCACTCTGCCCGCGGGGTCTACGGGAACCAGCACGTTGCCGTCCGAGCGCACGGCGCGGAGCACGGCGCGCATCAGGTCGTCGTCCCGGGACTTGGGGGGAGGCTCGCCGCGCGCGTTGAACGCGTCGGTGATGAGCAGAGACGGTCGGTTGATCGCGTCCAGCGTCGTGCCGTTCAGGTGCTTCTCGCGCCTGTGGTTGTAGTCCACCGCGTACACCACATCCTCCGCGTCCTTGTGCACTTTCCACACAGCGCCGCCCAGCGTGTGCCCCGCCGCGTAGGCGGTGACGGTGATCCCGGAAACCGCGTACGCGCGCGCGTCCCGCGTATCGCGCGCGGATGAACTTTTTTTTTCGTCATTCGCGCCGGAACCGTCGGAACCGTCTCCTCGCGCGTCTCCTCGCGTCTCCTCGCCACTCGCCCCATCGCCACCGTCCGCGCCGTTCGCGTTTCGAGTCGGGAAAGCGAGCGCGGAGTGCTGCGCGTACCGCACGGGCACGAACGCGCCGAACGCGCGGTCCACGTCGTCGAGCGAGAAGAGGTCGAAGTCGCCCTCGGCGGCGCGCGCCAGGAACTGGTCGTACATGAACATCATGCCCATCTTGTGCACGGGCAGCGTCGCGTACACCTTGCACGCCATGCCCAGCGTGCCGAACGCGTAGGGCAACGCGCCGAGGTGCGCGGTGTCCGGGTGCGAGATGAGCACCGCGTCAACGAGAGGCGCGATCCGCCGCAGCGGCTCCAGAGCCTGCGTGTCCATGCGGTCGTCCCACCCGCAATCCAGCAGGATCTTGCGTCCGTCCATCTCGAGCAGGTAGCACAGCGGGTCCTCGCCTGGTGTCGACGGGAACGCGGGTGCGAGAGCGCGGGTGTCGCGGCGCGGGGAGAACAGGGGTCAGCCGTGGGCGTGGCGCGCGGAGACCGCGAGTAGGGTTCGTCGCGCGGGGAAAACAGGCGGGCGATCGTGGGACACGGCGCGTACCCTTCACGCCGTACAGGGGCTCGACGCTGATCGAAGTGCCGCTGTCCAGCACGACGCGCTTCGTCGCCAGCGCGTCGCCCTCGACGTCCATCGCCACGGCGACGTCCGTGCTGTCGGGAGCCATGCGGCGTTCCCGCGCGACCTCGCACTAGGTGGAGCCGATGTTGAATTTCAGTTAAAAACACAAAAATCGAGGGAAAAAGTGCGTACGTAAGGCTCGCCTCTTTCTCCACACGCGCTCGCGCGTCGGCGCGACATGGCCTCCATGCGCGCGGTCGCGACGCCGTCGGCGTTGACGAGCAGACCGTGTCGCTGGATCCCGACACGCGGAAGAACCTTCGTCAGGAGCGTGACCGGTTCCGTCTCCCCCATCATCGCGGGAAGCAAAACCTCCAAGAAGAAACCGGCCAAGTCGGGTAAGCTCTCCGGGGGCCGGAGCGTGGCGTGTTTGGACGACAAGCTCCGACGCGTGGAGAGCTCCGACGACGGCCTCGCCCCGCTCCCGCAGGCGCTTCGCGATCGGGGTCCCGCGGTGGCCCTGGCGTACACCTACCTCGGCGACGCCGTGTGGGAGGTGTACTCGCGGCAACACATGATCCTGCGCAAGGCGACGGAACACGCCAAGGCTGGCACGAAAAACGTCGCGCTGCGTCCGATGGAGGCGACCAAGCGCGGCTGGTGTTCCTCCGTGGCGATGCACGGGCACCTGATGCGCCTCGTGGACGGCGACGTGCTCTCGCCGGAGGAGCTGTCGGTGTTGAAGTGGGGGCGGGACTTCGGACACGAGTCCCGAAGCGGACACAAGAGCCAGGCGCACAAAGAGGCGTCCGCGCTGGAGGCGCTCGTGGCGTTTTGGTACCTCTTCGACCCGGAACGGCTGCACTTCGTGCTCGAGACGCTGGGCATGACCGTGTGCGGCCGACCGCTGCGTGCGCTGCGCGCGTCCGCCGTCCGAGACGCCGCGTCCGGCGCGATGGACGCGCTGCGGCGGGACGACGACGCGAAGGCGGGAACGGAGACGGAGGGGAAAAAAACCGACGAAAACCAAGACACGATCGCGTCGCTCCGCGCGCGCGTCGCGGAGTTGGAAGAGGAGCTGCTCGTCAGTAAGCGCGCCGCGCGGCTGATGCGCGCGCGGAAGTGACGCGAACTCTCGGTGTTTTCGATAGATACCTATATTCGTGTGATAAAGAGGACCAGCGCGTTCGTCCTCGGCGTGTTCGTCCCGGTTCCGCGTTTTTTTTGGCCGGTTATACTCCGTAGAAGAGGAGATGGTTTAAAATATTACGTGTACGTATTTGCGTAAAGACGCGCCCGTACTTTCACTCGCTCGGGAACGGGCACTTCTTGTCCTCCGCCTCCGACAGCCCCTCGATCCACTCGTCCATCGCCTTAACGCCCTCCGGGCGGAAATCCGGCTCCTCGACGCTCGTCACGCTCCCGACGCGCCCCTTGGTCTGCTCGCCCTCCACCTGCGGAGTGAGGTAGTCGGGGATGTCCGCGTCCTCGAAGAGCTGCTGCAGCGCCTTGTACTGCTCCGGGCCGCTCTGGAATATCCGGATCTTGGACTGCGTGTGCGCGGCGAGCAGCGGCTTGACGGCGGACCAGAGGTAGTCGAACACGCTGGGCGAGTTGAGCACGTAGATGGCTTTGCTCAGCTCGGGGTAGTTGTACGACGCCACCGAGTTGATCACCTTGAACACGTACAGACACCTGAGCGCGGACATCCCGAGCCCCTCCAGGTCCACGATCACCACCTGCTTGTCCATGATGTCGTGCTCGTCGTCCTCCGGGTACGAACCGTCCTCCGGCGCGTCGCTCACCGCGTCGCCGGCTTCGCGCGCCGCCTCGCGCATCCGCGCCTCCATCCCCCGGCGCCCGCCGTTGGCGAGGTGCCGCTTCTGCGCCTCCGGCACGACCACCTTCACGAGGTGCTCGCCGCGCACGATGGAGCAGTACACGTGACACTCCTCCAGCGAGCTGGCGGCGAGCGCACCGTCGCCCTTGCCCAGGCGCAGCATGTACACCGGGTAGCCCTGCTTGGTGTACCCGTGGAACGGCGAAGCGGGGATGATCTTGCGGTTCTCGGCGAGGAGGTCCCACCGCGGCTTGGCGCCCAGCACGCCGTCGACGCCGGCGCTGTCGCCGACGGCGACGGTCTGCCGCCACGCGATGGTGTCTCGCAGCATCTTCTCCGCGTCGTCGATTTTGTATTTGCGCGCCACCAGGAAGCGGCGCGCGGTGGCCTTGCGGTTGCCACACGGGCACATGTCCGCCGGGATCTCCTCCCCGTCAGGCCCGAAACGTCCCACCAGCGCGTCCACGGTGTCGCGCCAGTCCTCGGGGTGGGGGTACTCGTGGAACACGGCGCCGTTCGAAGGCGCCGCCGCGGCGGGATCCTTCTCCTCCGCGCCGAACCAGGTGCCGAACATCGCGGCGAGTCGAGGCGGCGGCTACGGCACGTCGAGGTCAACAACACCCTCCGCGCCGCGCGCGTCTCTGGCTTCGAAAAAGCCTCTGCGCCGCACGCGACGGATAATGTTCGAACGCCGCGCTGCCCTTTCGGTCGGTGGACGCGCCGATTCGGGCGAGGGGGGACCGTCCGAGTCGTTCGTTCGCGTCGAAGGACGCGGTGGGAACACTGAGCTGCGCTTTCGCGCGACGGCTCGCGGCGATACGACGCCGATCGCAATGACCGCTCGGCTCTCGACAGGGTTTGGGAAGGCCGCGGCCTAACGCTATTTTCGGCAGACAGATTATTATGATATTCGTCGATTTGCGTTCGAGAGAGCTCGAGTGTCGGAGATTCGTTTTCGAAACAAAACGTACAACTACTCGCAACTCGCGCAACTCGCGTCAGTCCTGCAGTCCCCAGTCGTCGTCGTCGTCGTCGCCGCCCGCCGCCCCAGCCTCCTCGACCGCCGCCTCGGGCTCAGGCTCCGGCTCGGGCTCGGGCTCGGGCTCGGGCTCGGGCTCGGGTTCCGGCTCGGGCTCCGGCTCCGGCTCGGGTTCCGCCGCCGCCGCCGGCTCGGGCGCCGCCTCGCGCGCCGCCGGTTCCGGCTCCGCCACGCGCGCGCGCGCTTTCAGGTCCTCGGCGAGGTCTTCCATCTCCGGGTCTTCCCCCTCCGTCGCGCTCAGGAACGCGGTCGCCGGCTTCCTCGGCGCGGCCGCTCGCGCTCTTGCGCCCTCCTCCAGACGCAGCGCCTGGTCGAAGTCCGGGAACAGGTTCTTGTACTCCGCCGGGTCCGCCAACGCCTCGGCGGCTTTCTTGTTCACCGCGGCGAGGTTTTCCTTCCACAGCGCGACGACGCCCGAGACGCGCGACGGCGCGTACGCGCGCGCCATGAACGCCGCCTCGGGGACGCGCCCCGTGTCGCAAAGCAGGTCAACGCACTTGTCCACCTCCCCGAGAAGGAACAGCGAGATGAACGCCACGTTGTTCTTGCCCTTCTCCCGCGCAGTCTCGGCGAGCGCGGCGAGGCGCTCGGGGGAGGAAACCGCCGAGCACAGCAGAAGCTGCCCGGAGAGGTCCCCCGACTGCGCCAGGCACGCGCCGGCGAGCTCGATGTCCCCGCCCGCCATCGCGAGCTCGCCGAGCTGCTTCCACTTCATCTCACCGGCAGCCATCTCCTCGGTCTCCACGATCTCGCGCGCGATGCCCAGCTCGCCCAGCTGCACGGCGAGCTCGAACCGGTAGTCGGGGTCCGTGGCGACGCGCAGCGCCTCCGCGACTTGCCCGCGCGACTCGAGGAACTTGGCCACGGAGTTGTGCTGCTCGCGCGGGATCGCGCGCATGAGCTCCTCCGCGGCTTCCATCTCGCCGCGCAGCACCAGCGTCTTGTACTCGATGAGCGAGAGCAGCAGCGTGTAGGAAACCACCCCGAACTGCTTGTCGATGAGGTACACGCGGTTCTGCGCGGCGAGGTAGCCGAGCAGGTACATCGGGCGGTCGAGGTGGAAGATGGTGGTCACCTCGCCGCCGACGCAGTAGTTGAGGCGCAAGTCGGCGTTGGTGTAGATGAAGCAGTCGCCGACCCAGACGCCCGTGCGCACGGACTCGCCGATCTCGTGCAGGAGCTCGAACGCGTCCTCCACGCCCTCGCCCTCGTCCACCTCGCCCGCCTCGAACGCCGCCGCCGTCGCCTCGGCGTCGTAGCGCAGGATGAAGAAAGAAGACTCCGACGCGATGGCGACGAGGTCGCCGGACTCGGACCACCAGACGTCCTTCACGGCGACGTCGAGGCGGCGGATCACGCGGCTGGTTTCCCAGTCGTAGAAGCAGATGAAGTCCGTCGATCTCAGGCCCATCAGCGCGCCGCCGTGCAGACCCTCGGCGGCGAAGTGCGGCCGGAACGACGTCTTCTCCTTGAACTGGTTGTACACCTTGATCTTCGAAGGGCTCTCGCGCACGGCGAACTCGCTCGAGTCCGTGGACCACCCGAAGTCGAGCGCGGCGCCGAAGCTCTTGTTCCTCCACGCCAGCGCGGTGTAGATGATGTACTCGCCGTCGCCACACACGGTGACGAACCTGCCGTTGGGGCCGTGCATCAGCGACTGCGGGTACAGGTCGCACGACCCGAGGTCCTTCACCGCGAGCGGCAAACGTTCGCCGTCCTGCGCCTCGTACTCCGCCGGCAACGACTTGACGTTCACCGTCTGCACGTCGTTGTGCTTGGACCAGATGATCTTGCCGCTGGAATCCATCGACGCCACCGGGTCCTCGCGGCCAATCTTGAACATCACCGTGCCCTCGTCGTACCCAACGGACACGGCGTTGGAGCCCTTGATGACGCCTATCGCCCAGACGCGCTCAAGCCCGTAGTTCAGCGTGTTCTCAAGCCTGTACGTGGTGCTGTGCCAGATGCGCAGCGTGCCGTCTTCGGAGCCGGTGATGATCACGGGGAGCTCGGGGTGGAAGCACACCGCGCTCACGTTGTGCGCGTGTCCCTCGAGCGTCTGCACGCACGACTTGGTCTGGTAGTCCCAGATCTTCACCAGCTTGTCGTCCGCGCCGGAGATGAGGTACGGGCGGTCGCCGCCGCCGAAGTACTCCACGCAGTTCACACCCTTCTCGTGCCCCTCCAGCGTGAAGTTGGGCGTGGGCTGACCGATACTCCACACCTTCACCGTGCGGTCGAGCGACGCCGACGCGAACGTGTTGGTGTCCTTGGGGTTGAACGCCGCCTGCATCACGTAGTGTGAGTGCCCCTCGAACACCTGCGTGCACGCCCACCCCTTGTCCCAGTCCCACAGCTTAATCAGCATGTCGTCCGAGCACGTCAGCACGTACGGCTGCGTGGGGTGCACGCTGACGCAGCGGATGTAATCGCTGTGCGCCTCAAACGCCTTCACCAGCTCGGTGGTGTTGTAGTTGTACACGCGGACGAACATGTCGTCCGAGCCGCACACGATCCATTGCTTACGCGCCACCCACTTCGCCGTGCGCACGGGCAGCTCCGTCACCTCGAACGACTTCACCAGCGAGTTTGTGGCGTGGTTCCAGATGTACACGTTCCCAGAGTACAGGTTGGCGAGGATCCACGGCTCCGTGGGGTGCAGCTCCACGCCTTTCACGCGGTCCGAGCGCTGCACCAGCTTGCGCTTGATGTCCAGGCGGAGAGGCATCGCGGCGACTCGCGGGACACGGAGGTCGCGCCGCTGCTGCGTCGAGAAGGGGGGATCGGGCGGCCGCGGGTCAGCGCGTCGAATTTCGAGCGCGCGAGGATTTCCGGAGGGTGGAGGATGGATCTGCGAACGGAGCGCGCGTCCCCGATCAGCGCGCGCAGCGGGGCGGCGCCGCGCGTGGCGACGACGCGATCCCGGATCGAGCTCCGCGCGCGTGGTGGGCGCCTCTGCGCACCTTTTCGTCTCGATACTGCGCGTCTCACGCTCCGCACGCGTCGCTGATCGCACGTTTCACCTGTGAGGAACGATCAAAAGGACGCGGGTTAGGGATGCGTTCCGCGGTCGAATCTCCGCAGGTCGCGGCGGTACGACGCAGGGTCTCGTGTCTTCGCGAGACGCACCTCGAGGGAACGACGGTCTCCTTCGCGAGGCGAACCGTGACCGGCGCACTGACACCCCTGGGGTGAGCGCGGCTCTCTCTGTGCCCGCCACGCCGCGGTGGGCGACCTGCACACGTTGAGAGCCGCGGGTGAAAAAAACGCGATGAGACTAAAAAGTCATACGAACGTGCTTGCCGAGCCCATAAACTAGAAGATGTCGCTTTTTCCGGACCTGACCCAAAACGCGTTTGATCTCACCCTACCACTTGGTTGAGTCCCGCCACGTGCCACTTACCTCGCGCGCGAAGAGACACGTTCTCCTCGTTCGACC
>Ga0181558_10004953_pt1 | contig 11853 bp, 9 predicted proteins | sample 011ome_22_FD_133754 | JGI IMG/M metagenome (GOLD analysis project Ga0181558, IMG submission 133754) | Coastal salt marsh microbial communities from the Groves Creek Marsh, Skidaway Island, Georgia - 011507BT metaG (megahit assembly) | ecosystem: Environmental > Aquatic > Marine > Intertidal zone... | reverse complement strand
TTAATTGAATTTGCACGTTACACAAAAAACTCGGCATTACTACGACTCCTTGCATGCCACCCTGATAATACCGTTAGAGATGAAGTAGCTTACAACCAATTTAGCTCATATGAGACTTTATTGGGGCTTCTGGGAGATACCGATATTGACGTAATTAGAACAGTTTTACTCTATGGAAAATTAGAAGAAGATTTTATCGTTCTATCAGAGAAATTTTTTCCTGAAAAAGAGAAGGGTTTATTTTACAAGTTAAATGAAAATCAATATCTCCCACTAATTAAATTGAAAGGAAGGTTTGCGCGTTGGAACGTATCTCAAAGTTTCTACCTATTGCACAATAAGCATTTAGGTATCAGCGCACTTAAAAGTCTTGACATAGATTCATTTGCGCCCTTTCGAGGAAACGGACTAAAGATTCTTTTGAAATTGAGGGAAACTAGGATCACCGAAGTTAGTAACAACATACCTTTTTCAAAACGTAAACGAGCTCCTAAAGAAACACTTCCGACTCTGTGGAGAAGAGGATATTTAAGAAAAAGTAAACCATCTCTCTCTTCTAAAGAGTCTAATGAGATAGAAATATTTCTATCTCAGCAAATTGATTCACAGAAAAACCCATCTATAGAAAAAAAGAAATTAGCTGACTCTGATGACATTAGTCGAGACCAATTGAATAATTTGCTCAAGTCAAATGATAAAAAAATTGTCATTTCTGCTCTAAGAAACAAAAATATCACGATTAAAGATTTAGACGAGAAGTTTTGTGACTTCCCAGAGATAGTTCTTGAGAACCCAAAATTTCATGGAAGACTTGAAAAAAAGCCTAGCTTGCTTAGATGGATGGATGCTAATCAAAAAATAAAGATATTGAAAAATAAAAAAGATTGCCCATCTGTGATTTCTGAATCTCTCGTAAAGGAATACATAGACTACATTAAGCACCCACATATATCTGTCTCAGACTCGATGTCAAAATGGGGAAATTGGTTGCAGGTAATTGTTTCACACGGTAGTACTTGTGGGACCTCTCTCTATGATCTTTATCATTTGTTACATACGAGGAGCACAAATATCAGTAAAAAAAGATTAAATCTGATTAAGGAAATTGAGAAAAATCCAAAATTTAACGAATTTTCGATTGCTCCCGTATGAGAGGTTAGCGAATCTCACCTTCATCTAGATTTTGCATACATTGGTCCGTAAAGGGCCTAGTGCAGTAAAATCCCGCAACGGTAAAAAAGACCTAAAGGTAGAACTGAGATCAGAACCCCGTTTCTTTTCATACGAACTTCTGACAGAGAAAGCGCCCTCTGTTGTAGGTTCAATTCCAAGCAATCTCAGCTAGGCTAGTACCGGCTGAGAATGGCTGTGCATGTTACTCACGGGAAGAGACTGCATAGAGAATGCTTTATGACTTTAATGCCTAACGAGCGAGCTGTAGCGAAAATTGCGATCCACGGCAATCGGAACACCTACCTTATACCGTTGTAAATTCAATTCCTTGGCTTGATCCTCGCTAAAACTTCCGATGCCATCGAGAGTCTCAAGGGAAATACTCATATGTTTAGTTTTTAGAGCGTCTTTTGCCAAGTCGGCAAGATCATCTAAATAATCATATCCACCATAGTGATAGCTGAAGAACGCGCCCCCACCCAAAACAAGCTCGAGCTCTTCGTAATCAGACGACTTTGCATAATGCACAAATGATTCAATTGCGCATTTGACCTCTGAAGACTGATAATACGATTCAGATATCGAACCTGCATGCATGCGAGTGCAGAAATTGTTACCCATCATCGTAAACCCGGCGTAGAACATACTGTAGTAATAATCTCTCCACACGGGCCCTCGAACACCAAAATGACGTCGATAGAAATCACAGTTTTGAATAGAAATTAGCGCTAGGGCTTTAAGAGGACGTTGAGCACGAAGCTCTACAAAATTAACAGAGGGCTGATCTGATATTGATAGTTTAAGTAAGCTTTCGAAAACGTCTCCTTTAAACAGTCCAAGATCATAAAACCCGTGTTGTCCAAACCCACCGGTAGAGGCTAGCAGAACATTGGGCTCGGCATGCGTGTCGTCTTTGAGAAGAATTTTAAAACTCGTCCCCATAGCGCGTCCCGTCGCTATACACACTTCTCCTGTATAGAGGTCGTCGCGCATTCTCCTGGCAAGCGTTGAGATATTAGACATGAGCTGAGACTTTAGATCCCGAAGAGACCGTATTTTAGGGTTAGCATACGACGATAGCTAGATGACAACATGAATCTTGCTCCCCTTGTGACCGCTTGAAATCTGGATTTGCGTGTCGATTTGCTCATTCATCGAGGCTACGTGGGAAATCACACCCACGTATCGCCCGCAGGACTGAATTTCTATCAAGGTCTCAATTGCCAACTGCAACGCATCAGCGTCCAGAGATCCAAACCCTTAATCGATAAAGAGTGTTTCTAGTTGCAACCCGACAGCATGCGCTTGAACGCTTTCTGACAATCCCAATGCGAGAGCAGTTTGTGCTTTAAAGCTCTCTCCTCCCGACAGTGTCGATACACATCGCTCACGTGCAGACTGCGTGTCGTAGATATTTAGTGCGAGAGCCGGCACACGCTAACGCGATCCCCTCCTTCCATCATCTCGGTTTGTTGCTGTAATTTCAATCCTCGTCCAAGCATAGATGGCGACTGTGCTTTTTTCTGGCTTCAAGCTCAAGCGTTGCCTATAAGGAGTTACTATACTTATACTTTGTGCTCGAATTTAGTGGTAATTACACGTATCCTCATCACCCTACATTGGCACCAAGTTCTTCCTGATGCATGTTTTTTGATTTATAACCGGAGCATACGTATGTACCAAACCCAACGTCATTATTACGAGAAAATTGGAAATTCGTCTGAACGGTTTTATGAAATCTTCATGGCGCACTGCACATTGGTCACACGAGCGGGTAAAATTGGGAAAAAAGGAGCGACTATTTCAAAAGAACTAACTAACGAGCTTGAGACAAATGCAGAAGTAGTAAAACTGGTAAAGAAACGAGAGAAGGAAGGATATCGCAGGGTTTCAAATTTAAGTGCTCAGGAGAAGTTGGATACCGACTTGAAGCTCGTTGGAAGTGATCTCAATGTTCCGATGGAAGTCGAAAAGTTGGTCAAATTACATTTATTCATTCAGGAAAGGTTTCTGGATGATTTTGGCGATAGATATTTTCGAGGAAGGTTCCTCGATTTTTGGATCGCGCGAATTGATAGTATTGAAGACGATGAAGAGCCTGATTACCTGTTGTGGGGCGTAAGCAAAGATGACAAAAGCTCAGGTTTGACGAGAGAGCAATTGATTGGCTTCGAAATCTTAGATGAAATGATTTCTAGCGAAACTCGAGATTTAATTGGTGACCTCTGTGATGAGGAGCTCCTATCGGATCAGAATATTCAAGAAATTAGAGAAAACACTTATGGCGGCTTTATTATGCAGCTTGAAGGCTGTTATCGAAACTTTGCTCATGACACTAAAACACATTGGAAGCTATGAGTATCAATAAATCACAGCTGGAAAAAAGCAGGCGGCTTTACCACTTTTTTGAGAGAACATACATCATCGCATCTACTTCGAGTAACTTCTCTGCGAGGAGTCATTTGATTTTGTTGTTTTATCGCACAATCTCACGGAGCCGCTTGGTCTCGTATTCCTGAAGACCGCCATACTTACTCTGCCAGTTATAGGACTTACCTGAAGACTGCCTTGCTTTTCGCCGAGTTTTATAAGCACCCAATGGTTTCTCAACGACTAAGTGTAACCTCCTTATTCACAACCGAGCTTTTCAGCAGACGGCTTTCCACTAACCGCATTACTGCAGTACCTCAGCTAAGCACAAGCAGTCTTGGATTCTTTTCGAATTACGATACCGACATCAAAATATCCATCGCCTTCGGTATCAAAGACGCATCCGTCAAGCTTTCTCTCTGCCGTACCGAAATCTTTTGATTTGAAAAACCTACATTTTTTTGTCGACTCCTGGATCAGACCATTGTCTACAAAAATGAACTCTGTTGGCTCACTGAAATTAAAATCGAAGGAAAAAATACTTGGTGGCGCCCAAGAATCCAGCACATAGAGAAGGATCGTTTGAGGACCTTTTTCGATTGTGATCGAACAGTAATTCTCGTGCGTGTAGTCGATATCCATCGATCTTAGATCTTCCGCCTTAATAAATATGAAAGATCCCGAATCCACGGCTATGCAGCGTTTCTCTTTGACGTTTTCTTCGCCTAACAACCATACCTTCAATTTCGCCCATATTGCCTTCCTATTCTTCGGGGATACTGTTTTGGCAGTAAACAGTTTTTCAGCGGCATCAAGCGGAAACTTGTCGTGTAATATGGCACGAGGTATGATTTCATCCATTCCCGAGCATGACTTCACGATCAGCTGCAATATTTCTTGATTTATATCTGAGCGATCCAGCAGCTTTGCTACAACATCTTCTTCATTGCACTTAACTAGTTCCTTTAAAAGATCAATTGGAGTTGCACTGTGCTCGGCAAGACTCCCCAAAGCCAAGCTGCCGCTATTTTGAAATATCCTTCGCAAAAGATCTGGATCATTTGTGGAATCAGCTAGGAAGGAACGAGGCAAGTCCGACTTATGTTTGATAATTTCTTTTAACATCTCCTCAGTGCAGTCTTCCCTTACTGCAAAACCACAAAGGACATCTTCTTTTTTGGTTAGTAGTAATTTGCCTAATACTTCATCACTTGTATTGGGGTTACGTGCCAGCCCAGCCATGACATGAATATCTTTAGACTGATAGAGATTCTCTAATTGTTCCTTTGGAAAATTCCTATGCGCTATTATTTTAACTAGAAGTTGTTGAAAACTGTATGTATCGAAGGTAATTACCAATTCAAATAATTTTGATAATAAATGCTTGTCAGCATTATCGTCTTCTAAGATACGTTTGACGGCTGTATCTTCCTCAGACTGATAAATATGGTTTTCTTCATTTTCCGCTAAAGCGTTAAGTAGTGATGGCAGCGCCTCTAATGCCTCAGCAGCCGAATGCGGCTTTCCTAGAATTATGATTTCTTCTGTCATGGCTTGACCCTTTTCGCGTTCTACGCGCTTAGTTAAAAATCATAATCACTCACAAATGATTAATAAATTGAGTACTTTGCTTTGTATTCGATATATTGGTTTATGCCAGTGACCGGCTCCCCCAGCTTCAGGTCCACTTCTCGATTTTTACCGCTTGTGTGGCTAAAGCCATATAGGTAACTCTTAGAAAAGAATTCAAAGGGCCCCAGCAGAGTGAATGGCTTGATCAGATTCACAGTTCAATGCTAAGACTGGATTTAGTTTAAGAAACTTATAAAAATCGGACTTTTTTGTCTTCCTAATTCGATTTTTATACTTACCTTTATTAACCCTGAATTCTTCCTCCTGAAGCAACAAATCTAGGAATGATGTGAGTTCGTCCATACTGACCTTCGAGCCATCTTGATATACTAGTCCTTCTATATTTGTTAGGTCTATCTCTCTTTTTACTTATTAAGCTTAGCGACTGAAACCGAAGTATATCGTTCCAAGCCGCTGCTACTCTGAGAGCAGATCGCCCAGAAACCGTGCTAGCTGACGACCAGAAATAGATACCGAGACCAACTGCCAAACCATCTCGCTGTTGTAGTTGTCGACTACATTAATACTCTAAAGTGCCTTCCGTTAGAGCATTGATTCGCCACTAAGTCCATCGACCAGCGCTGATTGATCTGATCAAGCAGCCCCAATGGCATCCGAGGTCTTTGTAGCTTCTTCCTAGCCTTGGTGCGCACTTGAAGCTCCTCTTCACGGTAGATACAGTAGGTCCGCTTTTAATTTACAACGAATTTGACCTTCTTCAAAAGGGCATGCAGAAGCAGATAACTGTATGACGAGTGTGTAGCAGCCAACTTTTGCAGTCGTTCGCGAAGCATGGCATCGCCTGAAGGAATTCGAGTATTCTAAATTGCAGTTCCAGGCTGACCATAACAACACAGCTATTTCTCACCTAGACCATTCCCCGGGCCGAATAGATACGGATTTCGATTAATAGCTCATTCCAACTCTTTAAATAGACCTGTCATCGTCTCATTGTCGCGTGTGAGCTTCTTAATCGTCACATCTTTAGCCTTGTCATTCGCAAGCCGAAGCTGACGATCACTACTAAGAAGCGCTTCCTTAGTCTTCTTTAAGTGATTAATCGATTTATCAATTTCATCTATCGCTTCATGGAACTTGCGAGAAGCTAGTCCATAATTTCTACTGAAAGCCTCTTTAAAATCTTCCAAGTTGTTTTCAAAGTTAGTGATGTCGATATTTTGCGCTTTGATCAATGCCAGCTCTGTTTTGTAAACGAGAGCTCCCATAGCAGCGTTTCGAAGCAACGCGATGATAGGCAGGAAGAACTGTGGGCGTATAACATACATTTTTGGGTAACGATGACTTACATCGACAATTCCGCCATTGTAAAACTCATTATCCGTTTCGAGCATGCTAACCAGGATGGCATACTCGCATCCTTTCTCGTTCCGGTCCTTATCGAGTTCCTTAAAAAAATCTTCATTTCGTTTTTTTGTTGCAGTAGTGTCTGACTCGTTTTTCATCTCGAACATAATCGAGACAATCTCAACGCCCTGTTCGTCAAAATCTTTGAACACAAAGTCGCCTTTGCTGCCGCTTCGTGCGTCATTGTCTTTCTCAAAATAAGCCTTAGGGAAGGCGGTTGCACGAATTTGGTTGAAAGCTATCTCACAATGCTGTTCAAGGGTCTCACCGAGCATCTTTGTTGATAGTTTGGCCTTCATATCTTTGAGCCGATCGATGGCATCATCGCGATCTCTGATCTGAGTTTCGTATTTGTCTCTTAAGGCTTTTTCAGCTAGCTCCTTCTCGAGTGATGCTCGTTCCAACTTACTTTTTAGATCGTCTTTTTGCTTTTCTATGGTAGTTACCGCTTGATTCACAGCGAGGGCTTGTTCAGTTTCTTTTGCCTCCAGTTTCGCTTTTAAGGCGTGTATTTCCTCATCTTTTTTCGCGTTGATAGCTTGCAATTGATTTGCCCTCTCAGCATCTGCTAATCGTTGAGCAACTTCGTTCTCGCGCTTAAAAGTTTCTAGCTGATTCTTGAGGTTATCACGCTCCCTCTCTACCGGAGATAAGGCTTTTTGCAATTCAGCTCTTAGTTGACTTTTAGCGAGCTCAACTGCGCTGGCTTGCTCTCTGGCAGCTAACTCGAGACGCTGATGTATTTCATGCTCGAACTCCTGGTTGCGCACCTGCTTTAAAATTTCGGTATATCCGCTTTCATCGATTTTAAAATCCCTCCCGCAGTGTGGGCAGCTGATATTCTTCATATTTTTCTCACTTATAGTGTGGAACCGACTGTCAATAGGAAGGGCCTACAGCAGATCTTCTCGAATGCATAATTAGTTAGAGTAGCAAATGCTTTAAATGTCAGTTGCACAACTCTGATAAGGAACAAGGGGATGACTAGATATCTTTTAAGGGCCCTTATTATTGACGACTCAAAAGCCATAACCGGTCCCAGTCTTAGATGATTTGAAAAACAACCACCGCATATGTTATTTCATTATTTTACATTTTCAATATATTGATAGTATTTTGACTTCATGATTTTTTTCTTTCGCCTCTTATACTCATTTGTATTTATCTTAAACTTATTCTCATCTGGCATAAGATCTAAGAAAACACGGAGTTCATTTTCGGTAAATTCAGTTTTTAGTTGATCGTATTTGAATTCAATCTGCGCGGTCAGTCTTGATTTGAATTGCTCAGTTGGTATTTCATTTAAGCTTCTAAGTCTCGAAGAACGTATTTTTGGATTACAGATTAGCGCTTCATGCAATGCTTTATGGAATTCCAATCCGAGAAGTTTTAAAACATAATCTGGGGCTGACGGATTTTTAGCCAATTCGGAACGTACTTTCACGGCCGGATCTGAGAGAAAAATCTCTGCATGATCTGACTTTAAGGAGGGATTGCTCGCCATCCTACTCCTTATAATTTCAACATTATACGCAGCATTTTTATACTGCACTTTTCCTTTTCCACAATCATAATTTTTATGAAGCATTTCTTCATATTTATGCTGAGGATAATTTGGGTGAGCAATTGATTCTTGCAAACAGAATCGCGGTAAAATTTCAAAAACATGAGTTGGTGTATTTGGATTTCTGGCATGACTCCATGCTAGTCCCCAACCCACTTTATGAGGATCGACCTTATGTAATTTTTCAGCTAATAGTTCCAGCATTTCAACCGGGCAATTAGGATTTTGTGCTGCCTCAAAAGGCACCCAACCAGTGTTGTCAGATTCTATTATTTTTTCCATTAAAGATATTGGTATCTTCGGGTTCAGTAATAGGCTGCTATTCACAAGGTCTGAATTTATCGAGGCAAGCAAATCGAAGTGATCATCGCATAGATTTTGAAGAGGGCTACTAAAGTTATATAAGCCAGGTGGTCGATCTTTAGAACCTGCAAGCTTTATTAATTTATTTACCAGATCCTTTGGTAGATTATGGATTTGGGTGAATAAATAGGCCCCGGGCGTGCTTTCCCAATAATCGTAAATTAATCGATCTTCGGCTTTCCCAGACAGCACTATACTTTTTTGAAGTGTTTTCGTTCTATACGCAGTTGACATCGAACTTTCATCAAGAAGTCCGCTTCTTAACAAATGCCTTTTTAGCTGAAGAGATGGATTACCATGATCGAAGATGGCTTGCGCAAATCCTGGATGTTGGAAAAAATTTCTGGGGACCTCCCTGGTAGAAATCTCCTTATAATATGGATCTTTTTTTAGCAGTGTCGAGATCCAATTTGAGACTAAGAGCGCGGTAGATTCGTCTAAAGTATCTGACAGCTTTTCTTGTATAGAAAAATCATCAATGAATCGTACGTCTACGCATCTACCAAATTTTTGATTAGTCGCATCTCTTAGCACCCAGTTTGTATTTAGTATTAAACTACTAATTTCGAATTTATTCATCTTCCGACAGTAACTCGCTGTGCTAACTCATGTTAAGAAGTACCGGATTAACAATCTCTAGAGTGGGACTTCATCAGACGTGAAGGTTTTCTCTTTAGATTGCTCATCACTGCCGAACTTTCCGCACCGTGTCGTCATTGTGGGGCCGGTCACGGTCACTTCCCAAAATTTGAATGACTTTTCATCATGGTTTTCTTGATACGTTTTCATAAATACCCTCTTCTATTACTTAGCCCCTTCAGTAGTTTTTAACTTAGCTTTTACCTGCTTGTTATCTGGTCACTTTATAGAACTGCCTATACCAGACTCGTGAGGTTCTGCTTCCGCATCGAAGGCCGCAATAAAAGAGCAAAGGTTAACTCAACAGTTCTGCCATCGTTTCGTTATCTTATTTTGCAATCCTTGCAAACAGTTTCGCATCCCATTAAATTCGCGATCTACAAATGAATCCGAAAGAACTGCGATCTGATTCTCTACAGATGTCCAGAACTGCCAGATATCGCCTCTCTCATAAGTTTGAATTTCCATATAGATTCAGCTGCCCCACAGTGAGCGCGAGTGTATTTAAGTATTGCAGAAGACACCAATTAGAGTATATCAACAGCATTTCGGAGAAGATACGGTGATACATCAATGTAGTTGCCTAACTATTGTCGTGCAATTTCTCACCAGACGAGCTATACACAACTATATTCAGATTTCTTATAAGGCACCCTGCTTGAATTACATAAATCCGATACTTTAGTGGTCTACTAGGGTCTTCCACAGGAGAGCAAAGCCCATAGGCCATCCCATGAGTATAAGAAGCGAAAGAAAAAAGTCGTGAAGTCAGAATACTACCAATACATCGAAGATGTAAAAATCGCATAGTCTCTAGCGGCCTGTCGAGGTCGATACCTAAGGAGAAAATATGAAGCTTTTCAAGCAAAGTGATTCGTCAATCTCGGCATTCAATTTTGTCGAAATAGCAGTTTGTGAGTGTAAAGTCGTAATTGTAACGTGTTCAGCGAACGGCAAGAAAATCGAAAAAACCAAAGAGTATAAAGACAACAGGAAGGCAATTATTGCGGCTGAAAAATATGCGGCCAAACAAGTTTCTGATGGCTACTTTGAATGCGATGGTGATCAAGACGGCCCAATTTTAAAAAGCCCTTTAGGTTTGGGCGACGCTCCAGACAATTTCAACGAAAGGCTTGATCAGCTTAAAGCATGCGGCATCATCCTTTACGCAGTGCATTCACACAGTTACGAACTTGATCGCTGTTCTCCGTTAGACCAATTTTTTGTTGCCAACAAGAAAATCACCAATAATCCGCTTCTGCTACTGAGTGCCAATATTCTCTCGTCAAAGGAACTTCAAGAAACCTTGTCTTGGTATGCGGGCTATGGGCAAGAGTACACGTCAAAAGATGAATGGGAGAGCGATTTTGAAGATACCATCAGCACGTTTAGTAAGTGGAAGACTCTCGCTACCGACTCCGCTTTAGTAGGAGCTTACGTGCTTCGCACAGGGGTTAGTGATGCTGATATAGGGGTTATCTCAAGCAAACTCGTTGATCCCCCGTGTGAAGGAGAAGAAGTTTTCAAATTGACTTCAGATACATATTCTGAACTTGGTTTTTTTCTAGAGGACGAATCGGTTTCAAAGACATTGCTCGGTTTACTATGTCTTCAAAGCACCGCAAAGTTGTTAACCGAAATTAGAGCGTGGCTTTACAAGGGATATAAGATCACAACTTATGAACTTACGACTTCTACTCTTTATGTATCGATTCAAAAACCCCTGGCTTTAAGGGTTTATATCGCCCAAAACGAGAAAAATGGCGATATATATTCCTATTTTTTCCATATGCAGTATGACTAGAAATTATCTAATAGATTATTGCAAAACCCTCAGTCATGGAGCGTGATAGAGCACTGGCGAAATATGACATGACATTGGAGAAGGCACTCGAATCGTAGTCGCTAGCTTACCGTCGAGGTCGACCCATGAGGAGAAAACCTGGTTATGATATTATCGAAAGAAGCAAAAGAATTAAAATCAAAGATAGCGTTATCCCGAAAAAAAATCCGAAGCAAGAAAATCGCAACTGCCCTGCAAGCTAATCATGCGCTAGCATTTGATTAGGCGCTGAGAATACGAAATTATTGCCAGCTCTCCGTTTGCATTTACAGGGTCGAAAAATGGAAATTTGGAGAAATCTTACCAATACGAGGATGCATCTATGAAATATCATGCGGTCATTGCTTACTCAGGACCAGAAGTGGAACAGATACAAGTTGACTATATAGGAACGTTTAATTCTGAAGAGAAGGCTGAGCAAGCGATTGAGGAATTTATTGAAGGCACATTAGAAATCGAGAGGCCGAATTTTCAAGGGCTAGTCACAAACATATTTGCTGAAAAACCGAAAGGTGTAACTGAATTAAAAGATGCAGACGATATACCGTTTTAGCGATAACTGTCTTAACTGAGCGATATTGCGTATGCCGAATAGGAATTTTTAATTCTGTAAGAAAATACGATGAAAAATATTTAGAATACAGTGGCGATAAATCATCAAAATTTTGGGTTGGTGGGGCACCAGCCCTCTCTTAATGTATTTTCAGTCTATGTGTCTGGTATGCTTCCGTCAAGTCTTAACTGAATAGGCCCTTAATGTGAACTTCGAAGAATACAGCAAGCTTGTCAACCGTATCTAGTCAGCTGAAGCATAAATCGAGTCTACGTAGACGAAGTGATCATTTTGAAGCCTAGACTCTCCGTTCATTCTGTACGCTGCGAGCTTGCCCATGCGTATATCTTT
>Ga0181558_10004949_pt1 | contig 11858 bp, 7 predicted proteins | sample 011ome_22_FD_133754 | JGI IMG/M metagenome (GOLD analysis project Ga0181558, IMG submission 133754) | Coastal salt marsh microbial communities from the Groves Creek Marsh, Skidaway Island, Georgia - 011507BT metaG (megahit assembly) | ecosystem: Environmental > Aquatic > Marine > Intertidal zone... | reverse complement strand
GAACTCGCCATCCCGCGCTCGAACCGCGCGTTTCCGCCTCGGCGTGCACTCATCTCCGCGGTAATCGCCATGGGGTCGGCGATCCGAATTTGTCAAAATTTTTTAGTAAGAAGAACGAGGTCGGCGGTTCGATTCCGCCAAGCCCCCTTTTACTTTACTAATTACTCATACGAAACTTTCGCAGCATAAACTTCTAACTGGTTGTGCACTGGTGCCGATGTTTTTGTTTTTTCTTTTTTTTCATATGTCACGCGGTCCGTCGTCGTGGCTTTTTCTTTCTTTGGTCGTGGCTTTTTTTTCCAGCGTGCCGTGCGTCCGAAGCGACGGCGCCTCCTCGCCGCACTCTGCGCCGCGCGGGAACCGAGATTCCAGCACGCCGATCGTCTACTCCCCGACATCGTCCAACACGCCCCGGTCGCGCACGCGTCGTTCGGTCCGCTTTCCACCGCGCGCCACGTGCGAAGTCGTGCCACGTTTTTTTCCCACCGGCTATATGGGAAACGAGGCGAGCTCGGGGGTGCCTCCGGTGGACCCCGAAGGAAGCGGCCCCGGCATCATGTACATCAACGGCGTCGTCTGCAGCTGGATGAACGTCGAGATGCGTGTGCGGGAGTGGATCGCGGCGGGTCGCGACCTGAACCAGGTTCCGTCCGTCTTGACTGGCCAAGACATAGCCCAGACGAACCCGTGTGCTATGACGTTTCTCCACCTCGCCGTCGCGATGCGCCACGAACGTTTGGTTCAAACGCTCCTCGAGAACGGAGCCCATGTCAGCCCGCGCGACAAGCGCGGCCTCACGCCGCTGGTGTACGCGCACGCGCTCGAAACAGGCAATGACGAAATTGTCGCGCTGCTCCTGCGTCACGGCGCGGACCCGGACCGCGAGTTCCCCGGTGCGCCGGGAACGGACCCGGCGACCGCCGGCGCCGCCGCCGCGAACGAAAAAATGTGCGCCGCGGCGGGGTGCACGAAAAAAGGCTCGAAGAAGTGTTCGAAGTGTCGCGCGGTGTACTACTGCTGCAAGTCGTGCCAGACGACGCACTGGAAGAAGCACAAGAAGGAGTGCTACAAGATGGCGGAGTGAAGAGAGTGTCTTTTTGTGTGATGACGACCATCGAGACGCGACGAAGATACACGTATAGGCTATCGGAGCACCGTTGTAGTTATTACGTAGTGTGGCTCTCTTCTCCCTGACCTTGGGATGAAAAATCCCTTGCTTTTTGACACCGCGAGGGTGGTCGAGGGCGCGTCGACCCGCGCGACCGCCCGTCGTCGAGCGCACACAACGCCGAACACACACCGCGCCGAGCATGGTCGCGACGAGTGCGGTCGCCTCGCGAGGACCCCGAACGCCGGGCGGCGTTCGGGGTACCTCCGCGTGCGTCGTCGCGCTCGCGCTCTTCGCGGTGCTGGCGAGACGCGCTGACGCGGCGGACGCGTCCCCGGACGAGGCGCCCCTCGTCCTCTCCGACGCGCAGCACGCTCCCTCCGTGGCCGGGTACGGCGGAGGCGACACCGCGCTGGAGGCTGCCATGGTCGGTTGGCTCGAGGACGCGCAGCAGCGACGCCAGCGCGCCGGCGTCGCGGCGACGGTCGACCGCGCGACCGCCGCCTCGGCTGTGGACCTTCCCGAGCCGAGCCTGAACGTTTCGTCTCCGCCGAACGACAAACGTTCGGCGCGGTCCTTCGGCGGCATCGCGCGACACGACCGAGACGCGTTCGTGCGCGTCAGCGGCACGCGCTTCGTGGTGGGGTGTCCCCCCGCCGAGTACAAGGTGGTGGGCTGGAACACGTACACGCTCGTGGAACAGGCGGCGCGCGTTCCGATGGGTTCCTTCGGCGCGGACTTCTCGCGGCGCGGGCGCGAGCAGGTCCTGGAGATGCTCGACCGCGCCGCCGCGTCCGGGTTCAACACCGTCCGCACCTGGGCGTACAGCGTGGGTGAGCGCCAGCCCATGCAGACGCACCCGGGGGTGTACCACGAGCCCTCGTTCGAGGGCCTGGACTGGGTGCTGTACGAAGCCGGGAAGCGAGGCGTGCGTCTCGTGTTGGTTTTGACCGACTACTGGGAACACCACGGCGGCGTGAGCCAGTACCTGGACTGGGCGGCGGCGCGCCGGCGCGGCGCTGGCGCGTTTTCGGAAGCCTTCGAGGCCTCAAAGTCCGCGTTCTTCTCCGACCCCGACTGCAGGCGCATGTACAAGGCGAACGCGAAGGCGCTCATCGAGCGCGTCAACGCGTTCACCGGCGTTTCGTATCGCGACGACCCGACGATTTTCGCGTGGGAGCTCATCAACGAGCCGCGGTGCCGCGGATGCGGCGCGCGCCTGCAGGCGTGGATCGAGGAGATGGCGAAGTACGTCAAGCGCCTGGACCCGAACCACATGCTTTCCACCGGCGAGGAGGGCTTCTACGCGGGCGACGCGCGGGGCAGCGCGCGCGTCAACCCCGAGGTCTGGGCGTCCACCACCGGACAGGACTTCATCGCCAACCACGCCGTGCCCGAGATCGACTTCGCCGTGGCGCACCTGTGGCCGGACAACTGGGGCGTGTTCACGCTGGGCGGCTCGCTCGGCGCGGCGTTCACCGAGGAGTGGATCCGCGCGCACACGCGCGACGCGACGCGCGTGCTCGGCAAACCGTTCGTGCTGGAGGAGTTCGGGGTCAAAGGCGGTCAAAGCGGGTTCGCGCCGGGACGAGACGCCGCGGGAGCGCAAAGAGATTTTCGTCTCTTTCGTCCCGACTGGTGGCGTCCCTTCGCGGAACGCGAAGACGCCTCCCGATTCAACGCCTCCTCCTCCTCCTCCGTCGTCGCGTCGTATTATCGCGACGTGTTCGCGCTGGTGGAGCGCGCGGACGACGCCGACCGCGCGCTCCGGGGCTCGATGTTCTGGACGTGGCACCACGACGACCTGAAGCCGCTCGCGCGCGGCGCCGACGAGTACGCGGTGTTCGCCGGCGACGGCGCGTTCCGGGCGACGGAGGCGCACGCCGCCGCGCTGCGGGGGAGACGAACGAACCGGCGCGAAAGGGCAACCTGGCGTGCTTCGTGCGCGGACGAGACGGACGCGCGGGTGTACGCGAGCGGGACGTCCTCGGGTCCGTAAAAAAATGTCGGAACGACATCGCGAAAAGTAAACAAACACTCGAGCTCTTCGCGCGCTCGATTCACTCCCGCTCCTCCCACTCGAAATCGGACCCGCTGTCGTCCTCCCCCCCCGCCTTGGCAACCGCCGCCTTGATCTTCTTCGCCTTCTTCTTCGCGGCGCGGCTCTGGTTCGGATTGAGCTGGCCCTCCGCGCCGTACAGAACCTTGCTCCGCGCGTACTGCGCCTTTTTCTCATCCGCGCCCGTGCCTTCGCGCCGCGCCTTCCCCGCGGCGCGATCGAGCGCCGCCTCCACCGCGCCCGAGGCGGTCTGGTCCATCTCGTCCTCGGACGCCTCCTCCTCCTCCTCCTCCTCCTCCATCTCCTCCTCGCCGCCCTCGGAATCGGACGCCGCCTCCTCGCCCGCGGCGTCCAGCTGCGCGACGCCCGCGGTTTGCGCGGGCACGAACTCCACGTCGGCGTCGTCCAGCTCCGGAAGCCCGGCGATGACGGCGTTCTCCTCATCCTCAAACACCTTCTCGGCGTCAAACTCTTTGCCCCAGTCGCCCACCACCTCCGCCGCCGCGTGCTTCCTGTCCACGGCGTCCCCGCGCGCGGGCGGCGTGGTGTAGTACGGGATGCGCCCGCCGTTCCAGTCGTTCAGCACGACGCGCGCGGCGGCGAGCATGTCGGGCACGCCGCCCTTTTTGAGGACGCCGCGCGTCTTGCCCACGGCTCGCAGAAAGGCGTCGACGTCGTCGAAGGCGCCGATCTTGTACATGAGCATGAGCTGCTCCTGGGGGCACCGCCGCAGGATCTCGCAGACCGGCGCGATCGGGTCCGCGAGGCGCTCCACCTTGACGCAGTTACGCAACGCGGTGACCCCCGCGCTCTCCCCCAGCGAGCTCGCGAACACCACGCCGGGCGAGTCGATGAGCTTGACGTGCTTATCCAGCACGATCTCCTTGGAAACCTTGGTCATGCCGGGCGTGTTCCCCACCGCCGCCGCGCTGCGCGAGCGCTTCAGCGAGTTGATCAGCGAGGACTTGCCGACGTTGGGAAACCCCACGATCCCGACCGTGATCGCCGTCTTCAAGTTGCGGTTGCGCGCGTAGTTCTTGAGCAGCTGCAGAAGCGTCTCGCCGCCGAGCGCGTCCTTGCCGCCGTACGAGCCCTTCGTCGGCAGGCTCCGCGCGCCGAGCTTGTCGCCGCCGCCGCCGCCGCCGCCGCCGCCGCCGCCGGTCGCGCACTTGAACGCGACGCAGGGCATCTCCTCGCGGAAGTACTTGAGCCACGCCTGCACGTTTTCCTTGGGCGCCAGGTCGATCTTGTTCAGCAGGAGCACCACGCGCTTGTCCGGGTTGGCGCGGCGCACGAAGCGCTCCACCTCGGGCGAGCGGCACGCCAGCGGGTCGCGCGCGTCCAGCACCTGGATGATCACGTCCGAAACCTCCACCACCTTGACAAACTCCTTGTAGTACGCCCTTCGCGAGGAGTCGTTGTCCTCCGCGGCGCGCGCGTCGTCCAGGGAGAAGTCGTCCAGCTTTGCCGCCTTCTTAGCGGCGAAGTCCTCGGCGGCGCCGTCCGCGCGCCGCCGCAGATCCTCCAGCGTGGGCGCCGGCAAACCCGCCTCCATCGCCTCGCGCGCGCGCTTCTTGTTCTCCATGCGGCGCTCCTTCTTCTCCTCCGCCTTGGCCTCCTCCTGCGCTCGTTTCTTCTCCACCTCGAAGTCGATCTCCTGCATGAGCTCCTCCTTGTACGGCCACTGCGCGGGGATCCCGGGGTCCTTCGGCGCCTTGGGCTTGATGCCCAGCCGCTTCTTCCGGTTCTCCTCGCGGCGTTTCTTCTTGTGGTGCTCCTTGACCTTCTTGATGAGCTTGTACTTCTGCTTCAAGGTGGTGCGCTTGGACTTGGACTTGGTGGACTTCTTAGGCATCGCGCTCGAGTCTCAGCGTCGTGCGCCGCGCGCGGGGTCGGTGCGTCGGCGCGCGAGCGCGGATCGCGGAGGGACGCGACGAGCGACGGAGGCGCGCGATGGCCGAATTGGCGGCGGCGGCGGCACGAACGAGCGCGGGCACGCGGCGCGGGCGGGCGAGGGCGGGCGTGGGGTCGCGCGGACGGTCGAGCGGTATCGACGCGGTCGGCGAGTGCGGAACGCGCGCGCGGGTCTCGAGGCGGCGTCGAGGACGCGCGGCACGGAGTGCTGGCGGCGGAGCGCCGACACTCGAGAAACCGTCTCAGTTTTTTCTCGAGTGCTGGTCGGTTGGGCAGCGGACGCCTGATCAAGTTCCGAGACGACTTCTCCAAAACGCCTCTCGGTCAACGTGCCGTCTGATGCGCTCGCCGTCCGCCCGCCGCAGAGCCAGAGCGCAAAGGCGGCACCGAGGCGCGGACGAAGCACGCGCTCTCGTCGCTCCCCGCTCGCGGCGGCCCGCTCGCGGAGCGCCATGTTCTCCGCCGTGAAGGTGCGCACGCCCCGCCCGTCTCCGATCCGGCACCCCCGCTTTCAAACGGTCGTGGGTCGACAGATCTGTTTTCCCCTCGCCTCGACCTCCTCCGCGTCCTTTGCCCGCGACTGACCCCGAACGGAGCCTCCCTCTTCCCACGACGCAGTCCATGCGCGGCGCCGCGGCGGCTAAGTCGGCGTTCGACGACCCGACCAAGGGCGGCGCGGTGCCGCAGGGCCGCGAGACCGCGCCCTCCGTGGTCTTCTCGCAGTGCAAAGACGAAAAGTTCCACCCGTCGTCGCGGCCGAGCGGGTACAAGCGTTGGTTCCGGCGCCTGCGCGCGTCGTTTCGGCCGGGCGCGCTGAAGGACGAGATCTCCGAGCGCACGCTTCAGGGCGTGGACATCCTCGTGCTGGGCGCGCCGCGCGCGAAGTTCTCCGTGGACGAGTTCGACGCGCTCAAGGATTTCATCCGCGCCGGCGGGTCGCTGCTGGTGCTCATGGACGAGGGCGGCGAAGAGGCGCTCGGCACCAACGTGAACTACCTGCTGGAGGAGTACGGCATCTCCGTCAACGCCGACGCCGCCGTGCGCGCGCTGCCCGGCGGCGCGGCGTACGCGCACCCCAAGGAGACGCTGGTCACCGACGGCGTCCTGAACCGCGCCGTGCGGCGCTTCGTGGAGCGGGCGCGCGCAAAGCGCGCCGCCGGGCGCGAGAACGAGGCGCCCGGCGCGGATGGGACGTCGAAAGCCGACGCCGTCGGGGACGCGTCGCGGGACGCAGCGCACGGCGCGCGGCGGTCCCCGACAGACGCTCCCGTGCGCTTCGTGGTGCCGTTCTGCGCGACGCTGAACGCGCAGAAGCCGGCGGTGCCCGTGCTGAGCACGGGCAAGATGGCGGTGCCGACGCAGCGGCCGACGGCGGCGCTGTGGGCGGGCAACCCGAACAAGGGCGAGGGGCGGGGGAAGGTGTGCGTGTTGGGATCGGGGCGTATGGCGAGCGATGAGTGGCTTGACCGGGAGGACAACGCCACGGTTCTGGACTTTTGTATGCGCTGGCTCAGCCCCGGCTCGGACCTGTCGCTGTACGCGCTGGACGCCGAGGAGCCGGACGTGAGCGAGTACGACCAGCTGCCGGACGTCGCGGCGCTGGCGGAGCGCCCCAAAATGTGCCTGCAGGACGGCTCGGGCGCGGGACCGAGCGGCGCGCCGAAGGACTTCACGCAGCTCTTCGTGGACCAGATGTACGCCATGGACATGGACCTGGTACCGGAAGCGGTGGACCTGTACGCCGCGCTGGGCGTGGAGAAGGCGCCGCTGGGCCTCATCGCGCCGCAGTTCGAGGCGCCCACGCCGGCGCTGCGGCCGGCGGTGTTCCCGCCGGCGCTGCGCGAGCTGCCGCCGCCGCCGCTGGAGCTGTTTGATTTGGAGGAGGCGTTCGCGAACGACACCACCAAGCTCGCGGCGCTGTTCCACCGGTGCGCGCGCGGGACGGACGAGGACCTGCGCGCGTTCGTCCGCGAAGGCGCGCGGATATGCGGCGTCGTGCCGTCTCCGGCGAGCGCGGAAAACGGGGGTGGCGCGGACGGCGCGTTAGCCGACGTTTTCCGCGAGATGGTGCGGTTCAAGATGGCCGCGGACGATCACTCGTGACACGCGCTTTTGAGCGCGCGTGGCGTTTACGTACCGGGTGTTTCGCGTGTAATAGGAGATACGAGTCGGTTCGTCATGAGATACCGACACAGTACGTCGCGTGCGCGCGTTCTACGCTCGCGGGTCCGCGCGAGACGCGCGCCTGCGCCTCACCACGCGTACGGTATCATCGCTTTTCGCGTCGCCGGGTATCGCCGGCCGAACTTCTCCGCGTACCACTTCCTGTACGCGACGGCCCGGGGCATGAGGTTGGCGAAGGTCCAGAACGCGAACGCCCAACCCGCGCGAGTGCGCGTGGCCACCGCGAAGCCGAGCCACTCCACGCACTCGCCCAGGTAGTGCGGGCACGCCACCAGCTCAAACAGGCCGCCGGCGGGCACGAAGTGTTTCCGGGCGTCTTTCGCGGGTCTCCCCGCGCGCAGGTTCCGAAGCGTCGCGTCAGAGGCCACGTTCAAGCCCGCGCCCGCGACGAAGAGCGACGCGCCGAGCGCGAGGAGCGGCGCGGACGGCTCGGAGAGGTGTTCGCTGCCGCGCGCGAGTTCCGTGCCCACCAGCGCGCCGTTCACGAAGTTGAACGCGATGGCCATCAGCACCACCGGGACGGTGGTGTCGCTCATGCGCCGCACGAGCGGGTAGTACACCGCGCGGTTCAGGTAGTGCGCCCACCACACCGCGAGGCACGCGTACACGAACGCGCTCGGGGGGGTCTTCGCTCGCGCGGCGTCGGAGAACGCCAGGAGTTCGCCGCCGTACAGGAACGACAGGGTCAGGACTACTGGGCTCGGGATCTCCTGCACGAACCACCCGAGCCGGCCGTCGACGCGTCCTCCCCAACCGTCCCTCACGAGCTTACCGTACGGCGCGCTCACGAAGAACAGCACGGGGAAGGTCGCCGCCCCGACCGCGACCCACCAGAACGTGACATCCGCGTGCTCGAGCATCCCTCCGGCGCGGGCGCGAGTGTCGTCGCGGAAAAGGCGAGAGGGACGCGAGAACGCCGGTTGTTTTTCCTCCTCGAGGCGTCGTCGCCGTCCGGCCGTCGTGGTCTGAATATGTCTACTCTACAATACGATAGTCTACGAACGCGCCGCCTACTGCAGCTTGATTCGCTTCAGGTGGTGCCTGGTCATCACCGAAGGCTTGCGCGCGCCGTTCGCCGGGTACGCGGTTCGGTACGCCGCCCAGAAAAGGCGGAGCGCGAGCGCCGGCACGGTCGTCGCCAGCGAGAGCGCGGTGGTGGCCGCCATCTCCTTCGCCACCTCCTCGGCGCAGCACGCCGACTGCGTCGCCGCCAGGCGCACGCGCGGCGCGTCCGGCCGCACCAGCACGCCGTGCTCCACGCTCGCCGCCTCGATCGCGCGCAGCGCGATCGCGGCGAACTCGTTGTGCGTGTTCTGGAAGTCCAGCCTGTAGAAGTACAGGCGGAACACCGGCGGCGGCACGTAAGGCGGCGGCGGCGCGGGCGGGACCGGCGGCGCGGGCGGCGGCGGCGGCGCGGGAGGCAGCGGCGGCGGCGAGGGCGGCGCGGGCGGCGACGGAGGCGGCGGCGGGACCGCCAGAAAAGAAGGCGGGGACCCCGTCTCCGTTTCTGTCTCCGTCGCGTTTGTCTCGGTGGCGTTGGCGTCCTGCGTCAGCCGACGCCGCGCGCCTCGACGGCGCGCCGCGCCGGTGGCGTCGGCGGCGTTCGCCGCCGCGTCGTCCGCGGACCCCTCCGCGGACACCTCCGTCGCGTTCGCGGCGTCCGTTCCGTTCGCGGACGTGCCGTTCGCGAGCGACGTGGCGTTGAACAGCGGCGGTTCCGGCGGCTCGGGCTGCGGCGGCGGCGGCGACGGCGGCGGCGCGCCGTAGGGGTAGGCGACGTCGTACGCGGCGACGAGCGCCTCCGGCCGGCGCAGGCAGTCGCGCAGCCGGTCCTTCCCGTACCAGTCGCGCGCGTCGTACGTCCCGCGGTACGCCTCCTCGCAGTCCACGAACAGGCGCCAGTCGTTCTCGCAGACGTACCACATGGGCACCGGGTCGGCGATCGTCCAGTTCGCGCCCACCACGGGCACGGCGCAGAACGTCCCCTCCTCCAGCTTGCCCGCCTTGTACCCGTAGTTCGCGTCCGGCAGCGGCGTGGTGGCGTGCGCCTGCCCCATCAGGTCGAACCGGAACACGGACACCACCTCGGGCTCGCGCAGCGCGAACGCGTCCGCGCCAGTCGCCGCGTCGCTCGCGAGCGCCTCCGCAGCGTCCTCCATGCCCATGCCATCGCGCCCGTACGCCGCGGACGCGCTGCGGAACTCCGCCGCCGTCGCCAGCGCGGACGCGGCGTGCGCCGCCGGCGTCGCCGCCGCCAGCGCGCCCAGGAAGAGGTGGTCCGCGAGCGCGTTCCTCCCCCCGTACACGTACGCGCGGAAGTAGCCCGCGGCGCCCACGAAGGCGATACCCAGCCCGCCGCCCACCAGCGCGCCGAGCGACTTCCGCGCGCCGCCGGCGGCGGCGACGGGGAGCAGCGCGAGCGCGTACTCGGCGCCCGCGCCGGCGGCGAGGAAAAAACAACACGCCCACTGCGCGAACGCGCCGCGCTTCGCGGCGGCGCGGAACCGAACCGCGTACGGATGCACGAAATCGCGCGCGAGTCGCTTGAGCGTGAAGCGCGGCTGTTATTACGCGTACGTGTGCGTGTGTGCGTGTGTGTGCGTGTGTGTGCGTGCGAGTGAGTGTGAGAGAGAGAGACGTAGTCGGGATACGATGCGGGTGACGGGTATATCGTCGGTCGACGGGCGCGGCGCGTCGCGTTGGAAAAGAAACGAGGTTGAGAAAAAAAGCCGTTTGTTGTTCGGTCCCCGATGAAGCCTCTCCGCGGTCGAGGCGTGACGACTCGGAGGGGCGGATCGGAGGGAGGGCGCGCACTTTACGTCTACGCCTTCGTCTGTGGTGCTGCTTCGCGTTCGCGGGGGCGTCGCGGGTGCGCCCGCGGAGTCTCGCGAACGTCGCGGAGAGGCCCGCGGTCACATCGCGAAGCCGACCCATTCGGCCAAGACAAGTCGATGCCGCTCGCACGTTCTCCCCGTGCCGAGGTCAGCAGGACCCGGGGTCCTCGGCCGCGACGCCCACCGACACCCCGCGCGCGTCCCCCTCCCGCCGTGGACGGTACCGAAGGCCAGCCCCCCCAGCCGCCTTCCTCCCGCGTGGTGAGCTCTGTGCCGGCCAGCGACTCGGCACCTCCGGTGAAAACGAAAAGGTGTACGTATCCTTGTGTTGCGTGTGACGACCGTTTCTCTAAACATCCCATTTTTTTCTTTTAGTGAAACGAAAAGCTCCATATCGACGTAGGATAGCGCGCCGGATACTCCCTACACCCGCCCCCGCAGCACCCTGATCCTCGCCAGCACGTCCTGCTCCGTCCTCCCGCGCTCGCGCGCGAGCCTCGCGACCTCGCCCGCTCCCGCGAACCCCGCGTGAAGCGCGCGGAGCAGATCCGACTCCTCCGCCTCGGTCCACTTCCCCGCCGTTTCTGATTCTCCGACGGACGCCGCGCCGCCGGCTTTCCCCTCGCTCCCGGAGGCGCCTTCGGAGGCGCCTTCGGACGCCGCGAACGTCTCTTTCGCGAACGCCCGGCCCTCGGACCCCCGATCGTCGTACGGCTCCACCGGCTCCACCGGCTCAAACGCCCCGGGCGACGATCCGCGGTTTTCGGTTTCCGAAAAAACGTCGTCGTCGCGCGCCGCGCCGCGCGCTCGGCGCCACGCCGCGTACGCGCGCGCCGCCGCGCGCCGCGCGCCGCACCGTTTGCTGGCGTGCGCGCCGCCGCACACCGCGCACATATGCGGGTTTCCCGCGCGTAGGAAAAACGCATCGCTCAGCGCGCGTTTCGTGTGGTTTCCGAGACGCGCGGAGGTGTACGACCCGCCGCGCACGACGTCGAGCCCGTGCCTTTCGTGTCTTTCCAGCATCAAGCGCTCCACCAGCGCGTCCTCGGCGGCGCTCGGCGAATCCGTCGACGCGTTCGCGTTCGCGCGCGGTTCCTCACCCGCGCGTCTCGGGTGATGGTCTCGCGTCTCGAACCAGTACAGCGCGTCGTCGCCGTCCGCGGGGGGGTACCTCCGGGTCCACCGGCAGTCGCCGCGCCTGTGCGCCTCGAGCCGCGCGTGCAGATTCGACAGGTCCGTCTCGTCGCGCCCGACGTGAAACGTGCCGACGAAGAACTTGCTTCCCGAAAGGCGCACCACGTACAGGCGCGTCTCGCGCCCGACGGGCGCGCGGGGAGACGCGCCTCGCGCGTTGGGATACGCCTCGGGCGCGAAGGCGCCGTCGAAGTGCGGGCGCCCGGTCAGGAGCTTCTTCGGGCGCAGCGTTTCCTGGGGGAGGAGCTTCCCGTGGCGCGTGGCGAATTGCGTCTCGAGCTCGAACACGGAGTTGCCGCTCCACGCGCCCTGCGTTTCGCGCGACCGCCGGTCGCGCGCGATCTCCCTCGCCGAGATCTTCCGCGCCTCCTCGACCAAGTCGGCGACACTCAGGGGGGGAACGCCGTATCCCCGGCCGGTCGCCCTGGGCCTCTCGGTCGCAGCCATCTGCGCTGCGTCGAATGGAGGGCCGATTCTCCCGAATCGGTAGATACAGTAGGTCGTGCCACTGCGTTGCGATCGTCGCGAAAGTTTCGGTGGGCGAGTCGCGGAGTCGGCACGCGTG
>Ga0181558_10004948_pt1 | contig 11859 bp, 7 predicted proteins | sample 011ome_22_FD_133754 | JGI IMG/M metagenome (GOLD analysis project Ga0181558, IMG submission 133754) | Coastal salt marsh microbial communities from the Groves Creek Marsh, Skidaway Island, Georgia - 011507BT metaG (megahit assembly) | ecosystem: Environmental > Aquatic > Marine > Intertidal zone... | reverse complement strand
CATTCATGTCTGGCACTGGAAGAACTAACGCGCAAGATTTACATTCCATCGGTACGCCCAAGTCGGTTGTTTTCGGCGGTCGTTTTTCCTCCTCCTCTTCCTCCTTTTTCGCCAACATCGGCTCTTCGGCAATTTCAGAAGAAGAAGAAGAAGAAGAAGATTGCATCGCCATCAAATCTCCCGTGGTGTACGTTCCGCTCATGCCATCTTCCATTTCCTCCATCTCTGACTCGCGTCTCTCCTGCGCGAATCGCTCTTGCATTTTCGCGAACCCAGCGTTCACGCGCGGCAACGACGATGAAGATGATGAGGAGGACGCGGCCCCACGGGTAAATGTAAATCCCCGCGCGACCGTCGCGGACCTCGGCGTCGTCGTCGTCGTCGTCGCGCCTCTCAACCCGCCCAACCGCGTTTCGGAGCTCTTGTCCGTGATAATATTCTGGTTACCAAAATGTCGCTGGCGGCTCGCGACGGCAAACGTCACCGCGCACGCGCTAAACGCCAGCGCGATTTTCTTCGCCGTCGACTTGGTTGCACGCGTCGTCGTCGCAGAAGAAGATCGCTGTTGTTGTTGCTGCGATTCCAAGTCCGTCGTCACAAACGACGACGACGTATCATCGTCCTCATCGTTCGAGACCGTCCCGTAGGATGTCTTCTTCGCCATCGTTGATCCTTTTTTTTTCTGTCCCTACGTATATCGCCGCGCGTAAAGTGAGATACGAGTGCGCGCGGTCTCTCGCGTGAAGAATGATGAGAAGTTGAAACCCTAAACTGCTTTTTCTCCCGCACACCCCGCGGCTTTTTTGTACCAACGTCGATACAAAAAAGAAACACGCGGCGTCACGGCGCGAGTGCGAGATAAGCAGAGAGCGAGAGAGAGAGAGAGAAAGAAGAGAGAGGGAACTCGTCGAGATCTTTCTTTTCTGGAGCACACGCGCACGCACGCGCACGCGCACGGAATGAATACGCACGTTTCGTCTTCCGCCGAATCATCATCATCGAAGATGAAGATGATGATGATGAACGAGAGAGAAAGATTGCTCGCTTCTTCTTCTTCCCGCGCGGATGGCGAAGACGATACTTTTTCGACGCGATTTGCGAGTAAACGATGGATAGCGTTCGCGGTTATTGGATCGTTATCTTTAGTCGCCGCGTTCGCGGGTTATTCATCCGTTACTTCTATTCACAACAACGGTGTGCTCGGAAGTGCGATGCACGCGTACGGCTCGAAAGAAGCCGGAGCGAGCGCGGCGGCGAGAGCGGCGACGAAGGCTTTACCCGTAAGAACCGCGCAGCTGGGATACGCGGACGTGGATTTAGACACTTCCGCGTTAGGTGCGAAGGAAAGGAACATGATCCAAGCTTCTTTGGCGATTGAAGAGGTGCAGCGAAAGATCAAGCGCTTGGAGAAGGCAAAGCGACAACGCGCTTTGAACATACAAGACGAGGACGACTACTTGGAAGACGAAGTCGTGCCCGTAGCGGCGGAAGGCGACAGCGACGCCGTGGAGACTACCACTGAAAGTGAAGTTGAAGAAGGAGAAAGTGAAGTTGAAGAAGGAGAAAGTGAAGTTGAAGAAGGAGAAAGTGATGGAGAAAAAAGTGAAGACTTGAAAGAACAAGAAGACGCGGATGAACGCAACGCGGCAGTGAAAATGTTAACTGGAGAAGACCCAGTTGTCGGCGAAGACAAACCAAAAGAAGAAGAAAGCGACGACGATAAGGAGGAAGAAGAAGAGGCGCTACCGCAAGTGATGGCTTCGTTTGTGGACCAAGAGTTGGAGGAAGAGTTGAAAGAGGAAGAGAAAAACAACGATGTGTCCGCCAATTCCGAGGAGAGCGCGAAGGAAGAAAAGGACTCCTTGGAGGAGATGGCATTGGCATTTCAAAAAGAGATGGAGCGCGCGGCGTTAGAGGAAGAGCTGACTGCGACACCGGTCGAAAAAGAAGTTGAAGAAGGTGATGAAGAAACAGAAGTAACGGCGGAAGATGAAACCACGGCACCGGAAACTGACGAAGCGATGGCTGAAAAAGAAGAAGAAAAAGAAGAGGAAAAAGGAGAAGAAACAGAAGCTTCAACTGAAGCGAGTGTTAGTGAAGAAGGGCATGACGAGCAAAAGCAAGAAGAAGCGACGGAAACGATGAGAGCAGGAGCGCAGCTATCTTCGTTACTTAAAGGCTCAACCAAGCGCGATTTATCGGACAGTGAGTTTTCCAAGCTTGAAAAGCTGCTTCAATACAACGCCGAGAAACGTGGCATTCAATTGAAAGCATCGTCATCCGCAGACACGACGCCAGCTCAACCTCCCAAAGCAGAATTATGCCCAACTTCTGCTATTTATGCCGGTAGGTGCGAGTGCTCTTCGTGTGCGTTAGTTTTACCGATGCCAGATATGGTTGGGATGTCACTCGGCAAAGAAATTGATTCGCACGAGTGCGTCGCTAGAATGAACGCGCAATACATCGAAGTCCAAAACTCGTCTTTAGCGAACAAATTAGCCAACCCAAGAGATTACGGTTCAAAAACCGATTTCGTGTTTTCCAACGTCGTCGAGCACACGTTGAATGATTTGATCAAAAACTTGAACACGACTAAGGGTAAAAAGCTGAACCAAAAAGTCAAGCACAAGTTTTTGCACGTGCCCTTCTGGCGACCAGCTCCGGCGGTTTTTGACTTCTTGGAAGCTCACAACGATTGGAAGACAATTCCACACGCAGTCACGAAAGAAACGACCGATTTGTTTGCACAGATGAAAGGCGCGGAAGGCAAACAGTGGAGTTCAGGATTTTTAGCGTACGTCATGTTGTCGAGACACTATTGCGCCAAGACGACGGTGTATTCTTATTGGAGAGCAGAGGAGGATCCGAAGAGTCAAGCGTACGTGACCAACTCAAAAGGCGGAGCGCGAAAGATGTGGAGCGGCCACTCGTTTGGAGGCGAACACGAATTCATTAAAAACGCGGCAGAAAACCATGATTATGGAACTAGAGTACGATATTTAGACGCGCTTAAAGAAGGCGCAAAAAGAGAGGAAGAGGTCGGAGGCATTGTTCCTTGAAAATATTGTTTTATCATTCATCACGAGTTGCTGTACAAATAAACCTACCACTACAAATTACTACGTTACATTACTATTGGTATCATGCAATGTTGTTCATAACGAGAACAACATCACTTTTTTAGCGCGAGCGCTTCCGGCCTGCTTTCTTTTTCACTTTCGCACCAACTTCTTCTCGAGACTTTTTCTGCTTCCCTCCTTCCCTCTTATCTTTTCGTCGGCGTTTCTTCTTCTGTCCAAACTCGGCGACGTCCACGTCTAACCGCATGGCCGCCCATTTCGCCTCGTCCCCGTCTTCCGTTTCGACAGCGTTGATTGCATTCTTTTTCCTTTTCTTTTTACTTGCGTTACGAAGATACGCAGGGAGATGACTCAAGTGCTTGTTCGCGTCGTCTCTTTTTGAAATAGAGCTATCATGCCGCAAGAGACTTAAATCGTCCGGATTTTCTTCAAAGTGCGATGCGAGACGCTCGGAATTTAAAAGTTCCACGCGAAGTTCGCGCAAACGCGCGTCTTTGACCGCGCTTTTACTAATCGAACGTAACGTATCTTCCGCTCTGTACCGTAAAGCTTCTGTAGCTTCTTTCGGAAGGCGCTCGAACGGTTTCAAAAAGTCGTCGATATCCTCTTCGTCTCGTTCATCTTCTTCATCTCCGTCGTCGTCATCATCCCCTTCCTTTGCTTCCGCGGCTTTCGCGGCCGCAGCCGCATCAGCGTATCCCTTCAATAACATGTTATACGATTCTTCGTCCGATGGACAGAAAAACGTAATCGCCACTCCAGTTGCGCCGGCTCTCCCCGTTCGCCCAACTCTGTGTTGATACGCCTCAAACGTCTTTGGAACTTCAAAATTAATCACCGTGTGCACCTTTTTGAAATCGACGCCGCGAGAAACGCCAAACTCGGAATCTTTCTTCGCCGCTTGGTTTCTTTTTTCCTTCTCCTTTTTTCTTTCTTTCTTCGATTTCCGGGTCGGTTGGTCTTCTTCTTTGTCATCTTCTTGGTTTGCGTTTTCTTTATCGCTCGCGTCGTTACCACTACTGCTATCGTCCTCCGCTGCGGCTACTAACACGTCATGCACGCCGCGATTGAACTCCTCTAATATGTGCGCCCTTGAGTTTGCCGGTAACTCAGAGTGTAGAGCAACGCATAATACGCCAAACTTGTGCAAAAACAATCTCGCCCTCACGGCTTCGTCGGCATCCTTCACGAAGATCAAAATCTTCTTCTTGCACAAACCCAAGCGTAACAGTGCCATCAAATACAACAACTTGTCGTTTTTCCCTTTTTTAATCTCCAAACCAAAATGCGTGATCAATGGCTTCTTCTTTTTCTTCAACTCCTTCTTCATCTCTCGTTCCTCTCGTTTTTTTTGTTCCATCTCTTCTACGTCGTCGCAATTCACCTCGGCTGGTTTCGATAACAGCAACGACTTCAAATTCCCAACCTCTTCGCTCGTCGAAGTCGCGCTCACCATCACCGTCTGCACTCCTTCTCGACACCTCTCGAATATGTACTTGATATCCTTCTCGTGACCAAACGATAACAACAAATCGCACTCGTCCAAAACCATCATCTCCAATCCGTCGCCATTCACGCTCTTTGGCGGGAAGAGTTTATCCTTGAGGCACTGCGCCACGCGCGCGGGCGTAGACACCAACACGTCCGGACAGTTCGTCGCCGCTTCTCGAACCGCCGCGGAATTACTCGAACCTTGCGGCAGCTCTCCGACGCGATATTTCTTGGAGACTTCGTCGTCTTTATCCTCGCCTTTCCCGCAGTATTTCAAAACCTCCTGACACTCTTTCCGCACCTGCGTCGCCAGCTCCTTGGTCGGTACCAAAACAATCACTCTCGGAGGCGCACACGCACCCGTCGAGTTGGTCGCGGAACCGCCGCCCTTCTTCTCCGCCCTTCTCTTCTTATCCGCCAAGAAAACCTTGTGCAAACTCGGCAACAAATACGCCAGCGTCTTCCCGCTCCCGGTGTGCGCTCGACAGGACACGTCCAACCCTTTCAGCGTCAGCGGTATCGACCGGATTTGCGCGTGCGTCGGCGTGCGCAAGTTTCGGGAAACGCAGGATTGCACCAAGCGCGCGTCTAAACCCAGAGACTCCCACGAAGACGACGGAGCGTCGTTCTTGTCCTCATCTTCATCATCACCACCACCACCGGTGGCTTTCTTCGCTTTCTCGTTGTCTCTCATCGACGTTTTTGTTGCCGACGACGCGTTTGTTCTATTTTGTATTCTCTGTCACGAGGAGCCGCCACTCTCCAAGTTCTTGGAACTGAAGAAGCAGCCACCAAAAAACACACATAAAAATTTTTCGATTTTTGCTTCTCGTTCTCCCCCTTTTATTTTTTGCACCGGTCCCCCACCCACAGAGAAGAATCGAGAATTGAACTCGACACGCACTTACGGCAAAACAACACAACAACGACAAAAGGAACAACGCGCAAAAGCTTCTTTTTTTTTCGTTCGCTCACTCCAAAAAAGGAAAGCCTACGCGCACGCGCACGTTGTGAAGAGTTTTTTATATTCGTGAGCGTGTTTTCGCGCGCGCGCGAGGAGTCGTATCGTCATCATGCCGGCGGCAAAGGGTACCAAGAAAAAAATTGAGAAGAAGGCGACAACGACAACGGGAAAGAAGAATGCGACGAGAGAAACGGCAGCTGGTGGGGCGGTTTCTGGGTCTGCGGCGGCTGCCGCGGCGCCGAAACAACAACAACAACAGAGAGTCTCTCGTTTAGGAAAAGCGGTTTTAGATGCGGCGACGATTAAGAAGAAAAGCAGCGCTTCAAAAACGACTCTGCTGGCGGGGAGTCAAAAGTCGATTCCTTCTTCGAATCGAATGGATTCTAGAGTGGACCCGAATCGCGTTATGAGAGGAGGAGAGAAAACGAATAATCGAAGCCGGGAAGGAACGTCGGAACGGTTGACGCCTCGAACGCAAAGTCAGAGTCAGCAGAGAATGCCGGCGCCGAGAAGACCAGGGGGGATTGACGCGTCTATGTTGTCCTCGCCGCATAGGGTGACGAGTCCGGAACACGCGGCCGGGGCGAGAATGCAGTCGCCGGTTGCGGCTGCGCAGAGAGAGAAGGAATTGCGAGCGCAGATCCAACAGAAGAAGGAGAGAGAGGAACGCGAGAAACGGGCTTTAGAGCAGCAACAACAACAACAAAGGGAGAAAGCTGAGCAAGAGAAGCAGAAGAAGTTGCAACGAGAAAGGGAGGTGCAGTTGCAAAGGCAACGCGAACAACGACAACAGCAGCAGTTGTTGTTACAGCAACAACAACAACAAAAGCAACAGCAGCAACAACGACAACGGCAGCAACAGCAACAGCAGCAGCAGCAACAACAACAACATCAACAACAACAACAGAAGTCTGAAAAACTCGTGCCACGACAACCTCTTCCTAACGCAAGAGCTCCACCGATTCCCATACTAGACAAACAAGTGCCACGACAACCGGTAGGAAGGAAGTCCGCTCGGGCACCTCCTCCTCAGCGATTGGTAGATAACATAGTAAACGAACCTCCCCAGCCAACTTCGATTCGAGACATAATGGTGAGGAAAGCGAGAGATGAACGCTCGGCAGAACTTCGCGCAAGGAGAGAGAAACGAAGACGCGATCAATTATTGACGCTTCCAGCGGGAGCGATGGGATTAGATGGATTTGTTGGTGGTGGTAATCAACCTCCGACAAGTGGCGGGACACCAACTTCGGTGCACTTCGCAGAAAAAGCAAACAAGGATAAAAACGAAGCCAACGAAACGCCAGCCTCGGAGAACGGACGACGGACGCGTCTGAGATCTTCATCGCTTGGAACAGTAGCTACGGAGAAACCGAATGCGTCCACTGATGCACCATCGGCAAAAACACCGAATGTGAAAATGACCGGCGCACCGACACTTTTAAAGTCCGCGCTAAAAATGTCCTCACAAGTTGCAAACAACACCTTCGCCTTGGCCAACGCGCCCCCTGCAGTACCACAGCAACAACAGGCGCAAAACGTGCACACGCCGAGAGTAAAAATTGTCGATGGTCAAATCGTAGCCGATCAAGAGACGCTCACAGTGCAAGCCTCGCATGAAAATCGAATAACCGAGAGCGAGTTCACGAGAACAACAGGAGATAGAATGATGATTAACTCGCAGACGTACGGGAACCGGTCGAAACCGGCGAAGTGGACAAAGCAAGAGACGGAGTTGTTTTACAAAGCCATGGAGCAATTTGGCACTGATTTCACGCTCATACAAAGATTATTTCCTTCGCGAACGAGGAGACAAGTAAAAGCGAAATATTTGAAGGAACAGAACAGCAACGACGATCGCATCGAGTCGTGCATGAACAATACGGCCAGAGATAACGGGACGTATCAAAACTTGATCGACGTATTACAATCAGATACGAGTAATCGGGTTGAGGTAGTGGCGGGAAAAGGTATCGATATGATCACTCCAGGGGCAAACAATATCGCTGCTCAAGTGCTGAACGGCGATGCGCCCATGCAAGAGAACGTAGCGGCTACTGTTCCTCAAGGAAACACTGCCGCTGCCACTCCTGCTGGTAACTAATATTTTAGTAGAAATAACCTTTCGCGCAAACGAAAAATCACAAATTGTACAAAATGAAACAATGTACTTTCAGTATTATGGTAACATCGAGTCTCTCTCTCACACGCACACTTTCTAATGCTTTCGCGTTTTTTTACTACTATTCGTTGCTGTTGCGGCGTTGCTTGATATTGATGTTTCTAACTTCGTGGATTTATTTACTTCTTGTGTGCTTGAACTTCTGCTCTGATTTCCTTTATCGAAGACTCGATTTCAAGCTCAACGGATATAGTCTCTGCCATCGCCAATGAAAGAGGAGCGTTCTTAATCTTAGCCACCTGACCTTTAATCTTCTCCAAAACGGCCTCGAATTCTTCCAAGTAATTTATGACTTGTTCTTGATAAAAAGCTGCGTGTGCTTCCTCCATTGTTGTTGTTGTTGTTCCTTCCGTTAATCCATCTTCTTCGTCTCCATAGCGTTGCTTTTCGACGCTAAACTTTTGCAACTTTTCCGACGCCAATCTTTTCAGACGCTCCGCACTCTCATAGACCTGCTTCGGCGTCAACGCAACGGATTCTCTCCTAGGCTTCATTACCGTGACAGCCTCTAAAGGAGGCGGCATTGAACCGTCTCTTCTCTGCCTCGGTGCGGCCGGTGTATCAAACAAAATGTCTTCTTCTTCTTCTTCTTCTTCTTCTTCTTCTTCTTCTTCTTCTTCAGCCGCTTCTCTGTCTTCGAAGATTCCGCCTTCGCATTCTGGCGAGGAATCGAAGCGAGTATGTTGTGGCGCGGCTGCGCGTTGCTGTTGTTGTTGTTGTTGAGGCGGGGTATTCTGAACTCTTCCGGAAACTTTGAAAATGTCTTCTTCCTCTTCTTCTTTTCCTTCTTCTTCTACTTCTTTTTCGTCGTCGAGCTGGCACTCTCCATCGAGCGGTATTTCAATCATGACCGCTTTTGATTGCTTCTTCCGAACAAGCGGCGGAGATGACGGTGGCGGCTTAGTCGTCGTCTGCGCGTCGGTCTTACTACTCAAAGTATCCTTCACGAGTTTACCAACACCACCGCAGTTGAGGTTCTCGTTATTCTCACCACTACCATTCCCTAAGTTCCCCAAATCCTCTACCAAACTCTTCACAATCTCCTCGCACGACACAAATCGCTGAAATTCGTCCGAAAACATTGGACTGCGCTCTTTCAACTGTCTGGTTCCCCACGCGTCTAACGGCATGGACAGATTGGCTAACTTTTCGACGTTCAACTTTGAAAATTGCGAGTTTTCTTCTCTCTGTACTTCTTTTATCGCGTTTAAAAGAGATCGCCAACTGCCGTAATTTGTAGCGACGACTTCTTCGATGGTCGTCGTCTTGGAAACCGCGAGCGATTGGAACAGAAGGAACGGTGCTTCCGTCATTATTGCTGGCTATATTTGTTCTTTTATGAGGGGTTGTTTCCCCAAAAGCTGCCTTTTCACGTTTCAAAAGTTTTTATTTAGGGTGTCTGTTTGTCTTGCGTGTGGTTTGTTTTCTCTCTCGTTTGTTGTCCGTTAGATCCGTCAAAACGCCCGAGCGCTTCCCAATCATCATGGTGCAACAAGTCGTCGAAAACCCAGAGGACGATGACGACAAGAAGGACAAGAAGATCATCCCTCTGGATGCGGACGACATCGCGTTGCTCAAAACTTACGGCGTCGGTCCGTACGGTACTCTGATAAAAAATCTCGAAACTGACTTAGTGTCGTGCGTCTCGCGCGTTGAAAAGTTGTGCGGGATAAAAGAGTCCGACACCGGTCTCGCGCCGCCGTCAAGATGGGATTTAACCGCGGATAAACAAGCGACGCAAGAGGAACATCCGCTGCAAGTAGCGAGATGCACGAAGATAATCAATCCGGGGACGACGGACGCGCAGTACGTCATCAACGTGAAACAGATCGCGAAGTTTGTGGTTGGTCTAGGGCAACACGTCGCGCCAACGGACATCGAGGAAGGGATGCGCGTTGGCGTGGACAGGACGAAATATAGCATACAGATTCCGCTTCCACCGAAGATTGATCCGAGCGTAACGATGATGACGGTAGAGGAGAAACCAGACGTGACGTATGCGGATGTGGGCGGGAATAAAGATCAGATTGAAAAGTTGAGAGAAGTCGTGGAGTTGCCGTTGTTACATCCAGAGAAGTTCGTCACGTTAGGGATCGATCCTCCAAAAGGGATTTTGTGTTACGGGCCTCCTGGGACTGGGAAGACGTTGTTAGCGAGAGCGGTGGCGAATAGGACTGACGCGTGTTTTATACGCGTTATTGGTTCAGAGTTGGTGCAGAAATACGTCGGCGAAGGCGCGAGGTTGGTCAGAGAATTGTTTCAAATGGCCAGAAGTAAGAAAGCGTGTTTGATTTTCTTCGATGAGGTCGATGCAATTGGTGGGGCAAGGTTTGACGACGGTCAAGGTGGGGATAACGAGGTGCAGAGGACTATGTTGGAAATTGTAAATCAGTTGGACGGGTTCGATGCGAGAGGGAACATTAAGGTTTTAATGGCTACAAACAGACCGGATACCTTAGATCCCGCATTATTGAGACCGGGTAGATTGGATAGAAAAGTTGAGTTTGGATTACCGGATTTGGAAGGTAGGACGCAGATTTTTAAGATTCACACGCGGTCGATGGCGGTGGAAAGAGATATCCGGTTCGAGTTGTTGAGTCGATTGTGTCCGAACAGCACCGGCGCGGAAATCCACAGCGTGTGCACCGAAGCTGGCATGTTTGCCATTCGACAGAGAAGAAAGACAGTCAGCGAAAAAGATTTCTTAGACGCCGTGAACAAAGTCATCAAAGGCTTTAAGAAGTTTAGCAGTACGGCGAAATACATGCAGTACCAATAATAAATCTTTTTGTCAGGGAGGGAGGCGGATAAGGAAAGTTGCACAATTCTCTAGATGGGAAAGAAGAGGAGTTCTCCAATTCGTTTAGACTATATGAATAGTAGTTTTTGTAGCAATAAACAGACAGTATATACGTACAAATATACACGTACGTGTTTTTGAGAAATCGCTAACTAAATCTCACCATTCCTTTCTTCCTTTTGAAAAAAGGAAAATTTAGGGTTTTTAAGATCTCGCAAGTTTTGTGGGGGAAAAGCGTAGCGTATCTTGGAACGAAAGAATACGAAATTATCTTTTCTAATCTCTTCTTCATACAAACACACGCGCAGTTATTCGTCTCGAATCACACGCACACACACTCGGTTAAGTTCAAAGTAACGACACGATCCGTTTACAGTTCTAAAATCACTCGTTGAAAAAAGATGTCCTTCTCTACCACTTTTACTGGGTCTAAACTTGCCCAACAATCCGTCACCGTCCAAAGAAAGGTTGACACGCAAATCAACGCGAGACGCACGAAAGCGTCCGCGCCGTCCACGCAAAAGAAGGCCCAAATCGCCTCCTTCGGTTCGTTGGCGCCGCCGGATTTGTACCCGGAATTCGGTACGTACCCGGGTGGGGGTAACTCCTTGATCATCCCGTACACGGATGAGAAGAACGCGGAGAGAGAGTTGATCCACGGCCGATGGGCGCAATTGGGTGTCACTGGCGCCTGGGCCGCCGAGAACGGTACCGGCATCCCGTGGTTCACCGCGGGTACCTTGTGCACTCCAGATGACTGCACAGCCGTCGCGGACAAGTTCCCGGGTGCCGTTGCGCCGTTGGCGCCGGAAGGCTCTGGCTACCCGAACTTCTGGGCGGTTTTGGCCATCGAAGTCTTCTTGGTCGGCAACGCCGAGGCGTACAGAACGGGCATCTTCGAAAACCCGTTCCCGGAATTGGAGTTGTCTGTCTCCCCGGGTGGCAGATTCGACCCGTTGGGTTTCGCCGAAGCCGGTGACTTAGAAGAGTTGAAGATCAAGGAGTTGAAGCACTGCAGATTGTCCATGTTCGCGTGGTTGGGCTGCATCTTCCAAGCCTTGGCGACGCAAGAAGGTCCGATTGCCAACTGGACTAACCACGTCGCCGACCCGGTGCACAACAATGTCTTGACTAACGCGGCCAAGGGTTTCAGTTTCTATTAAACGGTCTTTGAATTTTAATAAAGGCTATACATTTATATACAATTTTTAATTACCAAAACTTTCTACGTACGTCTAAATTTTTATATATCACGTTGTGGTAGTGAATAATATTCACTCTCACTTCCTTTTCTCTTCTAAAGCTCGTCGTTCTTCTTCCTAGCGCCTCCAACCTGTTTTTT
>Ga0181558_10004943_pt1 | contig 11868 bp, 11 predicted proteins | sample 011ome_22_FD_133754 | JGI IMG/M metagenome (GOLD analysis project Ga0181558, IMG submission 133754) | Coastal salt marsh microbial communities from the Groves Creek Marsh, Skidaway Island, Georgia - 011507BT metaG (megahit assembly) | ecosystem: Environmental > Aquatic > Marine > Intertidal... | reverse complement strand
TGGCTATCATGGAGAGAACCGATCAAGAGCAGATTGTTTGGAACTGGTAAAATGCTTTGCTGGGAATCTATTGTTGAACACGCTCTAGAAAAATCAGATTTATGGAGAGCGGACCTCATGACAGACCAAGCATGGTCTCTCCACCCAGGAGAGAGATCTGAAGAGTTTTATCAACTCCTTCCTCAAATCATAGATTCTGTAAACCGGAACAAATTTCCTGAGAAGCAAAGGGGACACTTCGATTTAAGATTAAGTGACTGGAAACATTTTCTCAATTAAAGTTCTAAAGCCCAAATACCTCCTCGCACTATTTCTGCTCATCTATGCAGCCTCGGTTATTTACTTGCAAGGCCTCAAAGCCCCATGGGTTGATGAGTGCTACTCATATTATGGAGTATGGCATGACAGGTTTTCGGAATTTTACAACTCCATGTTAACAGGTATCAATTTCTCTCCCCCACTCTATTTTTTATTCAATTTTTGCCTTCAACTCATTTTCCAAACATCAATTGAACAGCTCAGAATACAGAGCTTAGCTTTTATTATCATTGGAATTATACTCAGTTTTTTACTTACTCGAAAAATATTTGGTACTACAATCGCCTTTTTTTCGACAATACTAGTTGCATCGCAGTCAAGCCTTCTACTTTCGCAGGCACAGGAAGCTCGTCATTACGCTATGTTTTTTGCGTGCGGAGCATGGGTTCTGTACATACAAAGTTTAAATGATCTTAAAGTAAAAGGATATAAATGGTTTACATTCCTTGGCCACTTTTGCCTCTGCCAAGTTCATTACATTGGAATCATATTCTCTTTTTTGACCGGACTCTCCTACTTTTTAACATCTAAGAACACAGGATTTTGGAAAAAAGTTCCCATATCTGTTACTATGTGTTGGCTCGTCTCTATCGCTTCTTACCTTTTTTATTTAACTAAACAAAAGTCCGTTTTAAATACCTGGTCAAAACCAAACGGACTTTCAAATCTGATATCTAGTTACAATGATTCGATTCTTTTTCTGACAATCATAATTCCCTGCTTAGCATTTATAATATCAAGTAATTCCAAACGAGATACTGAGACTCTACCCAAAGAAGAAACTAGTTGTTCAAGACCAATTATGATCACTTCATTTCTTTGGATCTTAGTTCCATTTTTGTTCTGGATAATATCCCACATTACGCCTCTAAACCTGTTTGTGGAACGCTATTTTATTCCAAAGGAAGCATCGATTATCATACTGGTTGCTTATGGAAGCAGTTTTATTTTTCAGAAATTACCGCAACAAAGATTAAAGTTTATTCCGGTTCTTGGTATATCGGTACTTGCAGTAATGCTTTTGTTAATAAGTTCCAAAAGAACCATCTTTGGATTAAATAAAGATACAAACTATCATCATTCCCTGATCATTGAGGAATCATATCAAATATCTGGTCAACCAATTATCCTTAGGGACGATCCAAAGTATTTTCCTAATGCATATATTGGCGATTATCAGTGTGAATTATTAGTTAACGATAAAAAGTTAAACAATCTATACAAAGATTTTTCAGCTAAAATAAAATTAGTGAAAAATATAAATAAATGAAAAAATCTGAGATAAATATAATATATTCATATTTTTCATTGATTTTTTTCTTTATCATCTACTTTTTTAACAGCGGAGAATCAATTGAACTTAAAGAATCATTATTTTATTGCTGTGGTTTTACACTTTTTTTTATTTCATTTGGTTCAAAGGAATTAAAGTTTTGCTTCACATCCTTAATATTTATTTTATTTTTAGCTATATTATACAATTTCATATTTTATACCATAAGTGTATTGGGTTTCTTCCTATTTTTAAAAAACTTTTACCTTTTAAAGAAAAACCTTTTTCTTTTACTCGGGTCTTTAGCACTGATTCTTATTATAGGAGGTCACATATTGTGTAACTCACAGTCTGATTTTTTGTTTGTCCAAACTCTGGCAAACGAAAAGACAAACTGCGATCTATATTTTCATTCCACATTAGCTTCTAACTTTAAGAACTTTGAATATTCCACTACTGCATTACATAGTAAACCAAAGTTTGAGTATTGGGCATTAACAAATTTCTTGGTAGCGAAGTTATCCAATCATCTTGGCATAAGAAGTATAGACTTTTATAATTGTATATACCCCGTAATGATATGGAGTAAACTACTTTTTTTATTACATTTCGGACTAATCAAGACACTAGGGTTATTTTATCCTCACATTACAAACAATAGATCCGTCAATCTCTTTGCATCATTTATTATCGCAAATTCAATTTCACTTCTCGCATTCAAACCGACATGGGGACCTATACAAAACTACTTTAAATGGGAAATATACAGTGTTCTTTCTGTCCCTACAGCATTTTATTTAATTATAATTAGTATTTTCGTAGTCTCAGAATTACAGCAAATAAAATCAAAGTTAGTACAATTTTTGTCTATATCTATATATACGATTATATCAGCATCACTTTTATGCATGATAAAACTTTATATGATGCATTATATACTTTCTTTTTTATTAATTTTTTGTATTTTAACTGAAAAACTTAAATTTCGAATTTATTTCATAATAATATTTTTTATATCATTAATTGTATACATTTATTTCCATATTAACAATAATATGATAAAAGATGCATTTATGTTTGAATATTTTATATATGGAAAAAATTGCTAAACAACTCTCAAATACTATGGTCACCTTTTTCATTCTCATTCATACCAATAGTAATTTTTTACTTAATGAAAGGTGATTTTTTAATTTCGAAAAATATTTTTACTATTAAATCATTTTATAAAAATAAAATAATTCTACTTATTTTATTTTTTTTTATTCTTTCCTTTTCGCCAACTATTTTATTTGGTGGATTACATACTTGGAATTTATTTTACTATACCGATACGTTTTATCTAATCATGGTTTTCCCTCTTTCCTTGTATGCTTGTAAGTACTTCATTTCATACGATTTAAGTAAAATTAAATTTTCATTTGTTCTAGTAAATTTATTTTTACTCATTTCTCTCATCACTGCTCTTGGCTCAGGTGTAAAGTCATTCAATAAAAAGTTGGATAAGTTTTCTTCACTCAATTCTACCTTGAAATCACAAAATTTCGAATCTTCTAATTCGAAAGAAAATAATATCATTAAACTCTGTATCACTCTAGAAAAAATATTTTCAGAAAAAGACAGACATTCTGTCCTCTGGGTTCCCTATTCAAACAAAACTGCCTGGAATGCAATAGATATGAATTTTGAATATGGAAAACCCTTTGTTTTTAGTGCTTTAGCAGAACTTCCATTAATTTACGGATTTCCAGATTTAAACGACGATGTCCTTAAAAATGCAATGTTTGGATATGATAGTTACACTCAATATGTTTCAGGCCATGATTTAAAAATTGAAACCGTTATGTCTAAAGCTAAATCTTTAGGATACAGAAATCTATTTGTGCTTGAAGATTTTAACCATTTTAAGAAATTCGACATATAATTTTTTTTCATAAAAAACTATAAATTCTAATCTTATAATCTATTTTAAAACTTTTCTTCATCAAAATAACGAAGGAATTTATTTTTCTGGTTCTTACGATCCAGTATCTTATCCAGATGAAGGGAATAACAAATGTTTTGAGATCGAAGACCAATCTTTCTGGTTTAGCCACCGAAATTCTTGCATTATTGAAATGATCAGAAACCACCCTCCTCGAAATAAGGGTCCGATCTTCGATGTTGGTGGGGGTAATGGGTATGTAGCAAAGGGTATTTTAGATGAAGGGTGGGATGTCGTTTTGTTGGAACCCGGCCCATCAGGAGCCAAAAACGCAAAAAAAAGAGGCATACCCCATGTTGTATGTGCTACTACTCACACGGCAAAATTAAAAAAAGGAACTCTACCAGCCATTTGTGTTTTTGATGTTGTTGAGCACATTGATGATGATGTCTCATTTTTGAAACATCTCTGGGATCTTTTAGCCCCTGGAGGCATGCTTTATTTAACGGTCCCCGCCTACAAATTTCTCTGGTCTCAAGAAGATGATAAAGCAGGTCATTTTCATCGTTATTCTCTAAATCAAATTCTAGAGAAAATTACTTATGTTGGTTTCAAGGTTTGTTATTCGAGCTACATTTTCCAATGGCTCGTTTTTGCTGTTGGGCTTTTTCGTACTCTTCCGTATCGGTGCGGATTCCGCCTCAAAAGAAAGATTAAATCAGAACAATTTCATAAAGATCATGTTTTGAAGAAAGGTTTTTCATTCAATTTACTTTCATATTTATTGAATTATGAAATAGATAAGATCGCCAATAAATTGACATTGCCTTTCGGTGGAAGTTGCATGCTTGCGGTTCGAAAGGAACTGGAAGGTTGTAAATAGATTCATGCCAAATTCTCAAAATAGTGAATATTTTATATCGGTAGTTAGCCCAGTTTATAACGCGGAAGCTATTTTACCTGATCTTGTTGATCAGATTCGAAAAACAGTTAAGCCTTTAAATAAAGATTTTGAAATTCTATTGGTTGAGGATGGGAGTCCAGATAAAAGCTGGGAGCAAATCGAGCAATTGTGTTTACAATTTCCTGAGATTAAAGGCATTCGATTGAGTCGAAATTTCGGCCAGCACCATGCCATATCAGCTGGATTAACTTTGGCCAAGGGAGAATGGGTTGTTGTTATGGACTGCGACTTACAAGACAGGCCTAGTGAGATATTAAAGCTCCTGTCAAAAGCTAGAGAAGGGTATGATGTTGTACTGGCAAGAAGAGTTTTGAGACAGGACGGTTTCTTCAAAAAGCTTTCGTCTGGTATTTTCTACTTTTTATTAAGCTGGCTCACAGGTATGAAGCATGACCCAACGATTGCTAATTTCGGAATTTATTCCCGCAAAGTAATCGATGCAATTAACTCCATGCCTGAAAGTATTCGCTACTTTCCAACGATGGTAAGATGGGTTGGTTTTCAAACAACAAGTATATCTGTAGAGCATGCCAAAAGAAAAAAGGGCAAAACAAGTTATAATTTTAAAAGACTCCTTAACTTGGCTTTGGATATTTGCCTCGCTTATTCAGACAAGCCTTTACGATTGGTGGTTGGCACTGGTTTCATCATCTCATTTCTAGGGTTTATTTTTGCCGTAATTACGATTATGCAAGCTTTGCAAGGGGAGATTTTGGTTCTTGGTTACGCTAGTTTGATCGTTTCCCTTTGGCTCTTGTCGGGCCTGGTAATTTTCATAATTGGCGTGGTAGGTCTGTATGTAGGGAAGTGCTTTGAGGGAATAAAGCGACGACCTTCGTTTGTTGTTATGGAAGAGATTGGCAACTACTCTCGTGGGAAAAACAAGTAAGCATCCACTCATTCGTTACCTCCAATGGGATTCAGACTTTTTTGGGGTACCTGTAGCCTCATTAGACGGTGGGCTTTTACAGAGCGAAACTTCAAAAATTGTTTTTGATTGGTGTAGGAAAGAAAAAATTCGTTGTCTTTATTTTTTAGCAGACGGCACAGACTCCCACACGCTCCAATGTGCATACGACGAAGGATTCCAATTTATAGATGTGCGAGTTAAAATGGAATACGATTTGAAAAATGTGCAGCAGACTGAGGCATCAAGTCTAGAAATCAAACCGGTTACTAAAAAAGAAAAACTAGACAACATTCTAGCATTTGCTCGTATGTCCCATACAGATTCGAGGTTTTTTAAAGATTTAAATTTCAATCGGACAAAATGCGAAAAACTTTACGAAAAATGGATCGTTCGGGATTTCGAGAAAGGAAATATTTTGGGTTTTTATCCGGAAGGAGAAAATAATATTAAAGGTTATGTTACCTTTACCATGGAGTCACCTGATGTCGCTAGAATTGGTTTAATTGCTGTGGAAGATCAATTTCGCGGACAAGGAGTTGGTACGAAACTACTTCGCAAAACCATTGTGACCTCAAAAGAACTCAATGCAAGAAAACTGATAGTAGTTACACAAGCCACAAACACTAGTGCTCTTAGGCTCTATGAAAAAGCGGGTTTTCGTATAACTGATGTCAAATTATGGTTTCACAAGTGGTTTGCCTAAGAATATTTCCTGAAAGATAAAATCTCCAATAATGTCACTTCCCGTACCTTTCAACAAATCTTCCCCGCAAGGGGAGGAGTTTAATTATATTCAACAAGCAATTTCCAACGGCCAGGTAGCAGGAGACCAAACATTTTCCAAAAAATGCCAAAGGCTTTTGGAAGATACACTTGGAGTTCAAAAAGCCTTAATTAGCTCATCATGCACCCATGCACTCGAGATGGCTGCTATCCTTTTAAATATTCATCCGAATGATGAAGTTATTATTCCTGCGTTTACCTTTGTTTCAACAGCGAACGCGTTTGTGCTGCATGGAGCACACCCTGTTTTTTGCGATATCAAATCGGATACTCTTAATTTAGATGAATCTAAATTAGAGAGCCTTATCACAAAGCGAACTCGTGCAATCGTAGTTGTGCATTACGCAGGAGTGGGATGCGAAATGGATACGATTCTTGAAATTGCAAACCGTCATGGAATCCCCGTGGTTGAGGACAATGCTCATGGTCTTTTCGGAAAATATCGTAACCGTTGGCTCGGTACTTTCGGATGCCTAGCTACTCAGAGTTTTCACGAAACTAAAAATATAACATGCGGGGAAGGCGGTGCCCTTTTAATTAATAATCCTGAGTTTATTGAACGAGCGGAAATTATTCGGGAGAAAGGAACGAACCGTACTCGGTTTTTCCGCGGGCAGGTAGATAAATATTCATGGGTCGACGTAGGGTCCAGCTATGTGATGAGTGATATTCTCGCAGCATTTCTTTATGGACAATTGGAGAAGTGGAAAGAGATACAAAAAAAGAGGGAAAACATTTGGAAAAGGTACAACGAAGAACTAATTGACTGGTCTGAGCAAAATGGTGTGATGCGACCAGTTGTGCCTGTGCATTGCGAACAAGCATACCATATGTTCTACTTGCTAATGCCATCGGCAGAATGCCGATCTAAGTTCATAGCCCAGCTAAGAGATAGAGGTGTAATGGCTGTTTTTCACTACCTGCCACTCAATTCCAGTACCTTTGCTTTACGGATGGTAGAGAAAGATTGGCAGAAATCTCAGTGCCCCGTCACTGAGGATGTGGCTGACCGTCTTGTGCGGTTACCCTTCTACACAAACATGAGTCATGATGATCAAACAAGAGTGATTGAAGCAGTCCTTAAATTTGATTGCCTCGCATAAAAATGGGTTCTCCAAAATGTAGAAACCAGTTTTTTACCCACCTTCCATTCAATTAGGAGTAATCTTTTGAAAATTCTTATCACAGGTATTTGCGGGTTCGCGGGCACTTCTCTTGCGAAGACCCTTTTGCAAAGCCACTCCAATTTGGAAATTGTCGGACTCGATAATTTCTCGAGAAATGGATCAGAATTAAACATCCATGATTTAAGAAATGTTGGGGTCGATCTCATCCGAGGTGATATTCGCTCTCAATCCGATATTGATGCCCTTCCTAAAGTCGACTGGGTGATCGATTGTGCAGCAAATCCATCCGTTCTCGCGGGTATTGATGGTCAATCTTCCAGCCGACAATTAATGGAGCATAATCTAATCGGTACCATCAACTTATTAGAATACTGCAAGAGGCATAAAGCAGGGCTCATACTTCTCAGCACAAGCAGAGTATACTCAGCATCTGAACTAGCTGCTTTGCCAGTAAAATCATTCAATGATCGATTCGAGCTAAAAGATTGTGATGTTCTTGGTGCCTCTAGCTTAGGAATATCGGAAAATTTTCCCACGACTGCACCTCTTTCTCTATATGGTGCTTCCAAGCTGGCTTCGGAAACCTTAATCCTAGAGTACGGAGAATGCTTTGATTTTCCTGTATGGATCAATCGATGCGGTGTGCTTGCCGGAGCTGGTCAATTTGGCAAGGCAGACCAAGGCATTTTTTCTTTTTGGATTCATTCTTACCGAGAGAGAAAACCACTTAAATACATAGGCTTCAATGGCACTGGTCATCAAGTAAGAGATGCCCTTCACCCAAAGGACTTGGTTCCCCTACTCTCCCGGCAAATGCTTGAACCCGACTGGGAAGCCCCAAAAATCATTAATTTTGGGGGTGGTGTTCAAAATTCTCTGTCGCTGAAGGAATTAAGCAGCTGGTGCGAAGAGCGATTTGGTCACAATGAAGTGCTTGCATCTCAAGAAGAACGCCCGATGGATGCCCCCTGGATTGTGATGGACTCAACAACAGTCCAATATGCATGGAATTGGAGTTTTAAAACTAAAATTGAGGATATTCTAAATGAGATCGCTGATCATGCTGACCAACATCCAAATTGGCTTGATTTGGTTTCTTAGATTTTAAATAGTGAAATCAAGCCAAATTCCGAACCTAAAATTTATTCATAAACATGAGGAAGTTGATATGGATGATAGATGGTTTGACATCGCAGTAAAGGAACATTTTTGGATTAAAAGAAGATGGAATGTAATTAAGAAGATTATTTCCGAAGAAAAGATAAATAATTTGGGAAAAATTGCCGATTTAGGATGTGGTATTGGAACCCAAACAAATATTATCCAAGATTATACTAATACTGTTGTTGATGGTTTCGACCTTAACAAAAATGCCTTATTTGAAGCGGCTCGCACTTACCAAAATAGTAATTTTTATTGTATGGATATTCTGAGAATGGATAATTCATTCTTCTCTAAGTACGAGACCATATTTATATTAGATATCATCGAGCACTTGCACGATCCCACAAACTTTCTAAAAGCTTCCCGAAAGTTATTAAAAAAGTCTGGCATTTGTATAATAAATGTTCCGTGCTGTCCCTCACTCTACAGTGCCTATGATCAACAAGTGGGGCATCACCGCAGATATTCTTTTGATTTACTCAAAAAGCATATTGAAAAATCTGGTCTAAAAATAGTTTCTTGGACATATTGGGGAGCCCCTTTACTGCCTTTACTTATCGTAAGGAAATTTTTACTTCGTAAAACAAAAGATGATACGATTGACAAAGGTTTTCGTGTCTCGAATTTCCTTATTAACAAACTATTGTATCTCATGAGTTCTTTTGAACCGATTCGGAATCATATTTTAGGAACTTCTCTTACAATTATTGCTAAAGTTAAATGATTTCGGTAATTATTCCAGTCTATAACGAAAGAAAGAATATTCCTGATCTTATCGCACAGCTTTTTCAAGTTTTTGAAAACTTAAAATGTGAATATGAAATTATTTTTGTAGACGATGGAAGCACTGATGGGAGTCGGAGATGTCTCACTAAATACACTAAGGACTCTAAACATGTAAAAGTCGTTTTTCTTTCTAGAAATTTTGGACAACAAGCAGCCTACACAGCAGGCATGAGGAATTCCTCGGGAGATATTGTAGTGCTCATGGACGGAGATTTACAGGATCCACCCAGTCTCATTCCAGCATTGATTGAAAAGATAAATTCGGGATACGATGTTGTTTATGCTGTTAGATTGAATCGTCAAGAAAACATGCTTAAAAAAATGGCTTACTTTTCCTTCTACAGAGTGTTGAAGATACTCACACCATATGACATCCCACTTGACTCTGGTGATTTTGGTGCAATCACAAGAAAAGTGGCTAATCATTTAAACTCGATGCCAGAAAAAAATCGTTTTTTACGTGGATTGAGATCATATGTCGGCTTTAGGCAAGTAGCTGTACAGTATGATCGAAAACATCGAATCTCAGGAAAAACCAAATACAATTTCTTCAAACTTTTGGGACTCGCATCTGACGGTATTTTTGGGTTTAGCTTGGTTCCTCTTCGACTTGCAACCATAAGCGGTTTTTTTGTTTCTTTTTTAGCAATTCTTTATGGAATTCATGTTGTAGCTTGGCGATTAACTAGTGATGAAGATCTGCCTGGTTGGGCTACCCTCGCGACAGCTTTAACTTTTTTGGGTGGACTCCAACTTTTTTTCCTTGGGATTATTGGGGAATACATTGGGCGAATCTTTGCCCAAGTCACGGCTCGCCCCGAATATTTAGTAAGTGAAAAGATAAATTTCGATTAAAGATTCATCCTGACTTAAATTTATTATTCTTAATTAAAGATATGAAGTTTAGCGATTTAAAACTTTCTAGTTCTTCAGAACTAAAAATCTGGGAAAAGGCCAAAAAGTTAGTTTCTTCAAATGCTTACATCCTTGGATCCGAAGTCAAACAGTTCGAAGATGCATTCGCTCACTATTGTGAAGCAAAGCATTCCATTGGTGTAGCTACAGGATGCGATGCCTTGCTTTGGGCAATGGAAGCTCTCGGCATCGGCAAGGGGGATGAAGTGATAACGGTGGCTAACACTTTCATCGGCACAGTTCTTCCTATTCTGCGGGTTGGTGCAACTCCTGTTCTCGTCGACTGCGACCCTCAAACTCAACAAATCGACCCAGAGCAAGTTGCGGCTGTAATTACCCCAAGAACTGCTGCCATCGTGCCCGTTCATCTTTATGGCAGACTAGCACCTATAGATGAATTGCTCGCTATTGCAGATAACCATAACTTGTTCTTGATAGAGGATGCGGCACAAGCTCATGGTGCAAGATACAAGGGAAAGCGAGCTGGTAGCCTGGGTAAAGCGGCAGGCTTTAGTTTTTATCCAGCCAAGAACCTTGGAGCATGGGGAGATGGAGGTGCAGTTACGACCAACGATACGGAATTATCCGAAAAAATTTCTAAGATTCGTAATTATGGACAGGAAAAAAAGTATTATCACGATACTATGGGCTGGAACAGCCGATTGGACTCTCTGCAGGCAATTGTTTTATCGGAAAAGTTGAGATTGCTAGATCAGTGGAACGAAAACCGCAGAACTGCCGCTAATTGGTACTACGAACGACTTAAAGATTCAGAATTTTCCCTCTATCACGAAAAGTCAGAGAATGAAGCTGTTCATCACCTTTTCGTCATTACATACAAAGACCGAGACTTACTCCAAGAAAAGCTTCAATCCAATGGAATTCCTACTGGAATTCATTACCCCGTTCCAATTCATCAACACAAGTGCTTTGTCGATCATTCCTTCGCCAAAAAAAGATTTCCCAATGCAGAAAGGCAAGGACGTGAACTTCTTTCATTACCAATGCATCCGAATTTAACCGAAAGGGAAGTGGATGAAATTTGTGAATGCATGATCAAGTTATGAAGCAATCTCAATCATTCGAATCCAGGAAGGTAGGGATAGTTGATGTAAAACTTGGAGTTAACATCACGATAATAGAGCCTTCCAACCTTTATGGTTGTACGATTTGCGATCGATCATTTATTGGCCCATTTGTCGAAATTCAATCAGCTGCCCACATAGGTAAAGACTGCCGGATACAATCCCACTCTTTCATTTGTTCAAAAGTAAAGATTGGAGATCATTGCTTCATCGGTCACGGCGTGACCTTCACAAATGATTTATTCAAAGATGCTTTGCCCTCCCCCAATGAAAAAGACTGGCTACCAACCATCATAGAACAACAAGTTTCCATTGGTTCAGGCTCAACTATTTTACCTGTCCGTATAGTGAGCGGATGCGTTATTGGCGCAGGATCGGTTGTAACTAAGAACTTACTATTAAAAGGAGTTTATGCAGGTAATCCAGCACGCTTACTAAGAAAACTTTGAAATACAACAGTCCAATCTCTAGCCGAGAATCCATAACTAAGCTTATAGAATCAACTCCGGTTAAGGAGATGAGCATTAGGACAAATTATAGAGGTTATTCACTCTTGGTCACTATGCCCTGTTGGAATGAAGAAGGTAAAGTTGGGCTTGGAGTAAAATCTGTTCCAAGA
>Ga0181558_10004942_pt1 | contig 11870 bp, 10 predicted proteins | sample 011ome_22_FD_133754 | JGI IMG/M metagenome (GOLD analysis project Ga0181558, IMG submission 133754) | Coastal salt marsh microbial communities from the Groves Creek Marsh, Skidaway Island, Georgia - 011507BT metaG (megahit assembly) | ecosystem: Environmental > Aquatic > Marine > Intertidal... | reverse complement strand
TGATTTTCCGGTTTCCCACTTCCTGATGCATCAGAAAGTCGGGAATGATGCCTGTGACAGCACCGCCGGATTCCATGACCGCTTTGGCAACAGCGCCCATCACGCCCACGCCGCCACCGCCATAGATCAGCCGGATATTGCGTTCGGCCATCATCCGGCCCAGCGCCACGGCCACGGTCCTGTGGGACTCGGGTCCCTCGTTGGAGGATCCGCAGTAAACGCAAAGCGAAGCAAGTTTGGTCATTGGTGGATACGCCCTGATCTCGTGTTGGGAACCCGTTTGCTTAGAATCCGTCTCCGTAATACGTTTTCATATAACAGGAATTTTTCCGGATTGGGCTCGTGAACCGTTCATTTATCTACGGCGGACTGGGGATTTTGGTGATCGCTGTGATCATCGGAGCCTACATGTTTTTTCAGCTTCCCGAACCCGATGCGCCGGTTGCCACCGAGACGTCGGCGCCGCCGGATGCCGGATCGGTCGGGGACCAGGCGCTGCAGCCCATGGCGCCGGCTTTCGACATCGTGCGCGTTGACGAAAACGGAAACGTAGTGATTGCCGGCCGCGCGACACCAGGTTGTGTGATTGTGGTGCGTGACGGTGAGGTGGAAATAGGACGGGTGACCGCCGACCGCTCCGGGGAATGGGTATTGGTGCCTGAGGCCGAACTGGCCGCCGGTGAACACCAGTTCACCCTCTTCGCCGAATGTGAGGGGGCCGATCCGATCCATGCCGATCGTGTGATCGCGCTGGTGGTTCCCGAGCGTGAGGGTACCGCGCTCGCCGTGGCCGTTCCGCGTGAGGGAAGCGAACCGGCCGAGGTCCTCCAGCGCCCGGCGCTGGATGGGAGTGGCGCGTCCGTCGGATCGATCGATTACGACGATGCGGGCAACATGATCCTGTCAGGCATTGCCGCACCGAACAGCACGGTGCGCGTCTATCTCGACAATGAGCTTGTGGGCACCGCCCAGGCGGATGAGTCCGGACGCTGGAGCCTGACGCTCGACCGCGCGGTGCCGCCGGGTTCCTACAATTTGCGGGTCGATCAGATCGATGGCGGCGGACAGGTGGTGGCCCGCTCGGAAATACCCTTTGTTCGGGCCGAACCTCTGCGTGACCTGCCCCCGGGCCGTGTGGTGATCATTCAGCCGGGTGACTATTTGTGGAGCATCGCCAGCCAGCGCTATGGATCTGGCTTCCAGTACACCCTGATTTATGAAGCCAACAAGGATCAGATCCGTGACCCGGACCTGATTTATCCCGGGCAGGTTTTCACGCTTCCCGCGGTAAACTAGGCCGTGCCGGGCTTCCGCCGGTCCCCCGAAAGGCTTGCAGGGTCTATTCCGCCGGTGCGCCCTTGGCGTCCGATGATGGATCGTGTCTGTCCGCACGCCGTGCACGCCAAGCCAGAACGTTTTCCCGCAACATCAGTGCGCTTGGCGTAATGATCAGGGTCAGCACCGTGGCAAAGGAAAGCCCCGCGACGATAGCGGTCGAAAGCTGGACCCACCACTGGGTCGAAGGCGCCCCCAGGGCGACTTCGCGGCTGACGAAATCGATGTTGATCTGCAGCACCATGGGCAACAGACCGAGCACCGTGGTGACCGTTGTCAGGACCACCGGCCGGAAACGCTGCGCGCCGGTCAGGAGGATGGCATCACGGGCGCTGTCCATTTCTCTGCGTAGCCGGTCGAAGGTGTCGATCAGCACGATGTTGTTGTTCACTACAATCCCGGCAAGCGCGATCACCCCGATGCCGCTCATCACGATCCCGAAGGGCTGGCCGATGACCAGAAGGCCGAGCATGACGCCGATTGTGGACATGACCACTGCCGTCAGGATGAGCAGCGCGGAATAAAAGCTGTTGAACTGGGTAACCAGAATGATTGCCATGAGAAACAGCGCGACCGCGAAGGCCTTCAACAGGAAGGACTGGGCGGCCTTCTGTTCCTCGTCCTCACCGCGGAACTCGACCTCGACGCGCTCGTCGATCTCCGCATCCGCAAGCCAGCCCCGGATTTGCTGAACCATGTCATCGGCCAGCACACCGGGCAGTACGTCGGCGCGAACGGTCATGGCCCGCACAGAATCGACACGCCGGAGTTGGCCGGTCCGCGGCTGAGCGGACCGCTTCACGAAGTTGCTGATCGGCACCATGCCTTCGCCCGTCTGCAGGCGGATCTCGTCGAGCTGTGCGATTGTGCGATCGTTGACGGGATATCGGGTGACGATGTCGATTTCCTCATCGCTGTCGTCCGGCCGGTACTCCGTCACCTTCATCCCGTTAGTGACGAACTTGATCGCATTCCCGATCATGGCGACATCGGCGCCGTATTTGGAGGCTTCGGCGCGGTCCACTTCGATTTCCCATTCGATGCCGGGAAGCGGGCGGCTGTCCTCGATATCCTTGAGGCCCGTCAGTGTGTCCATGAAGCCACGGACCTTGGCGACTTCCTGTTCCAGGAGCTCGGGAAAACGTGAGCTCAGTTGCACCTGAACCGGCTTGCCGACCGGTGGGCCGGCTTCGGCCTTGCGAGTCTCGACAAAGATTCCGGCCAGATCACCCGAGCGCGAGATCACGTCTGCCAGAATGATATCCGCCGAGCGCCGCTGGTCCCAATCGGCAAACTCCAGATTGATCGTGCCGACGACGTCTTCGGCATCCTCGTCCCGGATCGGGAGGTTGCCGGACAGGGAATAGATCGAATCGAATTCGCCGCGCTCGTCCTGCAGCTGGAGAATTCGGTCCTCGACCTGGCGGACCAGAGCGGCTTTTTCCGCAACCGACAGGTTGCCGCGCGCGTGAATCTGGATCGCCGCCTGTTCCGGTTCGACGTTCGGGAAAAACTCTATGCCCTTGCCCAGCGCGCCATAGGCCATCCAGGACCCGACCAGCAGCGCAAAGGCCGCAATCAGGACCAGTCCGGGTCGGCGCAGGGCACTGCCCAGAACCCGAAGATAAAGCCCGGTCGGGTCTTTGACCTTCGCGATATCCAGCTTGGATTCTCCGGAGAGAAGCCGGACTTGCTCGGCGTTGACGCCGTGCGTTGCATCATCCTTTTGCGCCATTCGCGCGGACAGCCAGAAGCCCAGCCAGAGCCCGCCGGCAAATCCTATCAGGGCCAATACAACGGGAACGATACCGGCCAGTGCACCGGCATCGAGCAACCCGACGAGTGCGCGTCCGGTGGAAGACAGGATCAGCGCCCCCAGGCTTGCCGTGATCCCGATCACCGCGAGGCGGAAAATGAAGGCGAAATTCGCACCCAGAACGGGAACGAAGATCAATGCCATCGCAAGTGATGCGGTCAGTGTCGCCACAAGCGTGATGGGCAGAAACTTCATGAATTCGCCCACGATGCCGGGCCAGAACAGCAGCGGCGCGAAGGCGGCCAGAGTTGTCGCGGTGGATGCGATGATCGGCCAGGCCATGCGTTTGGCGGCCATCGCATAGGCACGTTCGGGCGGCTCACCTTCGCGCAATTTCCGATCGGCGTACTCGGTCACCACAATCGCGCCGTCCACAAGCATGCCGACCGCGAGGATCAGCGCAAAGAGCACGATGATGTTCACAGTCAGCCCGAGCGCGTTGATGACCAGTATCGCTGTGAGGAAGGATCCGGGAATGGCAACCGCGACCAGAATGCCCGAACGCAATCCCAGGGCACCCACGATGGCGATCATCACCAGCAGGACGGCACTGAGAACGTTGTTCTGCAGGTCCCGCAGCATCGTGTTGACCCGGATGGATTTGTCCTGTGAGAAATTGACATTGACGGCGGCGGGCCAGTTCGCCTGTTCGCGTTCCACGGCGGCGCGAACGAGCTCGATGGTCTCGATAATGTTTTCCCCGGTGCGTTTGGAAATTTCCAGCGAGACGGCGGGCTGTCCGTCCACACGAGCCAGGGTCTCGCGGTCGCGGAAGGTACGGTGAACGGTGGTGAGATCGCGAAAGGTGACAAGCGCGTTGCCATTGACCTTCACGGGCAGGTTCAGGATGTCGTCCACACTTTCGATCAGGCCGGGCACCTTGACGGCGAAACGTCCTTGTCCGGTATCAAGAGAGCCGGCTGCCACCAGTTGGTTGGAGCGCGAAAGAAGCGTCAGCAAAGCCGCAGGGTCCACCGAGTAGCTTTCCAGCAACTCGGGCTCGACAATGATCTCCACGAGCTCGTCCCGGTCCCCGCCGATTTCGGCCTCCAGAACGGGTGGGATCGCCTCAATCGTATCCTGCAGGTCGCGCGCGAGACGCATCAGCGTGCGCTCAGGCACGTCGCCGGACAGGGTGACGATCAAGATCGGGAAAAGACTGAGATTGACCTCATTGACCGTTGGTTCGTCGGAATCGTCCGGCAATTCAGGTCGCACCAGATCGACCTTCTCGCGCACATTGTCCATGGCGGTGTCCGGGTCGAAGCCGGCTTCGAATTCCAGCACCACGTTGCCGCCGCCAAGATACGACGTGGCGCGAATCTCCTTCAGGCCCTCAATGGAACGCATTTCAGCTTCCATCGGACGCACCAAAAGGCGTTCGGAGTCCTCCGGGGAGATGCCTTCGTGATGCATCGAAACGTAGATGATGGGGATGTTGACGTCGGGTTCGGCCTCTTTCGGGATGGCCGAGAACGAGAACGCACCCGCGATAAAGAGCAGCAACAGTGTTGCCAGCACCGTGCGTGAGCGGTTCAGTGCTGCATCAATCAGACTCATGAGTCTGCGTCTGTCACGATACGGGCGTCACCCTCCACGGGTGTCACGGTTTCCCCATGGATCACGAACTCCTGGCCGACCGTAATCAACCGGATGGAATCGGGCAGGCCTCCGATCCAGACCCCGTCCGGTTCGTCGGCAATGGTACTGACCGGCCGGAAACGCACCGTGTTGTCGGCTTCGACGGTCTTGATGCCGACAACGCCGTCATCGTTCAGGGTCAGAACGGATGGCGTGACGAAGTGCGCGGTCGTGGTGTCCACCGGCAACTCAATCTGGGCGGTCAGCCCGTCGCGGATGGTCTGGTCGGGATTGGCCACTTCGAGTTCGAAGCGATAGGTGCGGGTGGCCGGGTCCGAGACCGAAGCGACGAAACTCACAATGCCGGAATGTTCTTCGCCGTTGATCAGCGTGATCGTTCCGGGCATGCCCGGATTGACTTTACTGACATGGCGTTCGCTCACATGACCCACAATGAGGATCGGGTCCAGATCCACAATGGTTGCGGTCACATCTCCGACACGGACATAGTCACCCCTTTCGACATGTCCCACACCGACGGTTCCGCGGAAGGGAGCGCGGAAGGTGGTTCGGGCAATATCGATTTCCATTTGTTCGACGACAGCGCGCGCGGCATCCAGGCGGGCTTGTGCACCCGCCTTCTCGGTTTCGGACCGGAAGCCTTTCTCTGTCAGTTTGGCAGCGGCGTTGAATTCGATCTCGCGCTGGCTCAGCAGTGCCCTGGCTTCGGAAAGCTTGGCCGGGCGGTCATCGGCACGCAGGCGGGCTATCGGTGCGTTGGCATCGATCACTTCACCGCGTTGGACATAGAGCTCGACCACCTGACCATCGGTTTCGGCGCGCAGTTCCACTTTTCGTGAGGCTTCGGTCCGACCCGTGACGCCCACCGTCTCAATCCGGGGGATCGCATCCAGTTTGGCTACCCGCACCTTCATTGTCGTTGCGGTTTCCGTCGTCGCTGCCGACATTGTCTCTTCACTGGCCTCGCCGTTCGCACTTTCGGAACCGAACTGACCGGTCAGAATCCACCCGATGGCGAGGACGGCCAAGATGATCGCGGTGATGACGGATTTGTTTTTCATGGCGGTACTCTATTCCGCGACAGCGCGTTTCGGGATCAGTGAAGAAGCGACAAGCTGGTAGCGGTTCTCCTCGATATAGTCCGCCATCGCGCGCTGCACGGCCTCGGCGAAACCGTTGAGAAAAGCTTCTCCGGTTGTTTCCTGCCCCGATTGTGATCGCGCCCGAATGCGGTCGAGATTGTCTTCAATCTCCTGCAACCGGATGTCGATCATCTAGTCCACGGCGGAGGGGGGCACGATATCGGCAAACATCATGCGTAACAGGAAATCCGAACGGGTCTTGTCGGGCTCTGTGGGTTCCTGGAGCGCGCGCAGCAGCGCCATGCGGCCGTCTGCGGTCAGGCTGTACACCTTCTTATTGGGACGGCCCTCCTGGGCGTATTCGGTGACGGATGTGAGGCCCTCATCGAGCAAGCGCGAGAGCGCGGGATAGATCGAGTTGTAGCCGATATCCTGTATATGGCCGAAGGGGCCGCTTTCGACGGCTTTCCGAATTTCGTAGCCCGATGCGTCCCCCTGACTGAGGACCGCGAGGCAGAGCGTTTTGCGTCCATGAAAGCCTCTGAATGCCGAAAACCTTTCTCAAAATCTCATAAGATATGACACGATACAATATATATCATACAGTTATAGCACGCTGCCTGCCGTTGGGCAGGTGACAATTTCGCCTGGTTTGACCTGGGTCAACGGGCTCCGGCTGTTGTCCTGTAAACGGGGCGCGTGGTTCCCGGAAGGTTGCACTTGGTGCGGGCTTCGGGAGCTTGTTTCGTTCCCCAACGGGGTTTTCAGGAATCCACGGTGAATCAGCAGATCCCGGCGCACTACATGACGATGTCGGTGCCCCGCTAAACGAGCTATCCTACGATTCCGCATTTCGGGGAGGGTGTGACCGCCCAGACCTACGCGGGATGGCTCGAAGCCCTCGATGTGGACAGGCCCGTCTCGCTCTACCTGCATGTCCCGTTTTGCCGTCAGATTTGCTGGTATTGCGGATGCAACATGAAGCTTGCGAACCGCTATGAGCCCGTCGGCGACTATGTCGAGATGCTGTTGCGCGAAGTCGATCTGTTGGCCGGGTACCTGCCGGGACGGATGAAAATCTCGCATTTGCACTGGGGCGGCGGGAGTCCGACGGCGCTTGAGCCGGACGATCTGGCGCGATTGATGGAGCAGGTCTTCACTCATTTCGACCCGGTTTCCAATGCCGAACTGGCCATCGAATGTGACCCGCGCACGCTCAGCGCAGAGATGGCGGCACGGATCGGGTCACTGGGCTTCAATCGCGCGAGCTTCGGCGTACAGGAATTTGACCCGCAGGTCCAAAAGGCCATCAACCGAATCCAGTCGCGTGACGTCGTGGCTTGGGCAGTCGATTCCCTGCGTTGTACCGGGGTGGAAGGCATCAATTTCGATCTGATCTATGGGCTTCCCTATCAGACCAGCGAGACCCTGGCGCGCCCGATTTCCCAGTGTGCCAAAATCGGACCGGACCGGGTGGCCCTGTTCGGATATGCCCATGTGCCCTGGATGGCCCGCAAGCAGCGCCTGATACCCGAAGAGGCCCTGCCGGGCGCGCGGGAACGGTTCGAACAGTCGCAGGTTGCAGCCCGGTGCCTTCGCGGTGCCGGATATGAACCCGTCGGCCTCGATCATTTTGCACGCCCCCATGATGGGCTGGCAAAGGCGTCGGCGCGGGGTGAGTTGCGGCGAAATTTTCAGGGCTATACCAATGACCTGGCCGAAACCCTGCTGGGTGTGGGGGCAACATCCATTGGTCGAACTCCGTCCGGACTGATTCAGAATATCAGCGAGACCGGCGCCTGGGCGCGCTCTGTGGCTTCGGGCCAACTGCCGGTGTCCAAGGGGCACGCATTTTCCGGCGAGGACAGGCTGCGGGCCCATGTGATTGAGCAACTGATGTGCTTCGGCAGGGTCGATCTGGTCGCGGCAGCCTCGATGTTTGGGGCGGCCCCCGACTGGTTTTGCGATGCAGGGCCCGAACTTCAGGGCCTGGCCGATGACGGTATTGTCAGCTTTGATGAGAGATCGGTGATTGTGCAGCCCGCCGCACGTCACGTGGTGCGTGTCGTGGCATCCGCATTCGATGCGTATTTCGTCCACCGAACAGCACGCCACTCCCTCGCCGTATAGGCCAGCCTGCCGAACGCCTGAACATATGTAAGGGAAGGTGGCTGGGGGACTAGGATTCGAACCTAGACTGGCGGAGTCAGAGTCCGCTGTCCTACCATTAGACGATCCCCCAACGGGATAACGGCGCGCTGTTTAGCACAAGAATTTTGTGCTGTGTACCTTCCTTGACCAGATTGGAAAAATATCCGGAACAGCCTCTCTTCACTCGCGTTTCCCTGTCACAGGGAAAATCAAAGCCTGAAACGACAGTCTGGAGTGACAGATGAATACCGAAGAACTGAAAGGCAAATGGAATCAGATCAAGGGTGAGGCCAAGCAGCGCTGGGGCCGGTTCACCGATGACGAGATTGATGTGATCGATGGCGACCATGATAAACTGGTCGTCAAGATCCAGGAACGCTATGGCAAGTCCAAGGACGAGGCCAAACGTGAAGTCGATTCCTGGAAAATCTAGCAGGTTTGCGCGCGATGCTCGCTTATCCCTCAATATGGGCGCGCCTGATGGGTGTGTTTTCCACCCAGCGCATCAACCAGCATCCGGACGAAAACCCCGGTCAGCCCGATACGGAAGAGATTTTCTCCCGCGCAGCAGGCACCTCGACCCCACAAGAGGTGCGGGACAATCCGCCCGAAAAGCGCCTAAAAGAAACCTCATGAATTCATTCAGGGTCGTCGTTCATACGATGGCCCCGGTTTCTCTGGAGGGCGCTTGAAGCATCGCTACCGGCTGATCAATGCGGATGGAGATAGCGTCGCAAGCGCGAGTCCTGGCGCTTTCGGCGGTCACCGGCGCACAAAAATCTACGGTCGGCTGGATTGTACCAGCGCGCGCCGCTGGATTGCACGTGGCCATTATGTGCAGCACCGCGTCTTTTTTGCCGATGAAGCCACAGCGCGAAGCGCCGGATACCGCCCCTGTGCGGTTTGTCTGCCCGACGCCTATGCCGCGGGGAAACGCGGTGCTTCGGAAACCTGATCCCGCGACGACCAGATGTTATCGCCACGCAGTTGCTTGAGTTCAGATGCGAGGGGTGTAGATTTGGCGGTCCTGACGTCGTCCTGACGTGCGTGACAGGGAGACTTACGTGACTGCCAATCCGGCGCATCATGGCCGTGGCCGCAACGACACTCGCCCTAACGGGCGGTGGTCGCACACCTATGCCGCGCTGGACCTGGGCACGAACAACTGCCGTTTGCTGGTCGCCAAGCCCAAGGATACCGGGTTCCGCGTGGTCGATGCCTTTTCCCGGATTGTCCGCCTGGGAGAGGGGCTCGGGGCTTCGAATGCTCTCTCGGAACATGCCATGGACCGGACGGTGGAAGCGCTGCGGGTCTGCCGCTCCAAAATTCAGCGCAACGCCGTGACCCGGTTGCGTGCCGTGGCCACCGAAGCCTGCCGGCGGGCCGAGAATGCGGACCTTTTCGTGGACCGGGTCCGTCAGGAAACCGATATCGAGCTCGAGATCATTGCACCGGAGGAAGAGGCCGAACTGGCGCTCATCGGATGTTCGCCGCTCTACGATCCGCCCGAAACCCCGCAATCCTATGCGCTGCTGTTCGATATCGGCGGAGGCAGCACCCAAATCACCTGGCTCGAGCTGGAACCCGGTGAACACCCGAACGGCGATGTGCGTACGCGGATCGTCGGCTGCATCTCCATTCCCTGCGGCGTGGTTACGCTGAGCGAAAAATTCGGCTGCGGTGAGGATGAGAACGGCCGGGCCTCACCGAGCCGTTATGCCGAAATCTGTGCCTATGTGCGTGAGCATCTGGCGCCCTTCGATGAGAGCTACGAGATCGGGTCCCGGGTGGGCGGCGGTGTCGTCCAGATGGTGGGCACCTCGGGAACCGTCACCACCCTCACGGGCGTCTTTCTCGATCTGCCGCGCTATGACCGGGGCCGGGTCGATGGGCGCGCACTCGAATTTGCCCAGCTGGAACTGGCGCGCGACAAACTCCTGGCGCTCGACCGGCAGGACCGGGCGGCGCATCCCTGTATCGGCTCACAGCGCGCCGATCTGGTGATCTCGGGCTGTGCGATTCTGGATGCGATCTGTGACCTCTGGCCGGTGGGCCGGCTGCGTGTGGCCGATCGCGGATTGCGCGAAGGTATCCTTCACGGGTTGATGCGATCCGCCGATCTGGAAACCGTTTCGGGCCGGGCCTGAGCCCGGCCATGGCGAGGCGGCGAAAACCCGGCGGACGGTCTTCCTCGGCCCAGGGCGGTTCGCGGATGACCTTCGAGCGGGTGAAGACCGCGCGGGGGCGCCGGCTGTCCTCCACCCAGTGGCTGCAACGCCAGCTCAATGATCCCTATGTACAGGCTGCCCAGCGCGACGGATACCGTTCCCGTGCGGCCTACAAGCTGCTGCAGATCGAAGAGAAGTTCGAACTGCTGCAGCCGGGCCAGCGGGTCGTCGATCTCGGCGCGGCGCCCGGCGGCTGGACCCAGGTGGTCGTGGACAGGCTGGAGCCCGACGAGGGTGACACCAACATTGTCGCCATCGACATTCTGGAAATGGAGCCCATGGGCGGTGTGCAGGTCCTGCTCGGGGATATCGAGGACGAGGCGGCGGTTGCTGAACTCCGCACGGCCATTGGCGGTCCGGTCGATGTGGTGCTTTCGGATATGGCGACCTCGACCACGGGCCACGCCTCGACCGATCACCTGCGCACAATGACGCTAGCCGAAGCTGCCTTCATGTTCGCCTGTGAGGTGCTTGCCCCGGACGGTGCCTTCGTGACCAAGGTGTTCCAGGGCTCCGACGAGCCGGCGCTGTTCAAGTCGCTTCAGGAGCGGTTTTCCAAAGTGCGGCGTTTCAAGCCGAAGGCCAGTCGCAGCGACTCGGTGGAGATTTTTCTCGTCGCCACCGGCTTCAAGACCGGCTCCGGGCCTGCGGGTTAGCCGGGCTTTTCGCGATCCGGTGCGGAATGCTTGTCCGCATGCGCGGATTGTGTATATAAGCCCCGTCAACTCTCGATCCCGCAAAGGCTTCGGTTGACATGGAAATCAGCGACGCATTTACCTTCGACGACGTGCTTCTTGAGCCCGCAGAATCGCGCATTCTGCCCTCGGAAGCCAACACCTCGACCCAGCTCACCAAGAACATCAGCCTCGGCATTCCGCTGCTCTCGGCCGCTATGGACACGGTCAGCGAGGCCGAGATGGCCATCGCCATGGCCCAGGCCGGCGGGCTGGGCGTGATCCACAAGAACTTCGAGCCGGAAGACCAGGCCAACGAGGTCCGCAAGGTCAAACGCTTTGAATCCGGCATGGTGGTCAACCCGATCACCATCCATCCCGATCAGACGCTCGCCGAAGCACTGGATATCATGAACCGGGAATCGATCTCCGGCATTCCTGTTGTGGCGCGCGAGGGCGGGCGGCTGGTGGGGATCGTCACCAACCGTGACGTGCGCTTTGCCAGCGACCCGTCCCAGCCGATTGCCGAGCTGATGACCGAGGAACTGGTCACGGTGGGCGAGGGCGTGGATATGGGCGAGGCCAAGCAACTGCTCCACCGCCACCGCATCGAGAAGCTGCTGGTGGTCGACAATGAAGGCCATTGCGTCGGTCTCGTCACGGTCAAGGATATCGAGAAGGCCCAGGCCTATCCGGATGCCTGCAAGGACTCCCAGGGTCGTCTGCGGGTTGCGGCGGCGACCGGCGTGGGCGACAACGGTTATGAGCGTGCCGAAGCGCTGCTCGACGCCGGTGTCGATATCATTGTGGTCGATACCGCCCACGGACATTCCCAGGGCGTGATCGACCAGATCAGCCGCATCAAGCGCCTGAGCAACGAAGCCCAGATCATCGGCGGCAACATTGCCACGGGCGAAGCGGCCTCGGCGCTGATCGATGCGGGTGCAGACGCTCTGAAAGTCGGGATCGGCCCGGGCTCGAT
>Ga0181558_10004937_pt1 | contig 11873 bp, 9 predicted proteins | sample 011ome_22_FD_133754 | JGI IMG/M metagenome (GOLD analysis project Ga0181558, IMG submission 133754) | Coastal salt marsh microbial communities from the Groves Creek Marsh, Skidaway Island, Georgia - 011507BT metaG (megahit assembly) | ecosystem: Environmental > Aquatic > Marine > Intertidal zone... | reverse complement strand
TTGTAACGATCGTCACCTGCAAAACCGGGCAAAATCATGATCGGATGGCCGTCCCCCCGGGGCAGGGTGGCAATCCATGCGGGGGTCGCAAGCAACGACCAGGCTTCGTAAAGTGATCGAGGTGTATCCGTGCTCGCTAACAGCCATGAAGGTGCACCTACCGGTTTTGGTCTTGACACGGATCAGTGCTTAACGGGTTCGTCGGCAACCTTCGAAGCGGCAGCAATGCGTATTCTGCGCCCCTTGTCAGATTGTCGCGTTTGTTCTGAACTGGGTTTTCCCTCCACAGGAGCGGTAACGTCATCGCCTTGTAGTTGGGGGTCGCCTGCGCGCTCACCCACGGGCATTGTGTCGGCGGACGGATCTTCGATGGGCGCGTTATTCGCGCCTAAAAAAACTGTTTCTAACTCTTCCAGTGCCTCTCCGGCGTAGATGGCGAGTCGCTGCAGGCGGGGCACGCTATCCCGACAGCCTGCGAAGCCAAAGGAAAGATTACCGGCGTAACTGTAGCAAGTGATATTGAGGGCTTGTCCGTGGGTTACGGCGGAAACAGGGTACATTGCCTCTAGCCTTGAGCCATTCAGATATAAATGCTCTAAGGGCCCCGGGACATTAGACACGGTGATGTTAAAAATGGGGCGGCCATAGCCATCCAAATTTAACGTTGATTGCATAGAGTTGGGTGACATGATGACGGCCGTGAAGTTTTCAATTTCCTCCCTCGACATATTCTTCATCACGCTTTTTGCCCGCCGGGTAGAGGCACATATGGCTTCGACGCGCCGTCTAGGGTCAGCAATATGAGTGCCCATATTAGCCATGATGAATGACACCGCAGCCCCTGCGCTTTGATCGTCTTTGGGTCTTAGGGACACGGGAATGCCTGCGATCAGGGGTTGTCCGGGGAGGGCATTCTGATCGCGAAGAAATCGACGAACGGCACCCGCGCTGATGGCCAGCACCACGTCGTTGACGGTGCAGTTAGCTGCTTTAGAGAGTTTTTTAATACGCTCAAATGCGTATTGCTGGGTCGCAAAGCGACGTTGGGAGCCAATTCGACCATTGAAGATAGTCCTCGGCGCCTGGAACGGCAGGACCAGGGGATCATTTTCATCGCTACCCGCTCTGAAGGCTTCGTAGAGCTGGCGGGCGACTTGATTGGCGGATACCACTGATTTTTTAGCGCCGGCGAGTGCTCTCTTAAGCCGTGGTTTGGTGGTATGTGCCTCTAGCAGCGAGTCAGGCAGAGCGGCGGACCACAGCGCGGGGGCAGAGAGATCCTCGGGATCACTGGACATTGAGCGTTGTAGCATCCTCACGCCTGCGATCCCATCAACGATGGCATGGTGCATTTTGAAGTACACAGCGAAACGATTATTTTCCAACCCCTCAATAATGTGGTACTCCCAGAGAGGGCGTTTGAAATCCAGTCGGTTTGAATGCAGTCGGGCAATCAGCGCCCCCAGCTCTCGCTCGCTACCCGGCGCTGGTAGCGCCAGGTGTCTAACGTGGTACTCCATATCAAGATCGTAGTTTCTTTGCCAATGCGGATACGGTCTAAACAGCGTTGGTTTGCGCAAAACCTTGTTGAAGGGACTTACTATTTCAGTGGATTCTCTGAGGGATGCGACCAAATCCCGAAGGTAACTCGGCTGGGCATTTTCAGGCAGCGAGTACACAAGTAGCGTGGCTACATGCATGGGTCGCTCGGGTTGCTCCATACTAGTCCACGCGAGTTCGCTCAGATCTAGGCGTTCTCTTGAGCCCATTGATTATCCTCACTTGAATCCCACTGGAACGTGGGTACTGGGGTAGGTTAGCAGACAAGACGGAGCGGTTTAACCTGACAAAAACCCCAGCCATCAGGGCTGGGGCAAAGATGATCGACGGAGCTGCTTTATTTAGCCTGCGGAGTTACCCCCATCGGCCATGTATACACCGCCGGTGCAATAGCTGGCTTCGTCGCTGAGTAGGAAGCCCATGAGCGGAGCCATCTCCGCGGGCATGCCATAGCGACCCAGGGGTGTTGCTGCGGTGACAGCGTCGTCAAACGCCGCGCTTGCCTCGGGACCAAAACCCGCAGCGATCGAGGACATCATTCGCGATTGGATGGGGCCGGGATTAATGGTGTTAACCCTAATACCGAAGGGGCCAAGTTCTAGGGCGAGGCATCGCATCAAACCGATGACAGCGTGTTTACTGGTGTTGTAGGCGGATAACTGCGCGGCACCTTTGACACCGGCACCAGACGACGTGATCACAACGCTGCCACCGCCAGCCTCCTTAAGTGCTGGTACCGCGTACTTGCAGCCTAAGTAGGGCCCGCGGACATTAATTGCCATGGTGCGGTCAAACTCTAAGGGGTCGCTGTCTTCAATGGGGCTTGGAAGGCTTTCTTTGCCCGCGTTGGCAACAAAGCCATCGAGACGTCCAAAGTGCTTGAGCGTCGCGGCAACCATTGCCTCGTTGCTGGTGGCGTCGGTCACATCAACTTTCACAAATGCAGAGGCCGCTTTGCCCAGCTCCTCCGCGAGGGACGCAACCGCGGCTTCGTCAATGTCCGCGAGCATTACGCGGCCACCCTCTTTAACGAAGTGACGGGCGGCTGCGCCGCCAATTTCACCACCGGCACCGGTGATCAAGATGACTTTATCGTTCAAACGCACGGTCGACTCCTCTATTACCCGGTTGGCGAAACATTAGAACTGCAGGCGCTTAGTGAATCCGCCATCCAGGACCATATTGGTGCCCGTCGTAAATGAAGATCTAGGGCTTGCCAAAAAGGTAACGGCATCGGCAATCTCTTGTCCGGTGCCCATACGACCCATTGGTATTGCGGCCACGGTGCCCTCATAAATTTCCGGCATTGCCTGTTTGATTTGATCCCATGCGCCGCCATCGATAAATACGGGGCCAGGGCTCACTGAATTGACACGAATACCCTTGGGAGCCAAGTCTTGGGCCAAATTCCCCGTGTAGTTGAGCAGTGCCGCCTTCATTGCGCTGTAAGGAACGGCGCCAGCGAAAGCTTCTAGTGCAGCGGTGGAGGAGATAGCGATGATGACTCCGCTGGAGGATTTTTCTAACCACGGAAGCACCAGCTGCACGCCGCGCCAGGTCGAGAGCATGTCGGCCTCAAAGTTGGCTCTCCAGCCGTCTTCTGAAGCGTCGGCGCCCCCAGCTGAGACATTGGGTACAAAGATGTCTATGCCGCCCAGTTGAGCGGTACAGGCGTCAACCCAGCTGGCCAATGAGTCCGCGTCGGCCACGTCAACCGCAGCGCCTACCACGTTGACGCCGGTGGCAGATAGCTCTTCCACGGCCTTGTTGACCTCATCCTGGCTGCGGGCACAGATCCCTAGATGGCAGCCCTCGGCTGCCAGATTTTCGGCAATCGCGCGACCAATACCCTTAGTTGATCCAGTGATTAACGCGACCTTACCCTTGAGTCCCAAATCCATAATCCACCTCCAGTGGTTTTGATGTTAATTATTAACTGCGTGTGCTTCAGGCGGCGTCCACCACCATGATGAATTTATCCAGTGCCTCATCTCGACTGACGATCCAGCTGTCCAGTGCGGCAACACGTTTAAAATAATGGCCGACGATATATTCATCGGTGGTCGCAATGCCACCGTGTAATTGAATGGCCTCTTGTGTGATAGCGCGCCCTGCGGTCGAGGTTTTTACCTTGGTTGCGAGGATCAGTTTGGCCTCATCTTCGCTGCCTTCGTCGTGGGATCGGCAGGCTGCTTCAACCAGCGAGCGACACATCTCAACCTGAATTAGCATATCGGCCATACGGTGCTGAAGGGCTTGGAATGATGCCAGCGGTTGCCCGAATTGGACACGCTGTTTGGTGTATTCCACCGTGGCTTCCAAAGCGGCTTCCATGGCACCTAGGGTTTCAGCGCTGGCCATGAGAATGACGCGGGCTCGCGCACGAGCAAATGCCAAAATAGCCGTCTCACCGCTGGCAATGAGGTGGTCCTCGGGAATGAGGACGTCCAAGATTAAGTTGGCACCCGAGCGGCCGTCATAGGTGGGGTAGTGGTTGACCACCAATCCCTGTGCATTTCCATCCACCAAAACATAGGCGAATTGATCGCCTAGCCGCGCGGTCACAATAAAGTGGGTGGCGGAACCGCCACCGGCGGCAAACACTTTTTCACCCACTAATCGATAGCCGCCTTCAACGGCTTGCAGCCGGCTGTGCGTGTTCACAAAGGAGGGTGCGGCATTGGGCTCGGCATTAGCGACAATCACCACAGCCTCGCCCGTAGCCATTTGCTCTACGATCGCAGTCGGGGTGGTCGCGCCTTCATAGGTCAGTAGCGAGCCTGCGACCACCACGGAGTCCATCACCGGTTCAATCACCAGGTGGCGTCCAAATTGCTCGGCAACAATCGCACATTCCTGCATGCCAAACCCCAGACCGCCGAGCTCCTCGCTGAATGGCATGGCCATCCACCCCATTTCAGCCATCGTTTGCCAATGTTCTTGGCTCATGTAGTGGCCCGCGTTCACAAGCGCACGCCGGGTATTGAAGTCGTAGTTGTCCCGCAGGTAGCGTTCCGCCGCGTCGCGCAGCATCTGTTGTTCTTCAGTCATAACAGTTCTATCCCTGCGCCGGTATTAACCAAGTTTCAGAATTTGCTTGGCGATAATCGTGCGTTGTATTTCTGCGGTACCGCCGTATATCGTTGCCGCACGGTTGTTAATGTATTCAGCCATTGTCGTAATCGCGTAGCTGGGAATCGGTGATTTGCCCTCGTAGCGTGGGTTCAGGGCATCCTCGAAATAAGGGGTTACCGCTTGACCCACAGCGTCCACGCTAAGCTCATTAAATCGTTGGCCGAGCTCGGTGCCTACGCACTTGACCAGTGAGGACAGAGCCCCTGGGTTGCCGCCCGCATTAATCGCACCCTTGATTCTGAGCTCTGTCTGCTCTAGCGCCATTGCTTCGATTTCAGCTTCTGCCAGTCGATGCCGGAACACGGGGTCATGGAGTTTTGGTCTGCCGTCTCTGGCCTTGACGGTTTTTGCTTGCTGCCGGAGTTTGGCGAGCTGTTTTTTTATGTCGATGGTGAAGTTGTGTCCACCGCGCTCAAACTCAAGCAAAAACTTGGCGACGGACCAGCCGTCGTTCTCTGCGCCCACCAAATTCGCGACGGGCACTTTGACGTTGTCGAAGAATACCTGACACTGCTCCACGTGACCGTCGAGGCTAATGATGGGGTCAACGGTGATGCCGGGACTGTCGAGATCAATCAATAGGAAGCTGATTCCAGCTTGCGGCTTCACCTCTTTATTGGTTCGAACCAGGCAAAAAATCTTGTTGGAGTGGTGGGCCATGGAGGTCCAGATTTTAGTGCCATTAACCACATACTCCTCACCATGTCGCTCAGCGGTGGTTTTGAGGGACGCGAGGTCGGAACCGGCACCCGGCTCAGAGTACCCCTGACACCAAATGTCTTCCCCGGAGAGAATGCGGGGTAAATAGAACGCTTTCTGCTCTTCGGTACCGTAGTGCATGAGCATTGGCCCGAGCATCTGGATGGCCATCATGACGATGCTGGGGGCGTTGGCTAGCTTACACTCCTCCTGAAAAATGTAGCGCTGATTGATGTCCCAGCCCGGCCCACCAAACTCTTCGGGCCAATCAGGCGCGACCCAACCCTTGCGATGCAGAATCTTGTGCCATTTCAAAGCAGCTTCGAAATCTGAGAACACCGAGGTGGTCAGCTCACCGGCGAGGACCAGATCTGGGGTGAGTTCTTTGGCGAGAAACTCGCGTACTTCTTGTCTGAATTGAGCGTAGTCAGTCATTTTTTATCCACTGATCTCTTTTGTATGGTGTAAGCCAAGGCGAGGAGGCAGGGGTGGCTTCCACCGCAGAGATTATCCAAACCGAGGGGGCGTAGATGGAAACCAAGCGATCGCTATAACAGCACTCCCTTATCCTTTAGTTGCTTTCGCAATATTTCTTTTTGAACTTTGCCGGAGGCGGTCTTTGGCAGTGCATCTACCACCTCCAAGTGTTGAGGCCATTTTTGCTTCGCAACCTGTAGCGTAGACAGTAGCTCTAGGATGCTCTCCAATGATAATGCTTTATTACCGTGGGTCACGATGTACGCGGCTACACCCTCACCAAGGCGAGAGTGCGGGGCGGAAACCACCGCGATCTCTTTGACGCCCGGATGCTGAAGAATGGCCTCTTCAATCTCTCGAGCAGACAGGTTTTCTCCACCCCGGATGATAATGTCCTTTTTTCTGTCCGTTATCACGAGGGCGCCCGAGGGCAGCAGTTTGCCAATATCTCCTGTTTGAAAGAAACCATCAGCGGTATAGGCGGCTGAGTTCTGCGCCGCATCGACGTATCCCAGCATCATCGCCGGGCCGCGTACTAGGATCTCTCCCTCAGCATCAATACCCACATCACTACCCGCATCATCGCATATGCGCACCTCGTAATTATGAATGCGTCCATCAGTCTCGGCGGCTAGTTCCCGATGTTCGGGCTCGGGGAAGCCAACGGTAACTAGCGGGGTCTCGGTTGAACCGTATACTCGCACAGCCATACAGTTAGCCAATGTCTGGGAGGCTCGGTAGATGAGTGCTGGTGGCACTGATGCGCCACCGCAGGCAAACAGTCTGAACCCGGGCAAGGTTTTACCGCTGTCAGCGCAGGTGGAAACGAGTTCTTGTAGGAACGGTGTGGCACTGACGCACACCGTTGCGCCGTGCTTCTCAATGAGCTCGACGGCGGCGTTGACGTCCCACGCCTCCATGAGCAGAGATTTTGTTGGCGAGAAGAATGGCAGCTCAATGCCGTTAACATAGCCTGTGATGTGCGTGACCGGGGATGGCATGAGCATCAGGTCTGTTGCTGAGAGGTCCCAGCCAGTTACGCCGTTATCCAATGCCGCGGCAAGCGTATTGTGGCTATGCTGCACCGCTTTGGGATTGCCAGTAGTCCCTGAGGTGTAGAGTAAGATCTTTGTGTCATCCGGTGACACCTCGACGGTTTGCGCCGCTGTGCTATCACCAGTGACTAAAAAATCTTCAAAGTGGGCAAAACCCTGGGGAAGTTCACCCTCTGCCCGAACGCAAATCACCTGTTTCAATGCGGGCAGCTCGGATTTTAGATCGGCGATCATGCTGGGATAGTCAAACTGACGATAGCGTCCAGGTATAAATAGGACTTCGGTATTTGCATCCCGGAGGATGAAGTTCAACTCTCGACCGCGGTAGATCGGAACCACGGGATTGATGACTAGCCCGCAGATGGAAGCGGCGATTGCCACGATGACTGACTCTTGAATGTTCGGTAACTGAAAACTCAAGGTGGCCCCTGGCGGCACACCCGCTCGCTGCATTGCAGAAGCCAAGGTAAGTCCCTGGCGCCACGCTTCGCCAAACGTCATTACCTGACCGTCATCGAATCTGATGGCGACTTCGTTGGGGTGCAGCTCGGCTAGCATTGAGGCTTGCTTAGCGAGTGTGGTGTTGCGGTAGTTTTCGTTGTTAATGCGATTCATGGGTGTCTGGCAGGGCTCGTCAAAATAAACTTAATGAGTGTGGGAGCTGAATCTGGCTGCCTAATTGATCCGCAGCAGCTCGACAATATAGCAATACCTAGAGCAAAAACAAGCGGGCTTGTTTGTTATGCGAGCTCCGCTGATGAGGGCCTGCTGGTTTGGTCTACAGTTGACTGAGCTGCCACGTGAACTGAGTTCATGGATTGACAAGCGTGTCTATCTTAATTAGCTTCACAAAAAACAAACACAGATGTTTGTAATTATGTTGAGTAAGATATGCAGTGGTTGCTGTGGCTGTATTCGGCGCTCCTCAGCATCGCCCCAAACACAATAAAACGAGCGGCCAAGGCTAGTTCGCATTAGGTATAAGATGATTCAGGAACTCTTGGCGCGGCGGCACATCGAGAACAGGCTGGCCCAGCACGCACGTGGCATCGACAGAGCAGATGAACATCTTTTACGCGCTGCATATCATGACGACGGCACCGTCGATTACGGATCGCTCAAGTGTGGCGCTGCTGATTTCGCTAGTGCCATTGCCAACATGCACGCTGGGGCCCCGATGTCGCTGCATCGCCCTAGCAATGTTTGGATAAAGGTTAAAGGGCAGCAAGCGGTGAGCGAAAGCTATGTTGCGGCCTGGGTTACTTTGCCGACTGATGGCGACCCCTTACCCCACTTGGTAGGTGGTCGATACCTAGATCGCCACGCGTTAAAAGACGACGCATGGCGAATGCAGCATCGACACTATGTTCTCGAGTGGATCATTCAATATCCATACCCGCAGGTTGCTACTGCGCCAGCCTTTGCAACCGCTGGTCTAGTGCCCCATGGTGGCCACCATTTGCAAGATGCCGGCAACGCGCTACTGCTTGCCTATGCTGCTCGTCGCACCCCCAGACAGGAGAATTGCACTATGGACGACAACACCGCTCTGGACAGGTTGGTCTCGCATCAATCGATACTTGATCTTGGGTATCAGTACGCGCGTGGCGTCGACCGTGGCGATTCCGCGATGATCGCTGCGGCGTTCCATGAGGATGCGGTTATTGTCTCCGGGGTATTCAATGGTTTGGCCCATGAATTTGCGCAAACAATCAGCGGGATTATCGATGGGGCGTCGTCGAGGGTCATGCATACGGTTACCAACCACTGGGTTGAAATCAATGGCGACAGCGCAGTTGGCGAGAGCTACGTGCTTGCGTACCAGGGCTTGCTGGGAGAGGAACCCCAGGACGCATTGACTGGCGGTCGTTATATCGACCAATACGAGCGACGTGCGGGATCTTGGAAAATTGCGCAGAGGACTTTCGTGCTAGATTGGGCTACGTCGAGTCCGTCCAAAAATTTGCTGGATACCGGCATGTTTCAAGAGATGACTCAGGGTCAGCGTGGCCAACAAGATCCGGTTTATGCGCTGTGGGAGAGCTTAGATTAACGGGTGGTCTGAGTACTTTATTGTCATCTGTGGCGCCTATGTTTGACTGTTTGGTGCGCTAATGCGCAGCTTTAAGGACACTTTATGATCAGACCGAAATGCAATACGTTAAGCGCCTTCGCAATCTTCGCGACTGTCACTCTTAGTCTGGGTGCCCATGCGGTTGAGATCAAAGATGCAGCGTCTAGTTCTCAGAGCTATCAAGAAGTCACAGTGAACGTGGATCCTGAAACGTCGGCAAGAGGTGCTGCGGTTTGGGCCGCTATGTGTGCCCGATGCCATGAGCAGAATGTTCCCCGGGCGCCCCAGCGCTATACCCTTGAGCTGTTGACGCCCGACACCATCTTGGCAGCCATGACCACCGGGCCCATGAAAGAAGTAGCCGCTGAAATCCAGCCTGCCGATCAAGTAGCCATCGCTGAGTTTCTCACCCGTCGCAAGCTGGAGCCCATTGACGCAATGGCGGCGGGAAAAATGTGCGAGGGAGATGCACTTGGGTTTGATCTGGATGCACCTCCCCAGCTCTCAAATTGGGGGTTTGATGGCGCCAGCAGTCACTACCTCCCACCCAGTGTTGCAAAGCTGGGGGTAGCGCAGCTGAATAACCTGGAGCTGGATTGGGCCTTTAGCTACCCTGGGGCGACACGAGCTCGCTCGCAACCGGCAATCGCCGCAGGGGCAATCTTTGTCGGTAGCCACAGAGGCATTGTTTATGCGTTTGACCTGGAGACCGGCTGCGTTCGATGGAAATTTCAAGCCAGCTCAGAAGTTCGCAATGCCATCATCATTGAATCCTGGGATGCTGGCGATGCCACAGCCAACCCTAAATTATTCTTTGGGGACGTCACGGGGCACCAATACGCACTAGCGGCGTTCACGGGGGAATTGGTGTGGTCCAAAGTCATGGATGCCCACCCTGCGCTCACACTCACAGCGCCGAGTGCACTGGTGGGAGATACCCTCTACGTTCCCCTCTCATCGTTGGAGGAAGGTTCCGCTATTAGCCCCGGGTATGCCTGTTGTTCCTTCAGGGGAGGAATCGTGGCCCTCAACCCCAAAACGGGAGAGGAGTACTGGCGCCGCTATTTTCTGCCGAAGAGCGAGCTGCGGGGCGTCAACGCTGGTGGTAGCCCAAGTTATGGACCCGCTGGCGTGCCCGTGTGGGCGGGCTTGGCATTTGACGGTGATTTGATGCTGGTCGGAACTGGCGACGACTACACTGACCCCGCCAGTGAATACAGTGATGCGATAATTGCTCTTAACCGCCACAATGGTGAAATCGTCTGGGTGCATCAAGCGCGTGCCGGGGATGTCTGGAATGGCTCTTGTGAGGAAGTGGTGAAGTCTAACTGCCCTGACGCCAGTGGTCCCGACTGGGATTACGGTGCTGGCCCTGTGGTGGCCACTGCAAAGTCAGGCAGAAAGGTGGTGTTGGCCGGTGACAAAGGCACTGTGGTAGTGGCTATCGACCTCAAGACAGGTGAGCCACTTTGGCGTAACAAAGTGGGCCGCGGAGGCGTTGTGTCTGGTATCAACTTCGGTATAGCCACCCACAATGGGCTTGTTTATGTGCCTGTAAGTGACGTGCCGGATGGCCGTAAGTATGACACTCCAGCCAACCCTGGCTTATTCGCCCTGGATGTAGAAACGGGGGAGTTTGTTTGGCAGGCGCCGGCGCTAGATGATAACTGCGCGGGGCGCCCTGGGTGCTATCCCGGTTACTCCGCTGCGATTAGCGTCACCGATGATTTCATTCTCGCCGGATCAAACGACGGTTATTTGCGCGCTTTTCATCCCAAGACAGGTGAATTGATCTGGCAATTCGACACCACCGCTGAGTTTGCAGCTGTAGACGGCTCTCTGGCGAGGGGAGGGTCGATAGGCGGTGGCCAAGCGCCGCTAGTAATAGGCGATCGAGTCATCGTCAATTCCGGTTATGCGTTTGCAGGTAAGATGCCCGGCAACGCACTGTTAGTTCTCAAACCCACGCCCAAACAGACAGAACATTAGTTCAGGAGTTTTCGCCGCTCATGCCCAAAATAACCTTTATCGCCAGCGATGGCACTACAACCGAAGTTGACGCCAACGTGGGTGACAGTGTGATGCAGACGGCCGTGAATAATATGGTCGAGGGCATTGTCGCTGAGTGCGGTGGTTGCCTGAGTTGTGCCACCTGTCACGTCTATGTGGATGAGGCATGGTGTGAGCAGGTGGGACCAGCTCGAGCCGACGAAAAAGCCATGCTCGAGTTGGCTGTGGATCCCAACGAAAACAGCCGTTTAAGCTGCCAAATTACAGTCACGGACGACCTCGACGGGCTGGTATTGAGAATGCCCGAGTCGCAGTTTTAGGTCGTTAGCGTGGGGCGTCGCCTTAGGGGAGATTCAGTTACCCAGCGAAGAAATGCCCCAAAGATCTCAGCCCTGCAAAAGCGTCTTTATGTCGGTGGCGTCATCCGCCACCTGCACTGGGCTTACTTGTGTACCCTCTAAAAGCAGCTTTTTCGCCACCATGAATTCCAGCGGCCGGTTTATTGCATCACAGGCGATAAGCTGCCCCTGACAAAAATAAAAAGCTGCAAAACTGCGTCCCGTGTCGATATCGCCGCGAATAACGATGTCATCAAAACCCTGAGACAACCCAGCAATTTGTAGTTTTAGGTCGTACTGATCGGACCAAAACCAGGGGAGTGCAGGTTGTGGAGTCGGCTTTCCGCAGATTGCCGCGGCCGCGACTTTAGCTTGGTCAGTTGCGTTTTGAATGGATTCCAGTCGAAGGCTGCGCTGGTAGATCGTGTTGTACTGGCGCGCACAATCCCCAATAGCATAGATGTTCGCAGCGCTGGTTTGGCAGTCCTCGCCAATCAAAATGCCGTTATCTGCGTCAATCCCCGC
>Ga0181558_10004930_pt1 | contig 11880 bp, 15 predicted proteins | sample 011ome_22_FD_133754 | JGI IMG/M metagenome (GOLD analysis project Ga0181558, IMG submission 133754) | Coastal salt marsh microbial communities from the Groves Creek Marsh, Skidaway Island, Georgia - 011507BT metaG (megahit assembly) | ecosystem: Environmental > Aquatic > Marine > Intertidal... | reverse complement strand
TAGGAAATGATCCTAATAAAATTATAAATAAATTAGAAAAATTATTTAATTAGCTTTTCTATTTCCCCAAAAACTTGTTTTGGAGTAATTTGGTTCATAGCCAAAGACCCATATCCAACAATTTGAATATTAGATGGGGTTATAGGAATAATATTGCTTGTGTATTCGCTATAATTCTTGGGACTATCTCCAAATAGTCCAAAAGATAAAATTCCTAACCCCGCACAAATGTGCATAAACCCAGTATCATTTCCAATGTAGCATTTGGCGTTTTCTAATAAATTTAACGACTCTTCAATGTTCTTTTCACAAAGCGAATAAATACTTTCGTCAGGAAGGGCATTTATAATTTGGGTAGATATCTCTCTTTCAACAATTCCACCCGCCAGCACAAAATCATATTGTTTTATTTTATTTATATTGTGAATTAATTCTATAAAGTTTTTAGTAGGCCATTTTTTTGTAGGTCCACTTCCTCCAATACCAATAACAATTTTTTTCGATGCAGAGATTGATTTTTTTGGTCTAAAAAGTTTATACGAAAAGTCTAAATTTTGAGCTTTGAGCCAACTTGAGCATGCAATTTTTGATTTTTCTACAATGTTTTCATTTTTTTTAAGCCAACCATAAGAGTAAATTTTTTTAATACCTGCAATTTTACAAATTAAAGGATAACGAATTCCATAATGAAAAATATAAACTTTGTCATATAAATTTTTTTTTATAAAATTAAACAAGGATAGATTGGAATTATTTAAATTTTCTAAATAAAAAATATTTTTAATATAGGGATCGTATTTTAAAGTTTCTTTAGCATGCGTTCTTTCTTTAGTAATTAGATCAAAAGTGGCTTTAGTATTATTTTTGGCGATACAGTGAATTGGTGGTAAAAAAACGCATAAATCGCCGATTCCTGGTCGCGCTTGTATTATTAGGATTTTCATTTAATCACAATATAGACCACTGCTTAATTAAATAAATTACTTATTTTCTATAAAATATTTTATTATTTGTTATTAAATAAGTTATTAATTATCTTCATTTTATGGAAATGAGAAAAAATATTTTTAAAGAAAAAATATCTAAATTTGACAAGCAAATAGGTATTTGGAGTTGTTTGTCGAATAATATAGTGGCTGAAATTTTATCTGTGGTTGGGTTTGATTGGATTGTTATAGATATGGAACATTCTCCTAATGATATTCAAGAGGTACTTAACCAACTGCAAATTATTCAAGGATTTAAAAGTGAGCCTGTAGTAAGAGTTCCCTGGAATGAGCCAGTAACGGTGAAAAGAGTTTTGGATATGGGAGCACAGACAATACTATTTCCATATATTGAAAATGCTGAAGAAGCCAAAGCAGCAGTTTCGGCTACCAGATACCCCCCAAAAGGAGTAAGGGGTGTTATGTCTGCAGCAAGAATGAACAAATATGGGACTATTAAAAATTATTATACAGAAGCTGAAAAAGAAATTTGTGTTTTAGTTCAGTGTGAAACTAAAACAGCAATTGAAAATATTTCTGAAATTGCAGCAATAGATGGGATTGATGGGATTTTTTTAGGGCCAAGTGATTTATCAGCTTCAATTGGAAAAATTGGACAATTTGAAGATGGAGAAGTGCAATCTCTAATAATGCAAGGATTGGAAGATTGTAAAAAAAATAAAAAAGCTGCGGGTATTTTAACTGCAAAACTAGATTATGCAAAAAAATATATTTCTGACGGCTTTACCTATGTTGCAGTCAATAGTGACACGAACTTATTTGCTCGCGGGGCAGAAAATTTATTAAAAGAATTTAAATAATTTTTTTAATCTCAATGAAAGTTGAAATTTTTATAGATACCATTTGTGGATGGTGTTTTGTTGGCATAGACAGACTTAATCTTGCATTAAAAAAAATTGATAAACCTTGTGAGATTTTGTACATGCCCTTTTTACTAAACCCTTCGATGCCAGAACAGGGATTGAGTCGACAGAGTTATTTAGTAAATAAATTTGGAAGTGCAGATAATGCAAAGCCAATGTACGATAGTATGGTTCTGGAAGCTAAAAAAAATAATTTATATTTCAATTTAGAAAAAATAACCAGAACTCCCAATACTGTTCTTTCACATATTTTAATTGATGTAGCTAAACGTTATCATCTTCAAGATAAAGTTCTAATTGAGATTTTTAATAACTATTTTATCCAAGGAATAGATATTGGTGATATTAACAATCTACTTAAAATTGGAGCAAATCATGGTATTAAAAGTGAAGAACTAATTAGAGAATTTAAGTCAGAAAATAATAAGACTAAAATAAAAAAAATGGATGAAATCGGTAGAAAAATGGGAATAAATGGAGTTCCTTTTTATATTTTTAATGAAAAAGTTTTGTTAGCAGGAGCTCAGCCAGTTGATGCTTTGGTTCAAGCCTTAGAAGAATCTAAATGAAGAAGAAAAAAAGAATTAAAGTAAAAAAACCAATTAGTAAAAAAAATAAAGTTAAAATTATAAAAAAAAAAACACAAAAAGGAAATAAATCTTTACTAAAAAAAAATTTAAAAAAAACAAAATTTATTAAAAAAAAAATAACTAATTATAAAAAAACCAAAAAAGTTAAAATAAATTTAAAAAAAAATAAAATTAAAAAAATAAACAAAAAATTTAAATCTAATATTAAAAATAATAAAGTTAAAAAAAAAAATAAAACAAAACTAGTAAAAAAAATTAAAGTAAAAAAATCTATCTACAAAAAAAAAATCAAACCAATTATAGAAAAAGCAAAGAACTTATTTTTTGATTTTTTTGGTTTAAAAACGTTTGCTATAAAAAAGATCGAAACAATCAAAGAAATCCTTAAAAAAAGAAAAATTGCAAAACAAAAATTAAAAGAGAAATTACTTATAAAGTTAGCTAAAGAGAAAAAAAAGCAACAAATTATCGAACAAAAATTAAAAAAAAGACAGACCATTCTTGAAAAAAAAAGACGTATACAAGAAAAAAAAGAATTAAAAAAAATACAACTAAAGCAACGACGAGAAAAAGAAAAATTAAGAATTCGCAATCAAAAAGAGAAAGAAAAAATAAAATTAGCTGCTTTAAGACAAAAGGAAAAAGAATTTAAAATCAAGCAGAAGCAAAAACTTTTAGAAGAAAAAATTGCTCTACGAAAAAAAATTAATGAAGAAAAAATTGCTGAACGACAAAGAAAAGAAAAGTTACAAAATTATAAAAAAGAAGAAAAAGAAAAAATCAAGCTTTTAAAAGAGTCGCTTCAGGCAGTTGTTGTTCGATTAGGTTTTATTAAGGACAAATACCAATTAATTAAAGATAAAAAAAAAGAAGAAAAGCTCAAAGAATTAGAATCTAGAAGACTGGCTAAAATTGAAGCTAGAAAGATATTTGAAGCAGAGAAAGCAGAAGAGGCTCTTAAACAGAAAGTTGTAGATCGGCTAGAGCGCTATTCTCGAAATATGAAGTCTATTGTTTTCCAAATTAATAAAAGATACTTAACATTACGACGTGCACCTCTGCGCTTTGTAGATCGAATAGCTGAAAATGGCGAGTGTTACATAAAAAATGAAGACGCAGTAAATGAAGAAGAATATTTAATTTTACTTTTTATTGACGGTGAAAATGCCAAGCAACGATTACGTCGTAAAATAAGCCTAGAAGACAAAACCGATCCAAATGAAACAAAACTATTTAGGCCCAAAAATGTTTTTGATGCTTCTGATTATATGATTGACCGATTAGCGAGAATGTTTGAAAAAGAAAGGCAACTAAAAAAAGCTAGTTAGTTTTTAACTGTTGCTTGCACTGAACCTAGAGATTGAATTTCACCTTTAAATAACCCTACTTTTTGTATTGGCACTACCCCAACGGTTGATCCTGTAAACACTAAAAAATCTTTTTTTAAATTCACTTTGTCTTTTTTAATTTTATTTAAAAGCCAAATGAGAGATTTTAAAGGACTGTCATAAACTGCTTTTGTGTTACCATTTGCTGTTTGTCCACTTTTTTTATTATACAAAGTGGTAGCTAAGTTATGAAATGGTAATCTTCTAAATTTTTGTTTTTTTCCAATTAAAAATTTAACATTAGCCCCAAAATCACTAATTAAATCACCAAGACTTGTTAAGCCTTTTTTCTTTTGTCTATAGCCAACGATCTCAATGCAGGGACCAACATACTGGATAATAGAAGAAATATTTTTATCTGTAATTTTTTTCTTAGTATTGAAAAATGATTTTTTTATTTGAAAAAAAACTTCTAATTCGATTCCCAGTGTATACTTATTAATTTTAACTGAACCATTACTTTTTAATAAATTTTTTTGGAAAATTGCAGCATAAAAAGGCTCTTTTTCTCCCCACTTTTTTAACATTGCCTTACCAGTTCCACCTGCCTTAAATCCTATAATGGGAGATTTGACTAAGCTTTCACACTCTGTTCTGAGCTGATTGGCAATGGTCGAGTTCTCTGTAAATTTATTTGCTAAGGGAGCTATTAATTGTCCTTTATTAAATGCATTTACTAATTTTTTAGCTGTATTTTTTATTTCTTTATTGATCATTGCGAAGTCTATTAATCATAAAATTCATTTATATAAAAGATTTTTCATACTTTATTGATAAATTGTATGGATGCGATGTTTATTTAAGGATACACTTGAAAAAAAACATTATTTTCCTAGATTATTTGTAAATTATGGTTGAAATTGTACTGAAAATTGCAAAAAAATTTCCAAGCCTAAGGCTTGCAAAATTTTTGCTATTTATAATTTTCATAGGGTTATTAAGTTTTTCTTCTACTAGGAATATTTTTTTTAAGTCTGCATCTAACGCTTTTATCTCTGTTACTTCTTTTGTGGCAATAACTGTTTTATTTTTTCACTTATTGCAAAAAACTAATTTTAATCTTCAGTCTGTTTTAGAAAAACATCATAATTTTGATATTTTGATTGCTGCCTTAATGGGAATTATTCCAGGTTGTGGAGGAGCCATTATGATTATGACTTTGTATGTTAGAAAGTCTATATCATTCAGTGCTGTTCTTGCCACTTTAGTGGCAACGATGGGTGATGCAGCATTTTTATTAATTGCCTCCAAACCAAAAGCTGCTCTTATTATTTTGCCACTAACTTACCTAGTAGCAATCATTACTGGATACATAGCAAAGATTTTTGAAAGTACTATAGCACCAAATTTTAGTCCTAGAACGGTTGCTTTAGACGATGAAATTCCTAACTATACACCAAAAAGTGTTTATTATTTTTGGCTTGTATTGATTATACCTGGAATTATTTTTGGATTTTATAACGCTTTAGGAAAAAGTTTTGAATTTAATTTATACAACTATGATGTGGTAACTTTAATAAGCTTTATAGGAGCGCTATTATCATTTTTTATTTGGTTGTTTAACCCATCTTCAGATGTGCAAATTGCAGAATGTAAACAAACAACATTAATTTCTATAATTGACTTAACTTGTTTTGTAACAGTGTGGGTTATTGTTGCGTTTGTAAGTTTTGATTTACTAGATAGTTTTACAGGTGGAAAATTATTTGACCAAATATTATTTTTAGGACCCCTCGTTCCTTTGGCGGCAATTTTAGTTGGATTTATTCCTGGCTGCGGCCCTCAAATAATGATCACGACACTTTATATTGGTGGACATATTCCTATGGCTGCTCAAATTGGCAATGCTATATCTAATGATGGCGATGCATTATTTCCAGCAATTGCTATTTCACCAAAAGCTGCAATCCTTGCAACTTTGTATAGTGCCATTCCAGCAATAATTGTTGCTTACTCTTGGTACTTTTTTGTTAGCAAGTTTTAGTCTTTTACCACCCATGCGCGGTGATAATAATTATCTATATTTTTTTGAATTAATCGCTTAGCTATCTGGTCAGCCTCCTCTTCGCTTGCAAAAGGACCATGGCTGATTTTAGTTTCAAGATAAAGTGTTTTTATATCATTGGGATCTTTGTGAGTTCCCTCAATTACTTTAAATGTCGTCATTTATTTTTTTTTATTTTTTTTTTGATTTGTTTTGAAAGTTTAGGTTTTTTTTTAAAATTACGGTCTTTTCCTGATTTTCCAGAGTATCTTTTGCTCATTTAGTCTCTAAAATTTGTAAATTCTACTGGTCTACCAATATCAATCCCTCTAATAAGTTGCATGGTATCTTGAAGATCATCTTTCTTTTTTCCATCTACTCTAAGTTCATCACCTTGAATTTTTACTTGAACTTTAATTTTTGATGATTTTACTTGTGAAATAATTTTTTTTGCACTTTCCTGGTCAATACCTTCTTGTAAATCAACTGTTTGTCTTTTGGAATTGCCGGTTGCATCTTCTACGTTTTTAATCTTAATAATTCTTGGGTCTATTTTCCTTCTAACTAAATGTCCAGTAAACAAATCATTTATTTGTTTTAATTTCATATTATCTGGAGCAAGAGTAATGATTTGCTTTTCTTTTTCCTTGAATTCAATTGCAATATTTAAACCCTTAAAATCATACCTAGTATTAATTTCTCGTAAACAATTTGAAAGAGCGTTGTTTAATTCTTGATAGCTAATTTTACTCACGACATCAAAAGTTGGCATGCTGTACAAATATCATATTTTAAAAAAAAACAAAGTTGTGCTTTACAATTGAATTGGATTATTTTTTTAAAATAATTAAAGATTTAGACCAAATTTTTTAAATTTAGGTCTAAAACTATAAAATAAAGAATTATGATTACCGGTGTCTTTTTTGATAGTTTGTTGCCACAAGTGAATCATTTCATGTCCAAGAGTAGTTAAAAATTCTTTTTTATTTGGGTATTCTTTTTGCATTTCTAGACAAAAAAACTTTGTACCTTTTCTTAAAGAGTAGTCTTCCACGCATTGACCCCAACAGCCATTCATTTTTTTTAATTGAATATCATTAAATGGGTTCAGTTGATCTTTGAAAAAAGCCTTATTAAAAATCTTAAAATATTTTTTGATATCTTTAAAGGTAGTTTTGTAGTTCTTTTCTAAATCTAAAGACTCTTTGATTATGCGTTTTTTAATTTTAATAATTTTTTCTTTTTTTTCTTGAGTAAATTTTTTAGTCATATTTTTTTATTATTAGGACGCTGGGTTATACGCCAAATTTTTGGCAAAGCTAGTATTTAAAGTTGTTAAGATTGTGAATTTTTAATATGTTTTAAAAAAGGACTTTATAGAGACCTTATTTTTCTTTGGCTTTCTGTTTTAAGCTGACCACAGGCACCCAATATATCCTCTCCCCTCGATTTTCTTAGAGTTACCGTGTGACCAGAGCTTTTGATAGCTTGGTAAAATTTTTGAACTGTTTCTTTGCTAGATGGTTCATACTGTACACCAGGCCATGCATTGAATTCGATCAGGTTAAGCTTGCTTGGAAATTTACTCATAAGTTTTATTAATTGTTTGGAGCAATGATCTGTATCATTAATATTTTTTAAAAGAACATATTCTAAAAATATCTTTTCTTTATTTATTTTTGCATAATTAGCGCAGCTATCTACAAGATCTTGAATTTTGTATTTTTTATTAATAGGCATTATTTTTTCTCTCAACTCATCATTAGGCGCGTGTAAGGATAAAGCTAGATAAGTTCCAATCTCTTTTGCAGCATGATTAATTTCAGGAGCAATACCTGCTGTTGAAACAGTAATTTTTTTTGAAGAGTAATCTAATCCTTGGTTATTTCTAAGAATATCGATAGATTTTTTAACATTAGCATAGTTATAAAATGGTTCTCCCATGCCCATATAAACAATATTAGTTATTATTTTTTGCGACCCCCAATCTTTTAATTCATCTTTGGCTAGTAATATTTGATTAATAATTTCATCAGTGGTTAAATTTCTTACCATGAGTTGTGTTCCTGTATGACAAAATTTACAATTTAATGTGCAGCCAACTTGAGAAGATATGCATAAGGTGCCTCTTTTGTTTGATGGAATAAATACGGTTTCAACTAAATTATTATCATTAAGTTTTAATAACCATTTGATAGTACCATCTGTAGATATTTTTTTTTCAGCAATATCTAGTCTTTGTAAGTTTATTTTTTGTTTAAGGTTATTTTTTAATTCATCAGGTAAATTAGTAAAATCTAAAATATTTTTTAAACCATTCTTGTAAACAAATTTCCAAATTTGATTGGTTCTCATACCAGATTTCTTTAAGTCAATTAAACAATCTTGTATTATGAAATTTTTTAGCTCTTCATAATTGAAATTATAAAAATTTGATTGGGGCATGATTCAAGATATTTTAAAATAATTTATTTATAACTGTATTATATCGAAATTTATTAAGTTTAATTCAAATTATTTAATTTTTGCTAAGTTTATCAAATGGTCAGCAAAGGCAAAAGATGCAGTCCAAGCAGGGCTTATTGCATTTAACACATGTGTAGAGTGTTTTTGATTGATAACAACAAAGTCATTTACGAGAGATTTAGATTGAGGGTCAAATATTTGAGACCTTATTCCAATTTTTTCCAAAGAAGGCTCGAGCTCCTCTTTGGAAACATTATTGATTAATTTTTGTACTTCATTAAAAAAACTATTTTTTGTTAATAACCTAATTTCTTGCAAAGCTAAGGATCTTAACCTGTTCTCGTTTTTAAAAATTTTTATACCAAAACTTAATGCTAAAGATAAAGCTTCCTGTAATCTAAAATTTTTATTTAAATGATATTGTTCTCTTCCAAACACAGGAGTGGAACTTGGTCCAATATAAAAATTACCATCTTTCTTGTGGGAAGTATGAAGACCTAAAAAAGGATAGCGCAAATCTGGAATAGGATAAATTAAATGTTTTAATTTAAAATTTTTATTATTTATTTTCCAGTACTTGCCTTTGAACGGTAAAAAGCTATAGCGAAATTGTAAACCAGAATTTTTAGCTACGACATCAGACTGTAGGCCAGAGCAATTAAAAGAATGATCACAAAAATAATTATTATGTTTAGTGATAATATTTTTTCCTTCATTGAATATTTTTGTAACTTCTTCATTATAAATAATTTTAACTCCTAAATCATTAAGGTCATTGATTAAAGCCTTGGAAACCTCCTTGGGATCAGCAACAGATGTAAAAGGAATAAAGAGACCAGAATCAAATTTAATATTTGCATTTGGTTCTAAGTTTTGAATTTCTTTTTGAGATATTTTTTTTACTTCAACTCCATTTTGAATACCTCTTTGATATAAATTATCAATATTCTGAAAGGATTGTATCGAGGTGGGAATAAGAATTTTTCCACATTCATCCATCCATAACCTTTTAGCTTTAATGTATTCTTTAAGTTCAATTCCGCCTCTTACCCCAAGTGTTGCTCTTAAAGAATTAGGGTCATAATAAATTCCACTATGAATAACACCGCTATTCCTGCCCGAACCATGCTGAATTGAATTATATTCTTTTTCTAGAATAATAATTTTCGAGTTAGGTATTGTTTTTTTTAATTTGTAGGCAAGAGTTAGGCCAATAATTCCGCTACCAATTATAATAAAATCATACTTCATAAACTTTGTAGTTATCTGTTATACTTCATTTTTAAATGAGTAAAATATTAGAAATACCATCGTCCCAAGTTAAAAAGTATCTCAGTGAGAATAGTGGTGCCGTTTTAATTGACGTAAGAACCAAGGAGGAGTGGGATACCATAGGAATGCCAAATGGTGAGCCACTGGGAATGTCCACTTTTTTCATTTCTTATCAGATTGGGCAAGAACGAATTCTTAATGAAAATTTTGTTCAGGAATTTAAAGATTTAAATATTGAGAAAACAAAAAAAATTTTATTTATATGTAGAAGCGGGGTGAGATCTTTAAATACTGCAAAAATTGCAGCTGATCTTGGCTATGAAGCCATAAATATTTTGGGTGGTTTTGAGGGTTCGGCGGTTATTAATGATGCTGGATGGAAAGGAAATGGATTACCATGCAAATAAAACTAGTTAAAATAATTCTCTCCTTTTTTTTGATAGCATTGCTTTCTAACTGCGAAACTATTGATAAAAAAGTTACCGAAAAAACTGATAGAGAAAATGAAAAATTATCTAAGTATCTAGGTCTTACAAGCGAAGCAGTAAAAAAAGATTTTGGAGAACCTAATAAAATTATTTTAGAAACTCCCTATAAGGTTTATTTATTTAGCAAAACTAATATGCTTATAACTTGTACAAGGGAGTTTTTTATTAATCCAAAGACTGATGTAGTTGAAAAGTTTAAAAGTCAAAACTGCATTAAATAAGTGTTTAATCAAAATTACAAAGATATAGTTTCAAAAGTTACTCATCAAATTTTAAAACAAAAAAAAGAAACAAAGAATTTATTTTGTCTTGTTTCCGGACCCCAAGGGTCTGGTAAAACAACCTTTACAGATAAAATTAAAAAAGAGTTAATAAAAAAAAAATTAAAGGTTTTGGTTTTGTCTATAGATGATTTTTATTTAAGTAAAAAAGATAGAACCAAACTTTCAAAAAAAATTTCACCTCTATTTCTTACTAGAGGAGTTCCAGGAACGCATAACTTAAAGTTTTTAAAAAAAGTATTAAATATTTTTTTATCCAATAAAAAAAAATATTATCGTTTACCAAAATTTTCTAAAGCAGAAGATGACCTTTTAAAATCAGAATTTAACAATTTAGTATTTCCTTATGATATTTTTATTTTGGAAGGTTGGTGCATAAATTATCAAGGAGAGGGTATTACTAGCTTAAAAAAACCAATAAATTTAATGGAAAAAAGATTTGATCAAAATATGAAGTGGCGCAAATACGTTAATAAAAAAAGTAAGGAATATTTTAAGGAAATATATAAAAAATCTCATTGTTCTATATTTTTAAGAATACCAAGTTTTAAATATGTTTTTCAATATCGAACCAAACAGGAATTGAGTATACCAAAAAATAAAAGAATGAGTTCAAGACAATTAAAAAAATTTATAAGCTTTTATGAGCGTATAACTAAAAATTTATTAATTAGTAAGGCTAATAAGTTTAATATAGAGATTAACATCAAGCCTAATCATAATTATACAGATTTAAAATTTAACAATTTTTAAAAATTACATTGCTTCATAAATTAGATTTTACAAAAGATAAAATTTCTCAATTATTAAAAAAAATTGCTATACCTGCCGCTATAGGCGCTCTATTTCAAAGTTTATATACTTTAGTAGATACATTTTATGCTGGTAAAATATCATCTAATGCATTGGTGGCTCTTTCAAAAGCATTTCCTATTTCATTTTTTATTATTGCATTTGGTGTTGGAGTGTTGGCAGGATCTACCTCTTTAATAGCAAATTCACTCGGAGAAAAGAATTTTCAAAAAGCAAAAATGTATTTAGCTCAATCTGTAATTTATTCAATTATAGTTGCTATAGTTGTTATATTTATTGGAATATTTTTTGCACCGTTTCTTCTTCAAGTTATGGGCACGGAACCAATGAATATATCTCTTACTTTGCAATATACTGACATAATTTTTTTAGGATCTATATTTTTCTTTATTCAAGTTTCTTTAAATTCTAGTTTAAATGCACAAGGAGACACAAGGTCTTATCGAAATATTTTAATTATTAGTTTTTTTTTAAATATAATTTTAAATCCAATTTTTGCATTCGGTTTTGGGTTCATACCAGCCTTTGGAATTGCAGGTCTGGCTATTGCAACTATTGTATCTCAATTTATTTGTTTACTTTATATCTTGTGGAAAGTTTCTCAAACAGAATTAGTACAAGAAATTACAACACATTTTTTTTATATAAATAAAAATTTAATATCAGATTTATTTAAACAAGGTATTCCAGTAACTCTAACTATGATGTTAATTGGAATTGGAATTTAT
>Ga0181558_10004927_pt1 | contig 11887 bp, 6 predicted proteins | sample 011ome_22_FD_133754 | JGI IMG/M metagenome (GOLD analysis project Ga0181558, IMG submission 133754) | Coastal salt marsh microbial communities from the Groves Creek Marsh, Skidaway Island, Georgia - 011507BT metaG (megahit assembly) | ecosystem: Environmental > Aquatic > Marine > Intertidal zone... | reverse complement strand
GAGTATCGTGAGGCTCATGGACCATTTGAAGATATCGAAGAGCTGGCAGCAGTGCGTGGCATTGGCCTCGATACGGTGGAGAAAAACCGTGACGTCATTCGCCTTCAATAGCGCGATGGAGAGCAAGGCGCCTTGTTGCTATTGACGGGCGCCACCGGCTATCTGGGGGGTGCCGTGGCAGCGGCACTCTCGGCGCGCGGTGATCAGTTTCGGTGCCTGGGAAGACGCAAAGTCAGTTGCGCTGGGGCCGAATGGATGCCATCCGATTTGTTTGAAATCGACGCACTGCCCAGCGGCGCCTTCTCTGGTGTCAGGGTGGTTGTTCATTGTGCCGGTCTGGCGCACCGGATGGCGTCTGCGCTGGATTATGAGCGGATTAATGTGAAGGCCAGCGTAACTTTGGCAAAGCGGGCGGCCTCGGCGGGGGTAAAGCATTTTGTCTACCTCAGCTCCCTCAACGTTGTCCCGCCTGCCTCCTCTGATCCCAGTGCGCCTCCCGGCGCTTTTCCGGAGCAGGATGAGCCCTATACGCGGTCGAAAAGGCTTGCGGAGGCTGCGCTTTTACAAGTTTGCGAGGGTTCTGGCATGGCCCTCACGGTGATTCGACCTGCACTCATGTTCGATCAGGAACTAACCGCTAACCTGGCAACGCTTGACCGTGTGTTGAGTTGGTGGCCTTTCCTACTGCCAGAAGCGGGTTGTCGGTGTTTGGTGGGTCGTCAAGATGTTGTCAGATTGATTCTGGCCTGTGCCGAGAGCAAAGCGGGTGCGCCTGTCGGGCAGCCAGTGTTGGTTGCAACCGATGGCGAGTGCTATAGCGCTCGCGCGATCTCGCAATTATTGCGGGCCCGACAGGTTAATCGAGATGGCAACGCTTTTGTGATGCCAGTTTGGCTATGCCAATGGGCCTGTCGTCTGGTGGACTGGCGTCTTCATTTGTCCAGAGGCTCCACGTGGCGAGCACTCTCGGCTGAGCACTGGTGCGGCCCTGCTACGGACATCATTGGCTGGCGGCCGATGCTCACACTGCAAACTCGCCTGCGGCAAGGCTGAGCGGTGCTGGTACTCGCGCTCATGAGTCTGGTATCTGCTGCGGGTCTCTGGGCGTTTATCAGGCTCGCACCTGGCATGGAGTTAGTGGATCAACCGAACCATCGTAGCCTGCACGCCACGCCGACTGCGGTCGGCGGCGGTGCGGTACCGGTTCTCCTTATCGCTGGCTATCTCTGGGTCAGCAGCCCGATAGTGGGCGCCGGCAGTGTCGCGGGATTACTCCTCGTATTGGGTGCTATTGGGCTGAGCGATGACCGATGGGGTTTGCCCAGCGCGCCACGGTTTTTGAGCTATTTGCTGGCGGGGATCGCGCTTCCCTGGATCATCCTGCCCATCGAGCAGCCGCTTGGGCTCATACCGCTGGTGGGGCTTTTGGCTCTGGGTGTCGGTGTGGCCTGGTGTATCAATTTGTTTAACTTTATGGACGGGGCGGATGGTCTTGCTGCGGTGCAGCTGATCAGCGTGTCGCTGGGACTGGGACTCATCGCGATAGTTGGCGCGACGGATGCTCAGGCTCTCGTTTGGTGCTGCGGTGCGCTGTTTGCGGCTACTCTGCCCTTGCTCGCCTTTAACTGGCATCCTGCGACAGTCTTTATGGGTGACGCTGGGGCCGTTCCGCTGGGATTTTTTCTGGCCGTACTCGGGGTCTTGGCGGGATCTGTCGATACTGCTTTGGGAATAGCGTGGTGTATTTTAATGATGCCCTTCTTGGTGGATACGGGCATTACCCTGTGTTGGCGTATCCTCTCCGGTGACCCGCCCCACGTGGCTCACAGAGACCATGCTTATCAGCGGTTGGTGCTGAGGTTCGGAAGTCCGCTCCCTGTGACCCTCGGATTAATGGCGATGCAGACGCTCTGGCAGTTCCCGATGGCCGTGACGGCTGTGAACGATCTCTTATTCCCACCGCTTCTGGTATTTTTATCAGCCATTCCATCCTTATGGGTTGTAGTCTATACGCGTTCAAGGCAGTAAACTCTTGAGCTTTCCGACATCCTTGGTCCCCTAGGTGGTCGGGCCGGTAGAACGAGAAATATATGGTTAGGAAAATCACGTCGCGGTTTCGCGCGTTAGGTGCTAGTTCTCTCTCCGGTTTCGTCTGGCTCTTCACAAGACGCACTATACCCAATGCTTACAGCCTGGTGGGTTGGGTTGCCTTGGATCTGTGTATCGCAATGGCGGCGTTGGTGGCGGCCGTAGAGCTTGCCGTGGGCCCAGCATCCTCAGCAGTGCGACTGCTTTCCGTCTCGATGATTCTGGTGCTTCTTTTGACGACGGCAGTCATTTTCACGGTCCATGGATTGTATCGGTCTGTCATCCGGTACATGGGACATCAGGCTGTTTGGGATTTGGTGAAAGTCGTCAGTCTTTCAACGCTCATTTTAGGGGCCTTGATCTTTTTAACTTCCGCTGCGGTACCCAAGACGGTGCCAGTGCTTTACTGGCTGTTTCTCTTTTTCGGTGTCGGTGGGTTGCGCCTGGTGTCTCGCGGGCTGCACCAAATCAGCGATCAAACGGATGTTCGCTCCATCATCATTTATGGTGCTGGGGATACGGGCCGACAGTTGCTCAATGCCTTGAATCATGGCTCGGATTACCGAGTCGTTGCGTTTGTGGACGACAATCCCTCTTTGCATGACACGGTGATCAATGGTCGTCCGGTTTTAACCGTTGAGGAGATCCCGGAACTGGTCGCCGCCCACGCGGTGCGTCAGGTGCTTCTGGCAATTCCTTCCGCATCTCAGGAACGCAGAAGGGACATCCTTAATTCATTGGTCGATTTACCCGTGCGGGTTCGAACCATTCCCAAAATTTCTGAGTTGATCTCCAATAATGCGCTCGTAAACCAGATTCAGGATGTGGATCTTGACGACTTGCTGGGGCGCGAACCGGTTCCGCCACATCCGGAGCTCATCGATCGATGTATCACTGATAAAGTGGTGATGGTGACTGGTGCAGGTGGCAGTATCGGTTCTGAGCTGTGCCGCCAGATTCTGTCATCATCTCCGAGAGAGCTGGTGCTTTTGGATATTTCGGAATTTGCGCTGTATAGCATCGACCGCGAGATCAAGAGCCTCTGTCAGCGGCAAGGCCTGCGCTTTCCTGTAGCTACCCTGTTGGGGAGCGTCCGCGACGAGCAAAGGCTCGAATCGATTTTCAGGACCTTTGAGGTAGACACGGTTTATCACGCGGCGGCCTACAAGCATGTGCCGATGGTGGAATATAACGTCGCCGAGGGTGTAGCGAATAATGTGCACGGCACCTGGAGCGCTGCGTGGGCGGCCCATCGAGCGGGCGTCGATACCTTCGTCTTGGTATCGACGGACAAGGCCGTGCGGCCCACCAATGTAATGGGCGCCTCAAAACGTTTTGCCGAACTGATTCTTCAGGGGCTCTCTCAGATAGAGACCGATACCCGTTTTTGCATCGTGCGGTTTGGCAACGTGCTTGGCTCTTCAGGTTCTGTTGTGCCGCTCTTCAGGGAGCAGATCAGCGCGGGGGGGCCAGTTACGGTGACGCACCCTGAGGTTTCTCGCTACTTTATGAGCATCCGGGAAGCCTCCCAACTTGTGCTGCAGGCTGGCGCACTGGGTACTGGAGGCGACGTCTTTGTCCTGGATATGGGTGAGCCGGTGCGCATCGTGGAGTTGGCAGAGCGCATGATTCACCTGAGCGGGTACGATATTGAGCGCGATAATCTATTCGGTGAGCACATAGATCTTGAATACATCGGCTTGCGACCCGGCGAGAAGCTCCACGAGGAGTTACTATTGGGAACGTCGGTGACGGGTACCGGGCATCCGATGATTATGCGGGCAGAGGAAGAAGCCTTTGATTTTGAAGTCATTGAGGACACGGCCCACCGCTTGTTGCGCGCCTGCGCGGAGATGGATCTCAACGAAGTCACGGCAATACTCACCGAGTATGTCATTGGCTTCTCTGGGCACGAGCCGCGCCACGACTATGTCTGGGTGAAGCAGGGTAGAGTCGGGAAACGGGTGCGCAAAGTACTCGACGGCGAAAATGTCACCCCTATTCGCCCGGAACTGGTTGGCCCGCGCCAACATTCCTTTAATCAGGGCGACTAGGGTCCTGTCAGCGCCGGGCTGGCTCGATCTGCCCGCCCTGAGGCCCAGTATCTGCCGCTATTCACGAGTGCAATGCGCTGTATCGATGCCGAGAGTTGATTGGCGACATCCTCTTGAGTAACGTCCTTGCTTTGCTATTTCAGAGCACAGATCCCGAGGCGCACTATGTCCATGATTGTCAATCGACGTGACGTCGATTTTTACCTAGACGAAATGTTTGATCTGGTCGGGTTGCTTGAAAAGGACCGTTACGCGGAGCACGACCGAGAGAGTATTACCGCGATACTCGACCTCTGCCAAAATATGGCCGAGGAAGAGTTCCTGCCCTGTGCGGCCGAGCTCGACGAGAATGAGCCGGTCTTCAAAGACGGTCAGGCAATTACCCCCGATGTGCTGAAGGCCTGTCTCAAGAACTTTGTCGAAGCGGGTCTGCCCACGGCGACCTTCGACCATGATCTGGGCGGCATGCAGCTGCCGGTGATGGTCGCCAATTTTATGCAGGGTATTTTTCAAGCCGCCAATGCGCCAGCTGTTGGATATCTATTTTTGACTTCTTCCAATGCCCACATGTTGCAGGCGTGTGGAAGCCAGAAATTACGTAAGCGCTTCCTTTCGCCCCTCGTTGAGGGCCGATGGTTTGGCACTATGTGTCTGTCCGAGCCCCATGCAGGTTCCTCACTGTCGGATATTCGTTGCATGGCTGAGCCTGTCAGTGACGGCTGTTACAAGTTGACGGGCACCAAGATGTGGATCTCGGGGGGTGAGCAGGATATCTCCGAGAATATCGTACACATGGTGCTGGCCCGAACCCCCGATGCGCCTCCGGGCGTGAAGGGCATTTCGCTCTTTTTAGTGCCCAAAATCCGTGTCGAGGACGATGGCTCGCTGGGTGCGCCCAACAACATTGCCCTCGCTGGCCTCAATCACAAGATGGGGCAGCGCGGTACCACCAACACGCTGCTCAACTTCGGCGAGGGCGGTGACTGTCTCGGCTACCTAGTGGGGGAGGAAAACGAGGGCCTCAAAAACATGTTCCATATGATGAACGAGGCACGGATTGGTGTCGGCATGCTGGCCACGATGTCGGGGTTGGCGGGTTATCTGTACTCGCTGGATTACGCCCGCAATCGCCCGCAGGGCCGGCATCCAGGAGATAAAGACCCCAATAGCCCCATGCTCCCCATTATCGAGCATGCGGATATTCGCAGGCTCTTGATGGAACAAAAGGTCGCCGTAGAGGGCAGCATCGCGCTGCTCACCTATTGTTCGCATTTGGTGGATCAGCAGCTCACCTCAGGGGATCCGCAGACCTCACAGCGGCTCACCTTGCTGCTTGAATTACTCACCCCGGTTGCCAAGTCCTGGCCCTCGGAATACACCCTCGAGGCCAACAAACACGCCATCCAAATTCTGGGTGGCTACGGGTACACCCGGGAGTATCCGGTTGAGCGACTGTATCGGGACAACCGTTTGAATCCAATTCACGAGGGTAGCCATGGTATTCATGGCCTCGATCTCTTGGGCCGCAAAGTGAATCTGGCGGGTGGCGTCACCCTCGCTATCTTCGAAGAGGAAATGCGGCCGACGCTGGAAGCCGCTGCAGGGAGTGAGTCGCTTGCAGCGATGGGGGAGGCGCTCACCGACATTTGGAAACTCGCCAAACACGCGGTCGAAACCGTGAATCAGGAGCCCGATACTGTCGCGCGCCTTTCCAGTGCCACACCATTTTTGGACGCCTTTGGGCACGTGGCCATCGCCTGGCTATGGCTGCGTCAGGCGTTGATTGCTCAGCAGGCGCTACAAAACGGCGCGCAGGCAGACACCGATTTTTATGAGGGCAAGGTTGCCGCATGTCAGTTTTTTTATCGGTACCACTTGCCGCAAGCGGCAGAAAAGCTTCGCTATGTGGCTTCGCGGGATCGATCGGTGCTGGATACGCAGGCGAGTTGGTTTACTGGTCAGTGAGACACGTGGATCCAGTGAGCGACGTGTCTGGATCCTGTTCAAAATCAGGTGGGAGTTAGCCTGATTTCTTCTTCGATTGAAGATTGCGGGGGCGAGCAATATACCTGCACAAGCGCTCGCGTTTGTCTTTCTGCTTTCCTTCGCAGCTCGCCCCCGCGTGCAGGGAGAACCCATTTGCCTTGGCCACTCGCTCCAGTCCGGGGTCAGGCCGGTCCAGCGGGCGGGCGTGTCAAAGCAAAAACAACTGTTTGCGTAACCGATCTTTGCGTACTTTGCCACTCGGGGTGCGCGGCAGGTCACTAACAACTTCAACCCGCTCCGGAATTTTTTGTCGAGCGAGCCCCTGATTCTCTGTAAAAGCGGCCACCGATTCCTTCGATAGCGGCGCACTTCCAGCTTGCAAAATAATATATGCGCACACACCCTCGCCCAACCGCTCGTGCGGCATAGCAACAACTGCTGCCTCCTTCACATCGGGATGAAGATGAAGGCAATCTTCGATCTCTTTTGCACTGATATTTTCTCCACCACGAATAATGATGTCTTTTTTTCTATCGGTGATCAGAATGGCGCCCTCTGGCGTCCTTCGGCCAATATCACCCGTATAAAAGAAACCATCATCCGTATGCGCTTCTGTATTTTGATCCGGGTCTGCATAGCCAAGAAACATGCCCGAGCCGCGCGCGGTAATCTCGCCGTCTACGCCGTCAGGAACCTCTTTACCGTCGTCATCAACAATACGCACCTCGTAACCATATGCGTGGCCGTCGGTCGTCGCGGCCAGCTGCGCATTGTTAAGCCATCCCAGCGTGATAATCGGGGCTTCGGTACTTCCATAAACTCGCACCGTGCGACAGTTTGCCAGCACCTCGTATGCACGCAAAACCAATGCTGGAGGCACTGCCGCACCACCACAGGAGAACACCCTCATGCTGGGCAGCGGGTCACCTCGTCGCTCTGCTGCATCCAGTAGCTCTTGAAGAAAAGGTGTAGCGCCAACCGTCATGGTGCCGCCAACGCGATGAATAAAGTCAATGCATTTATCAGCGTCCCATCGCTCCATCAAGGCGGAACGCCCATCTCGAATGAAGGGCAGATTCAAGCCACTGCTATAGCCGGTAATGTGCGTAATGGGCGAGGGCATGATCATCACGTCCGACGAATTGGTGCCGGAATGATCACTGGTATTGTCGAGAATGCGAGTTAGTGTGTTGTGGCTGTGCAATACCGCCTTCGGAAAACCCGTGGTGCCCGAAGTATAAAGCCGACACTTGACTGAGTTAGGATCGATAGTGGGCAAGCAGGCCTGATCGGCTGGCTCACAATCGGTTAGCTGCTCGTACTGGGCTGCACCGGGATATTCGGCCACTGCTCGCACGGTAACAATGTGCTCAAGATTCGGCAGCTCGGGACGAAGTCGAGAGATCATCTTAACGTAATCGATACTGCGGTGTTGATCGGGTATGAAGATCACCTTGCTGGCAGCATCACTCAAAATGAAGCGGAGCTCCGCATCTCGATAAATAGGCACGATGGGATTGACGACTAATCCAAGAGCCGCGGCAGCGATATCGATAACGGCACCTTCTCGCCAGTTGGGCAGCTGAAAACTGATAACGTCGCCCTGCTCCAAACCAAGCGTGGCCAGCGCGGCGATGAGCCTCAACGCCTCGTCAGTGATGCTAGCGTATGTTGCATCAGGCTCGTCTTCTAAAAAGATCGCGACCCTGTCGGGGTGCAATTGGGCCTTTTTGAATGCCTCAATTGCTATGGTGGTATTGCGCCACTCTCGCTCATCGCGAGAGAGCCGCTCTTTACTAAGTGAAATCATAATTCAGTAAGCACCTTACACTGCGAAGTCGGCAAACTAAGCGCCTCAAAGGCCGCTGGCATGACATCCAATTTGACGACATCGGTAATCATTCCAGCAACATCCATTCTCTTCTGACCGAGCATTGCGATCACAGTCTTAAAGTTGTGACGAGTATAAGCGATTGAAAAATAAACCCTTAGCTATTTCACCAAAGCCTGAAGCGGGATGATGGTATCGGGCTGCTCGCAGACACCCACTGGCACAATCCTAGACCTGTGCGGGGCGATATCAATGCCCTCCTATGGCAAGCTGGGGCATCTACCCACTACAAATTAAATTCGGGGCCTCCTCGCTCATCTCCGCAAACTCCCCACCTAATATGGCACCCAGGGTCAATGTACCGGTGGACGTATAAGAAGTATAAATGGGGTGTCGGGCGTAACTGATCTTTTAGAAAGTGGTCGCGGAGGCTGAGATCGTGGATGCAGGCTCCGAGCGTGTTTGCGGTGAGTAATCTCGTTGCTGGTCTGGTAGATCTCTTCCGCTTACTTCAAAACCTGACACGGACAACTTCATACCAACGAATTCCTCAGTGGCAGCCTTGCTGATCGAGTGTTGTTGAACTGGATTCCTTACCAGCGAATAGAGGCAATGTCTTGGGTGGCGCCCTGGTTGGCGGTACCAGGAGGGGCCGGGCAGGGGGGTGCTGTTCTTTCTCGTCTCTTGAGGTCTGCTGGCGTTCGCAGCGCAGACCAGACTCAGACTCCCGTATCCCCGGCAATGCGAACGACTGGCGGCTCGGCCAATAAATTCACCAGTTGATTCAATACGCCCGACTCCCTTCGCCAATCAAGATAACGCTGATAGTGCGCCGCACTGTTATCCGCTAAAAACACCCTGGCGGACATTGATCGCGCCAATTCCAATATGGCATAGCCTGCACCCTCTAGGCTCAGCTGGGGCTCATTAATTTCGGTAACAAATCTGTCAGGACCGCACAAGAAAAAGGGCGCCTAAAGGCGCCCCTTTTTTGTCTTGTCGGTTTATCAAAACTTCAACGTAATTTCAGCACCGAAGTAACGCGGTCGATTGGGGGTACCAAAGGCCCATGCGCCAGGCGCATAAACAGGCGTCGTATTGTTTGGACCAGCGGCAACGTTATTGCCACCCACGTCGAGGAATGACATCAGATAAGTCTCGTCAGTCAAGTTTTTACCAAACAGTGAGATAGTCCAATTTTCAGTTTCCCAGTTGATTGATGCATCGACCAAACCAAATGCCTCCACCAGAGATGGATTATCGCTATATCCAGCGCCACCTGCAGCGACCGGAATGGTTTTATCACCACCATCCGCGCTGGCGGAGATGAAGTAATCGTCCTTCCAGGTATAGTTCAGCGTCGCCACGAGGAAGTGGCCTTCAGCCATCTGGCGCTCAAAAAGCAATCCCAGACCCGCCGTCATGTCTGGCGCACGCCTAAGGGCAATGCCACTCAGATCGACCATGCCTGTCACACTAGAGGCCATAAAATCATCGAATGAGGCGTCTAACAAACCAACGTTACCTCTTAGCGACAGGCCCTCAGTGATGACCCACGTGAAATCCATTTCGAGGCCTTCCATAGTCGCGGTTGAGGCGTTCTGGACGACGGTCAACGTAGCCTGCCCGTCGGTACCGGGCTTTACGATGTCCTCCTGCTTGTCGTTGTACTCGATCGTGAACGCGGCCACGTTCAACTGAAAGCGGTTGTCGAACAAAGTGAACTTGGCGCCCACCTCCCAACTCTCCACGGACTCCGGATCATAGGGCCCAGTGTTACCCGGTGCCGTTGCACGACCGTTGAAGCCCCCTGAACGAAAACCCTCAGAGTAGGTTACGTATGCCATACCAGCATCGAACGAGTACTGCGCGCCGATTCTGGGAGTAAATTCGTCCCAAGAAGCCGTTCCATCAAACGAATCATCATAGACCGATGCCGCCCAAGAGGGACAATTGGCACCCCATGCGGCACCTTGCACCGTTCCACCTAATAAATATGGATATGGGTCAAGAGTCTTATCGCGACCCGAGATATCGGTATAGGCAACGGACCCGGGAGGCAGCCCCAGTAATGTTTGTAGTGGGTTAACAGGATAACCCGTCACCGTCATACAGGCTTCTTTTTCCTCGTCAATCCAACGGCCTCCCACAGTGAGCATCAGTCGATCAGTGATATCCCAATCAACCTGACCGAAAACCGCAGTCGATTCGACGTCTTGATGATAAAGGGGCGACGCCGAGTAGTTGGTAACTGCAGTTGGATTTATATTGTTAAGAATTCCAGTGTTCTGCTGGAGGGTGTAGTCACTCTCCCATAGAAACAGGCCAAAGGTGGACCGCAGGTTGTCGCTCCAGTCAGACTCCAATCTGAACTCATAGCTTGTCTGGTTTTCCAATGTCGGACGGTCTGTCCAGAATACATTGGTGGAGGTAGCGTCAAACTCGTTGAGGGCCTGCTCTTCTGTCTCACGATCACCAAACACAAATGCCAATTTATGATTGTCCGCAAATTGCCAATTAGCGTGGATTGTGATCGCATCCGTTCGCAATTCAGAATACTGGTCATCAGTGGTGTACACCGTATATAGGTCATCATCCGATCGATTAACCCCACCCAGACACTCTCCCGTGGGAGCGCCAGTGGCTGGGTTGAGGCAAGCAAGCCCATAAAAACCCTCACCCGGCGCAGTTAGCGCAGAGAGTGGCCGAGTGGGAGTGTCGTCATCGAAGTAGTCGTAAATCACCCGAAAGTCAAAACTGTCGTTGGGCGCAAAAAGCACATCCGCTGTCATCATCAAGAGGTCGTTTTCACCCTCTTCTTCATTACGAGTGGCATTGTAAAAGTACTCACCACCCTTGATGCTCGCGGCAGAAAGTTTGACAGAAACACCGCCCATTTCAGGAAGATTGATCAAACCCTTAAGGTCTGTCTGGCTGTCCTCCGCAAAGGTGCCCACTACCTTACCGCCCCACTCACCCGTCGGCTTGGAACGTATTACATGCACTAGGCCACCAATGGTATTTCGGCCGAACAGGGTGCCCTGGGGGCCCCGAAGCACTTCTATTCGCTCTGCATCCCACATATTTCTGAGGGCGCCAGTGGTGGAAGAAAGATATATGCCGTCCTGATAAATCGCGACCGCGGGGTCAAAGCTCTTCTCTACCTCCGCATGCTGCATACCGCGGATCGAGACGCCTACGGTGCCGTTACCCAGAATCGGGTTAATAATCAGATTGGGAGACATCCCGGTGATATCATCGATCGTCCTCGCAAAAGATTTTTCGATGGCATTTGCATCCATGGCCGACATCGAGATCGCCACGTCCTGCATATTTTCCTCGCGCTTCTGCGCCGTTACTAAGACCTCTTCAATTTGAGTCGTAGTCGATCGCTGTGCGTGTACCTGGGCCGAAATGGCTAGGGATACCGCAACAGCGAGAGTTGAAGTGTTACGTATCATGCTCATGGAGTCCCTCAAAATTAAACTTGTTATATAGAGTGTGTAGTTCACGGTCTAACGCCGACTGTGCATTACAGTATTACATGGCAACCAGAAAATCTAGCGTATAAGTTGAAAATGTTTCAAAACTTTTTTCATTGTTTACAGAGTGTTATCGGGATAACCCCCCACATTATCGCCACTGAATGCCTATGTGGCAGAAATTTATAACATTTATGAGTTTGCCTAGAGTTTGATGATTTCGGAAGATAGTGACCGCCATCCTTTACAAGTATAAAGTATAACTGGGGTGTCGGGCGTAACTGATCTTTTAAAAATTGGTCGCGGAGCCTGAGATCGTGGATGCAGGCTCGTAGTGTGCCTGCGGTGAGTACTGGTGTTTCTGGTCTTGCAGATCTTTTTCGCTCACCTTCGAAACCTGGCACGAACAACTCCATACCAACGAATTCCTCAGTGGCTGCCTTGCT
>Ga0181558_10004923_pt1 | contig 11892 bp, 9 predicted proteins | sample 011ome_22_FD_133754 | JGI IMG/M metagenome (GOLD analysis project Ga0181558, IMG submission 133754) | Coastal salt marsh microbial communities from the Groves Creek Marsh, Skidaway Island, Georgia - 011507BT metaG (megahit assembly) | ecosystem: Environmental > Aquatic > Marine > Intertidal zone... | reverse complement strand
TCACTAAACTTCTGAAGCTCTGGAAAATCTGAAAGATCTCTTGATCTCATCTTTAACTCTTTTACATTAAAAAATTCTTCTGCCAATTTGATTAGATTCTGCTGTTTCTCTTTTCCATCATCAAAAAATAATGCATGAGACTCTATGATTAGTGACGAGTTTTTCAGTTTTCTAAAATCTTCACTTTTGGACAAAATGTCAAATTCAACCCCCTCTATGTCCATTAAAATTAAGCTTGTTGCCAATTCTTCTTGAGTAAAGTCATCATAAAAGTTTTGCTTTGCTTCGCCCCTGATCTCAATATTTTTAGATACTTTATTCAAGTCAGCATTTTTTTTTATTTGATCTTGGCCTTCTTTAGAAATTTCATAGCAAATGGCTTTTTCAAATGTACCACTTAATAATCCGCCAATTGCATAGTAGCCATCGGCTGCCCCAACATCGATCAAAGTTTTATATTTTCCTTTGTTGCTTGTCAAAGACTCTAAAACTTCCTGCTCGTAAAACCCATAAATCATGCTTGCTCTATCAGTTTTACCCCATCCTCCTTGAGAGAGAAGCATTCCTTGAAAAGGCCCATACTGAATTGTTGAATGATGCTTTTTGTCGATTATATTGGCTAGCTCAACTCTTCTCTCATATATGAAGCTTTCTAAATCAGCTAAGTGCAGCTTTCTAATGAGATATGAAAGAGATTTTTTTATAAATTTTAAAAACACTTAATGCTCTAATTTAAGTATAGGGATGAAAAATTAGAGTAAATATCATTCCCAAGATTTCCATGGAGCTTTGTTGTTATTATATAATTCATTCAATAGTTTCTTTTCAGCCAAAGTATCCATGGGTTGCCAGAAACCCGGGTGTTTATATGCACTTAACTCACCATCCTTGGTGATATTTTTTATTGGCTCTTCTTCCCATGATATCATATCACCATCAATATACTCTAGAACCTTGGGCTCTAGCACAAAAAATCCCCCATTAATCCATGTAGCTCCATTTTTAGGCTTTTCATTAAATTGCTTGACAGACTCTCCCTCAAATGTAATAACTCCAAATCTTCCTGGAGGACTTACAGCAGTAACGGTAGCAAGTTTATTATTTTTTTTATGATAACTAATGAGCTCTTTGATATTAATATCTCCAACTCCATCGCCATAAGTAAACAAAAAAGGCTCATTTTTATCAAGATAGTCTTTAACTCTTTTTAACCTTCCGCCAGTTAAAGTTGAATCTCCAGTGTCTACACAGGTCACTTTCCAATTTTCAGCAGCAGCTTTTTTAATGGTGGTAGAGCTGGATGATAAGTTAAACTCAACATCTGCATTTCTTAGATTATAACTTTGAAAGTACTCTTTAATGTATATGCCTTTGTAGCCGCAACAAATAATAAAGTCATTAAAACCATATGAGGAAAAAATCTTCATAATGTGCCATAAAATGGGCTTGCCGCCAATTTCAACCATTGGTTTTGGTTTATCTGATGTCTCTTCTGATAACCTTGTCCCGAGACCGCCTGCTAATATTACTACTTTCATTTATTTTTGGTTTGGATTGAACGTTTTAAATTATTAATAATTATATCTATATTTCTCGTCAGTTTATATTCTTTCTAAGTGGTATTTAAAAAATATATGCTAAAATTCTGTCCATTAATTAAAGGTAAAATTTATTGTGAACGATGTAAAAAATCAGTTTGTTAGAGTTCCATATGGAAGTTCAACTCACGGGCAAAAAGAGATAGATGCAGTGGTTGAAGTTCTAAAAACTTCAACTCAGATGTCAAAGAATGTTCTGCAATTCGAGAAAAGAATTGCAGAATTGTTCAACAAAGATTTTGGTATCATGGTTAACTCAGGTTCTTCAGCCTTACATTTGGGTTTTGAAGCATTGAATTTGCCTCAAGGCTCTGAAGTTATTACCCCTGCACTTACCTTTGGAACCACAGTCTCTTGTTTAGTCAAAAATGATCTAATTCCAGTTTTTGTAGATGTAAAGGAAAACACTTATTGCATAGATGAAACACAAATAGAATATATGATTACAGATAATACTTCTGCAATTATTGCTCCCGATTTAATGGGCAATATATGTGAATGGCCAATTATTTCTAATTTAGCAAAAAAATATAATCTCAAAGTTATAGTGGACTCCGCTGATACTTTGGGAGCAACGTATGACGGGGTTTCTACGGGCTCTTTTGCAGACTTAGCTATTACTAGTTTTTATGGCTCACATATTATTAACGGAGCAGGTAATGGTGGGATGATTGTGACATCTGATAAAGCAATTGATGAAAAATGTAGGTTACTGAGATCATGGGGAAGGAGCTCGTCTTTATTCTCCGAGGAAAGTGAATCCATTGAAAATCGTTTTAATGTTAGCCTATCAGGCACTCAGTACGATGCTAAGTTTGTGTTTGAAGAGCTAGGGTATCAGCTTGAGCCTTCTGAAATCAGTGCAGCCTTTGCATTGGTTCAACTTGAAGATCTGAATGCCAACATAGCTCTGAGAAATAAGCATTTTCAATCTCACACTAAATTTTTATCGCAGTATTCCGAATACTTCACCTTGCCAATTCAAAATCCAAAAGCTCATACTTGCTGGCTAGCTTACCCTATGGTTATTTCATCAGATGCACCATTTAGCAGAACTGAGCTCCAGATTTTTTTAGAAAAAAGAAATATACAAACTAGAGTTGTGTTTACTGGAAATGTGTTAAGACAACCCATGATGGATGGGGTTAAATACATTGGCAATCCGGATGATTTTGTTAATGCAGATCGAATTATGAAACATGGTATGTTGCTTGCATGCCATCATGGACTGACAGAAGAGATGATGAACCATATTCATTCGAGTATTGCTAAATTTATAAATCAAATTTAATAATGACTTTGTAAATTTTATGAAATCATCTTCGCTCAATTCTTCTACATTTTCGATTTGTATTCCAACTTATAATAGATTGGAATATTTAAAAAAACTAGTTCGTCAAATTATAGGATTTGTAGAGAATGATCAATTAAATCTTGAGATATGCATCTCTGATAATTGCTCAACAGATGGAACCTGGGAATACATTCAACTGATAGCCGAAAAGTATTCTCAATTCAAGATTTATAGACAAGAAAATAATATTGGAGCTAATCGCAACTTAGTTTTTATCACCTCTATGGCAACTTCAGAGTGGATGATGGTGATGGGTGATGATGACTGTTTTGTCCCTGATGGATTGAATGATTTGCTTTGTGCACTACCTGAACTGCAAAACTATGATTATATTCTTCTCAATTCCACAAATAATGATGGCACCAATTTAATTGACCTACCTAATGGGCATAACTCAATGGCCTCAGTAAAGTCTTCATTAAAGAGATCAATTTGGGAGTATGGATTTTGTGGAATCCACGTATTTAGACCAAGTATTGCACTTCATATGCGTTCAAGGGATTTTGAGCAGATCAGACCCTGGCCTAGTTTTGGAACATTCACTTACCATCTATCGTGTAATGATTTTTTCTTTTTTTCTAAGCCTGTTGTTTTACAGGATGGTAATGGAGAGGCTTTGAGTTGGCAGCCCCATGATTGGTTACATCTTGTGATTAGACAGTTATTGGTCTTCCAAATTAATATTCAGGGGCGTAATGAGAAACTGAGAGCAGTCTCAAATGATATCGTGCACAGCAACCTATGGTCTTTACGTTTTTTATTGACTTTCTACAAATCTCTTTTATACATGCCCAATACCACCAAAAATATTTTGGATGCTAAAGAATATAGGCACTTAAATATTTTAACAAGCTCGCTATCTATCAAACTCCACTCAATAGCATACAAGTGCCTCAGCTCCATACCACTTTCATTTCATTTTCTACTCGTGAAATTATTTGCTAAAAAAGATATTAACAGCTATAAATTTACTGAAGAGATTGATGAAAAGGATGGTGTTAATCGTATGCTAGATATTTACGAAGATGTAACCCATGATAAATAAAAAAAAATTCTGGAAAGATAAAAAAGTTCTTATAACTGGGCACAGCGGCTTCAAAGGAGGCTGGCTTACTATGATTTTACATCATTTAGGCGCACAAGTTTGTGGTATATCAAGCGAAAAATTAAATAATAATAAAAAATTCTTTAGTTCTATGAAGATTGATTCGATGTGCAACTCTTATGATCTAGATATTAGAGACACGGAAAATTTTCAAAAAATCGCATACGACTTTCAGCCTGATTTATTGTTTCACTTGGCGGCCCAGCCTTTGGTAAGGCAATCTTATTTAATCCCAAAAGATACCTATGATATTAATGTAATGGGGACATTGAATGTTTTAGAGTTTGTTAGGTCTTGTCCATCAGTTAAAGCCTCTGTTTTTATAACAACTGATAAGTGTTACGAAAATAAAGAGTGGCCCTGGGGATACAGAGAAAATGATCCCATGGGAGGACACGACCCATACAGCAGCAGCAAAGGCTGTGCTGAGATTCTTATTCAGTCCTACCAAAAATCTTTCTTTAATCCACAACTTAGTACCCAAGGGGTTAGCTCTGCAAGAGCCGGGAATGTAATAGGTGGTGGAGATTTTTCACCTGACAGATTAATCCCTGATATTGTTAAGGCTATTGCTCAGAAAAAAAAGGTCAAGATTAGAAACCCTTTAGCAACAAGGCCTTGGCAGCATGTATTTGAACCCTTAAATGGCTACATGATGGTTGCTGAGAATTTATTTAGTTCCGGGCCTGTTGCCAACGGCTCATGGAATTTTGGCCCTCATTTAACCGATATTAGAAATGTTGATAACATTGCTCAAACTTTCTGTAAGGAATGGGGGCTTGAGAACATTATAGAGTATGACCAAAACTCCCAGCCTCATGAAGCAAAGTCATTGAGTCTAGATATTAGCAAAGCATATTCAGAATTAAAGTGGTCTCCGCAATGGAGCCTAGAGATAAGCTTGGCTCATATAGCTGATTGGTACAAAACTTATCTTAATAATGGCGATATTGCTCAATTAAGTATTCAACAGATTGATAGATATTTTCACCATTAGCCTTAAATGACCCAAACAGAAAATTACATAAATAAAGCTGAAGTTCAGCCATTGGTTACAGTGATCATTATGAGTTACAACCAAGATTCATATATTGAGCAAGCAATTACTTCGGTTATTGAGCAAACCTATAAAAATATTGAAATTATTATTTCAGATAATGGCTCCACGGATAAATCAAAATCTATTATTCAGAAGTTCCTTTCCGATCCAAGGGTAAAATTTTTAGACTATTCAGAAAATGGATTTATCACAAAGCGTCAAAATGTAGCAGCTCATCAAGCTTCTGGTGAATTTATTAGTCTGCTTTATGGCGATGACTATTATTTGCCATCAAAGATTAGTAATCAGGTTGAAGCATTTCGCAATCTTGATGAGACATGGGGTGTTGTTCACTGTCCAGGATATATTTTGACTAAGTCTGGATCTAAGGAATTGGATAGTGAAATCGTCTCAGCTAATGGGTTTTGCCTTCAAGAACTGTTAGATTGTAAAAGGGGCTTTATTAATCCTATCTCCCCATTAGTTAGGGCTAGTTGCTATAAAAAGTACCTGTCGTATGAAGAAATTTTTACTGAAGGTGAAGGCTTATTTTATAAATTTGCCCTTGAATATAAATTCTATTATCAACAAAATCCTGAGGTTGTTATGCGTTATCATGACAAAAATATGGGCAAAGCAATCATAAAAAATAATAAGATTTATGTTTATTGTCTAGAGCGACTTAAGTCATTCAAAAAATTTCCGAGCAATTTAATAAGCAATGCGAATCATGCTATTGCATTCCAGCAATACAATACAGCCATCACCCTTGTTAAATACTTACATGCAGAAATTGATGAGATATCTGAGCTCACCAAGAGTGTCTATAGACTGGATAAGCGAAAAATTTTCTCACTTCCAGGTATTTTACTCGCTATTATTACCCTAATGCCTATGACTCTAACCAAATGTATCTTCAGTATATTAAGGAAAATCTTCCCCCAAAATTATGCTCCTATTTTAGATGATTATTATTCGTAATTGATCTTCATTTTATTTCACAGCCGCTCATGATGAACCCTAAAAAAAATCAGGGATTGTTCAATGTAGATTTAAATATGATCATAGGCACGTCTGGCTTCCAGGGACTTATATTTCTTTCGGGATTAATCATCAATAAACTCATAGCAGTATTTTCTGGACCCTCTGGTATTGCGCTATTTGGAGTCATAAAAACTTTTTATACTTTCTATTCTTCAATCTTGAAACTTGGCTCTGATAATGTCGTGTTGGCAACAGCAGCAAGATCACAACGCGAGAAAGGTCTAGAGCGGAAGTTGGTAAGAGGTATATTTAGATTAATTATATTGCAATCAATCATAATTATTTTTAGCTTAACATTCCTTGATGAGTTGATCTACACCCTAGTATTTGAAGATATCTTGCCTCTTGAAGATCAGCCTATTATCAAAATTTTATTGTGCTTGATATTTTTGACCGCTATATCTGAGAATCTCATTAGCTTTAACAATGGGCGCTCAACTATTCGCCATACAATTATTGCCTCCCTTATCGGTACCTTAAGTACATTGCTAGCAGTCACTATTTTAAAACCTCAAGCCTTAGCCACGGTTGCATTACTAGCTTTAACGTCTGGAGCAATCTCGGCAGTATACTTATTGTATATTTATTTAAAAGACTTTCATCATCAGTTCTTTCCAGCCATCTCGAGGAATATCTTTTATGAATTACCTACTTCATCACATCTCTTGGTTCAGCCATTAATAATTTCGGCAACATTTTTAATAATTCAAAGACAAATTGGAGCTCACTATGGAGTAGAGCAACTCTCATTTTTCATTATGGGATTTATTTTGATTGCTACTTTTCTGACACTCTTAATGTCGTCATTAAGAATGTATTTTATGCCTACGCTTGGATCGATCGAAAATCCTGTCGATAGAAATAATTTCTATAACCAGCACCTTTATTTATTTCTTCCGATTGCAGCTTTATGTTCGCTAGTTATTGTTGTAGCATCAAAGTTCATAGTTCTATTACTATACTCCGCTGAGTTTCTCAAAGCTTCTGAATACTTAGCTTTATTTGCATCTGCAATGGTCCCAAGAACTTTGAGCTGGATAATTGCTACAGCTGCTTTAGAACAGCAGAAATTTAAACTTTATATGATATCAGAGGCTATCAGGGAATTTTTATACCTTGCGATCACTCTTTGTTTAATATATCTAGATGCTCCAATGAAGATAATTGTTTTGGGTTTTGTTGCTGCAGAGATAATAAATTCTCTCTTTTGGGTATGCTATCAATTTTATTATTCTGATGACCTTAAGCCCAAAAGAAGAATTGTGGTTGGGTCATATTCATTCGCATGCATATTACTTCTTTTTTTACTCTCATGACACCAGAATTCAACTTATAAATCTTTAACGATGTCCTGTATAATACTTAAATTTTGGACAAAGTTGTTGTTATGAAGATTGCAATTATCGGCCTTGGATATGTAGGTCTGCCACTAGCTATAGAATTTAGCAAACACTTCGATGTTATAGGATTCGACATTCATAAGGAACGAATTCAGAGTTTAATGGATGGCAAAGATTCTACTAAAGAGGTTCCATCCTCAGAGCTAGCAAAATCTTCCATGAAGTTTTCTTTTAATCCGAAAGCATTGCGCGAAGCAAACTATTTTATTATTACTGTTCCAACTCCTGTGGATACTCTCAATAATCCTGATATGGGACCCTTGAAGAAAGCAAGCGCCATGGTTGGAGCTTGTATTAAAGAGAGCGATACCATCATTTATGAGTCTACTGTATATCCTGGTGCGACAGAAGAAATATGCATTCCTATTCTTGAAAAGCATTCAGGATTAATTTTAAATAAAAATTTTCATGTTGGGTACTCTCCTGAGCGAATCAATCCAGGAGATAAAACACATAGGCTGCCAGATATCAAAAAAGTTACTTCTGGCTCTTCCATAGAAGCAGCTGAGTTGGTCGATAATTTATATAAAGTAATTATTACCGCTGGCACCTATCGGGCATCTAGTATTAAAGTTGCTGAGGCAGCAAAGGTTATTGAGAATACTCAAAGAGATATAAATATTGCACTCATTAATGAGTTAGCTATTATGTTTGATTTACTGGGCATAGATACGCAGGAGGTCTTGAAGGCCTCTGGTACCAAGTGGAACTTTTTACCATTTAAACCTGGCTTAGTTGGTGGGCACTGCATAGGCGTTGATCCGTATTATCTTACCTATAAAGCTCAACAAATAGGATACAAACCTGAGCTAATCTTAGCTGGACGCAATTTGAATGATTCTATGAGTCATTTTGTCGCATCAAAACTTATAAAAGCAATGTCCCAGAAGAGTATTTCGATAAAAAATTCCAAGATTTTAATATTAGGAATAACTTTTAAAGAAAATTGCCCAGATATTAGAAACTCAAAAGTAATAGATCTCGTCAATGAGTTGAAAGATTTTGGTTGTTTGGTTGATATTATAGATCCATTGGCAGATCCTTCGGTTTTACTAGATAAAGAGGGCATAGCTATTTCTACCAATCCACAACAAGCATCGTATGACGCTTTGATTCTTGCTGTTGGACATGATGAATTTTCAGATCAGGGCATTGATAAGTATTGCCCATTACTGAAATCTACCAATGTAATATTTGATTTAAAAGATATATTTCCATCAGATAGAGTGGATATAAGGCTATAAATTAAACATGACTGCATATCAAAAAGCAATTCATTCATTGGCTTCTCATCAATACACATGGCTGATTACAGGTGTAGCAGGTTTTATTGGAAGTAATTTATTGGAAGCTCTATTGAAGCTAGATCAAAAAGTTATTGGAATGGATAATTTATCTACGGGCAATACTGAGAACTTTGATGACGTAAAAAAAACTATATCAACTGCGCAATGGGATAACTTTCAGTTCATTGAAGGCGATATTATTAATATCCATGATTGCGAAAAGGCTTGTAATAAAGTTGATTATGTTTTGCATCAGGCTGCCCTGGGTTCAGTTCCCAGATCAATCAAGGATCCGCTTTCTACAAATGCTAGCAATATCACTGGCTTTTTAAATATACTCACATCAGCTAAAGATGCAAAGGTCCAGAACTTTGTTTATGCTGCCAGCAGTTCCACTTATGGTGATCACCCAGGCCTTCCAAAGATTGAAAATACAATTGGCAAGCCATTAAGTCCTTATGCTGTAACAAAGTATGTAAATGAATTATATGCAGATGTTTTTTATCGCACATTTGGGTTTTCTTCTATCGGCTTAAGATATTTTAATGTATTTGGTTGCAGACAAAGCATGAATAGCGCTTATGCTGCTGTAATACCTTCCTGGATGAATGCAATGCTAACAGGTGCAGAAGTTAACATTAATGGCGATGGTTTAACAAGCAGAGATTTTTGTCATATTGACAATGTAATTCAAGCAAATATTATTGCAGCACTAACTACTTCTGAAGATTCATTAAATCAAATTTATAATATTGCTCTTGGAGATAGAACTTCTCTAAATGAACTGCAGCAATTAATTTCAAAATATTTAAATATTAAGGCAAATGTTAGATATCGAGAATTTAGAGATGGTGATGTGCGACATTCACAAGCCGATATCTCAAAGGCAATTCACCTGTTGGGATTTAAGCCTTCTGTAAGAATAGAAGAGGGCATCAAAAAAACTGTTACTTGGTATCAAGACCACTTCTCTTCCGAGTCGTCACGACCTCAATAGTTTATATGTGCGGAATAGCAGGAATCTTTTCAATTGATCAGCAAGATCCTGATATATTGAAAAATACCGCAAAAGCTATGGCTGATGAAATTGCTCATCGAGGGCCTGACGATTCTGGAATCTGGTCAAATAATTCCTCAATTGCACTAAGTCACAGAAGACTTTCAATCATTGATACTAGTTCACTCGGCCATCAACCTATGCGATCCGCAAGTGATAGGTTCATAATTTCATATAATGGCGAGATTTATAATCATCAATTGTTACGAAATAAAGTTTTAGAATCTTTCCCAAAACATCAATGGAAGAGTTCCTCTGATACGGAAACATTGTTAGCAATGTTTGATTATTTTGGAGTTCAAAATTCATTACCTCATCTATCAGGCATGTTTGCAATTGCGCTTTGGGATAACCAAGAAGAAAGTCTTTATCTTATAAGAGACAGAATGGGTGAGAAGCCGCTCTATTTTGGCTGGATTGAATCAAGCCACGGCAAATCTTTTGTATTTTCTTCGGAGTTAAAATGCCTAAGAACAATCAATGGATTTAATAACTCTATATCTCGAAGAGCTTTGCAGCAATATTTTAGATTTTTATATGTGCCTGCTCCATTTAGTATTTATAAGGATATCTATAAGCTTGATTCTGGATGTGTGTTAAAAATTAGCGACGCTCCGCCACAGCATCCACCCGAAAGCATTGTAGAAGTTGGTTTTGATGGTGCATTTAAATACCAATCATTGCACCTTTCTAGATGGTATAACTTTAGAGATGCTGTTCAAAATGCCAAATCAAGACCTTTTTCTGATGAAAGCAATGCTATTACATCAGTTGAGGCTACCTTAAATAACGTAATTTCAATGCAAAGCATCTCAGATGTTCCATTGGGCGCATTTTTATCTGGTGGAATCGACTCATCCTTAATTGTGGCCCTTATGCAGGAGCAAGCCAATCATCCAATCCAGACTTTTACTATTGGATTCGATGACAAGAAATTTGACGAATCTCTATTTGCTGCAGCCGTTTCGAAACATATTGGCACAGATCACCATGAGCTTATGGTCTCATCTGATGATGCAAAATCACTCATTCCAAGTCTTTCGTCGATCTATGATGAACCATTTGCTGATTCATCTCAAATACCAACTTACTTTGTATCAAAATCAGCGAAAGAAAAGGTAACTGTTTCGCTTTCTGGAGATGCAGGCGATGAGCTATTTGGCGGATATAATAGATATTTGTTAGGTCCAAGAGTATTTTCACTTATTAATAAATTTCCTTCATTTGCAAGAGGCCCAGTTTCAAAATTTTTAACAATGGTGTCAGCTAAGCAATGGGACGCCGTATATATTTTTTTATGCAATATCTTACAAAGAGAGAATACCATTTCTCAGGTTGGAGATAAGATCCATAAAACAGCTGCACGCTTTCAGAGCATTCATACCGCTGATGATCTATATAAGAGTTTCGTTACTGAATGGCAAAATGCTGATGGTCTAGTAATTGGTTCTTCGGTTGATGAGAAAGAGCTCTTCAATCTCACAACAGCTGCTCTTCCAAATATAAAACTTGGGTTAGAAGAGCAGATGATGTTTAGAGACGCAATTACCTATCTTTCTGGAGATATTTTATGCAAGGTTGATAGAGCCGCTATGAGTAACAGTCTTGAAACAAGAGTCCCTTTTTTAGACCCATCTGTAATTGAGATTGCTTGGAGGATCCCAATAGATATGAAGATCAAAAATAAACAAGGTAAGTGGGTATTGAGAGAGATACTTTATAAATATGTCCCTAAGGAACTAATTGAAAGGCCAAAAACTGGATTTGGAGTTCCAATTGGGGATTGGTTGAAAGGTCCCTTAAAAGATTGGGCTGAAGACCTTCTTGATCAAGAAAAATTAGCCCAGCAAGGATATCTTGAACCTTTGATTGTTCACAAATATTGGAAAGAGCATTTATCAGGAAGTAGGGATTGGACATTTAGAATTTGGAGTATATTAATGTTTCAAAGTTGGCTACAATCAATCGAATAGTTAAAATTTTTAACCAACTAATAAACAATTTTAAAT
>Ga0181558_10004915_pt1 | contig 11898 bp, 10 predicted proteins | sample 011ome_22_FD_133754 | JGI IMG/M metagenome (GOLD analysis project Ga0181558, IMG submission 133754) | Coastal salt marsh microbial communities from the Groves Creek Marsh, Skidaway Island, Georgia - 011507BT metaG (megahit assembly) | ecosystem: Environmental > Aquatic > Marine > Intertidal... | reverse complement strand
TATCGAAAAGTTCGATGTGTCGGACCTGCCTGCGAAAATCGCCGCGCAAGTGCCGCGCGGTGACGGGAGCAACGGCACGTTCAATGCCGATGACTATGTTCCGGCCAAAGATCAGCGCCGGATTGACGAGTTTATCGTCTATGGCATATCGGCGGCTGTGGAAGCGGTTGAGGATTCCGGCTGGAAGCCGGATGCGGAGTACGATCAGGAGCGCACTGGCGTCATGATCGGCTCTGGCATCGGCGGCCTGCAGACGATCTATGAAGGCTCGACGCTGCTGAACGAGAAGGGCCCCCGCAAGGTGGGGCCATTCTTTATTCCATCTGCCCTGATCAACCTGGCATCGGGCCAGATCTCGATCCGCTATGGATTCAAGGGCCCCAACCATGCCGTGGTGACGGCCTGTTCGACCGGGGCTCACGCAATCGGAGATGCGGCCCGGCTGATCATGTGGGACGACGCCGATGTGATGGTTGCCGGGGGCGCGGAAGCCGCGATCTGCCGGATCGGGATCGCCGGATTTGCAGCTTGCCGGGCACTTTCGACCGGATACAACGACATCCCTGAAAAGGGGTCCCGACCCTATGACAAGGGCCGGGACGGCTTCGTCATGGGTGAGGGTGCCGGTGTTGTCGTGCTTGAGGAATACGAGCATGCCAAGGCGCGCGGCGCCAAGATCTATGCTGAGGTGACCGGTTATGGCCTGTCCGGTGATGCACATCACATCACCGCGCCGGCAGAGGACGGGAACGGCGGCTATCGTTCGATGGAAGCTGCGCTCAAACGTGCCGGCATCAACCGCGAGGATATCGACTACGTGAATGCGCACGGCACCTCGACCCCGCTCGGGGACGAGATCGAGCTGGGTGCAGTCAAACGTCTGTTCGGTGATCACGCCTACGAGTTGTCGATGTCCTCGACCAAGTCGGCCATCGGCCATTTGCTCGGTGCGGCGGGTGCAGTCGAAGCGATCTACTCGATCATGGCGATCAACAACAATGTCGTGCCTCCGACGATAAACCTCGACGATCCGTCGGATGCCTGAGATATCGCCCCTGTGCCGCATACAGCCAAGGAGCGGCCTGTTCGCAATGCTTTGAGCAATTCCTTCGGCTTTGGCGGCACCAATGCCAGCCTGGTTTTCGCCGAAGTCTGACCCTCGCGATTCCACATTTCCCGGGTATCATGACCGGGTCATGAACGAGATCTCCGAAACTCCTCCGGAAAGACCGCCACGGCGGCGATGGACCTGGCTGCTGTCGGGTTTTGTCCTGATGCTGATCGCCGCGGCGACCGTGAGTGGCGGCGCCATCGTCATGTTGCATCGGGCCTATTCGGACCCGGGACCGCTCATGGCCGAAACCCGTCTGATTGTTCCTGCCGGTGTAACCGGTCGTGATATTGCCCGGGCGCTGACCGAGAACGGGGTCGTGGCCGATGCGCGCCTGGTACAAATTTCCTTGCGGACCTTCGCCCCGGATCGGCCAATGCGTGCGGGAGAGTACATGTTTTCTCCCGGCATCAGTCTGCGCGATGCCATTGCCAAATTGCAGGATGGCGACGTCGTCGTTCGTCGCATAACCTTTGCCGAGGGCCTGACAACTCGCCAGATTCTGGCCGAACTGAGCCAGGCAGAAGGCCTGACCGGACCGGTTCCCGAGTCCGACGAAATCGGTGAAGGAACACTCCTGCCGGAGACCTATCACTATTCCTGGGGCGATAGCCGGAACGGTGTTGTGGCACGGATGCAGGTAGCTATGACAGAGACGGTGGCCCGGCTCTGGGCGCAACGCGCCGAAGGCTTGCCGCTGAACTCGCCCGAGGAAGCGGTCGTGCTGGCGTCCATTATCGAGCGCGAGACGGCCGTGCCCGAAGAACGCGGGAAAGTGGCCGGTGTCTTCATCAATCGTCTGAATCGGGGCATGCGCCTGCAATCGGATCCGACCGTGGCTTATGGATTGCGCACAGAGAATGGCGAATTCACCGGGCGGTTGCTCTTCCGGCATCTGGAGACCGATCACCCATACAATACCTATACCCGCGACGGCTTGCCGCCGGCCCCTATCGCAAATCCGGGGGAGGGCAGTATTGCGGCCGCGCTCAACCCCGAGGACACCCGGTATTTCTATTTTGTTGCCGACGGCACCGGCGGACACGCGTTTGCCAGAACCCTGGCGGAGCACAACCGCAACGTTGCCAAATGGCGGCGCATCCAGCGTCAAAATCGCTAGGACTGCGCGTATGCGTCGCAGTGACACGAATGCCTTCTGGTCCTAACATTAGGTTTGATTAATGTTAGGACCAGAAGGAGTGGAGCCTATTAATCCGGGTTTGTTCAAAGCAGCTTTGGTGAGTGCGTCGTTGTTGATGGCACCTTCGATTGGCATGGCCGCCGATATGAAGCACGGCGCCGGGAACACGATGAAACATGGCGACATGAGCCAGGAGCAGATGTCCAAGGGTATTAAAACCAGCAATGTCTGGTCGCGCGCGACGACGCCGACCGCCAGGACGGGTGCGGTGTTTCTGGAACTCACAAATATTGGCGATGCGCCCGATCTGCTTTTGTCTGCAGCCTCCGACATTGCCGAGAAAGTCGAGTTGCATACGCATCTGATGGACAAGGGCGTCATGAAAATGCGCGCGGTGGAGGCGTTTGAGGTCGCTCCAGGTGCCCCGACGATTCTGCAGCCCGGTGGCAATCACATCATGCTGATCGGTCTGCATCGCGGTCTGAGCGAGGGTGAAACCTTCCCTGTCACGCTGACATTCCGTGATGCCGGGCAGATTGAACTCGAGGTTACGGTCGGTCCCGCCGGTGCGCGCGGGCATGGTGGACATAAGGGGCATGGTGGCAGCTAAAGCGGTCTGAAGGCCGTTCAGACCTTCTGCCCGGGCTGTTCCATCACCTGATTGATGACCCGGTTGTAGCCGCCGAAATCAAGGAAGCCGCCATCGACGGCGATGTCATGGCCGGTGATGTAGCTTGAATCGTCGCAGGCAAGAAACAGGACCACCGAGGCGATTTCTTCCGGTTCGGCACCACGCTGCATGGGCGTCTGATCCCCCAGGGCATCGATAAAGTCGTCTGATCCTTCGACCAGGGGAGTCAGAACCAGCCCGGGTGCGACGGTGTTGACCCGGATTCCCCAGTCACGAAGTTCCATCGCCGCGCTTTTCGTGACGCCGCGAATGCCCCATTTGCTTGCGCTGTAGGCGGTCGCGAAATGCCCCGTCATGCCGGCGATGGACCCGGTGTTGACGATGGCGCCACCGCCGCTGTCGCGGATCAGCGGTGCGGCTGTCTGGATACCCAGAAACGGCCCGGTCAGGTTCACCGCGATGACCCGGTTCCAGTCGTTCAGCGCGGTATTGGTGACCCGCCCGCCACGCAATGCCACCCCGGCGTTGTTGACCAGGATGTGGAGCGCGCCGTAGTCCGCGCGAATCCCGTCGATGACCTGCTGCCAGTTGTCCTGATCAGCGACATCCAGGTGACGATACTGTGCATCGCCGCCGGCATCCCGGATTGACTTGGCTTCGGCTTCGCCCTTGTCGTCCTGAACATCGGCCAGAATAACCCGGGCTCCGGACTGGGCAAACAAGCGCGCTTCGGCGGCCCCTTGTCCGCCGCTGGCACCGGTCACAAGTGCGATCTTGTCCTTCAACTTCTGGTCCATGGGATTCTCCTGTCTGTTTGTTCAGATCAACGCGAGCATGCGTACGCCCAAATAGAGAGGCAACGGGAACGCGATGGTGCCCCGGTTGCGGGCGAGTTTATTGCGGATGAAACGAGCCGCGCGGTCGGACTCCCACAACAACGGCATGCGGAAGTCATTGGTGTCGGTCATCCGCGAGCGCACGAAGCCCGGGCAGATCACGCTGACTCCAATCCCGTCCGGCGCGAGTTTGCGGCGCAAACCGGCGCCGTAATACCGTACGGCGGCTTTGCTGGCACAATATGCCGGTGCATCGCGAAACGCGTAAAAACTCGCCAGGCTCGACATCACCGCGATCTGGCCGTGACGGCGGGCCTGCATGGCCGAGATCAACGGCGTGACCGTAGTGACCAAGCCATCCACATTGGTGGCGAAGATTTCTGTATCGCTATACCGGACAGCGTCGCTGCGTTTGCGTGCGCCCGCGGAGATGCCTGCATTTGCCACCACAAGATCCAGCGGTGCGGTCGTGTCCGACTCCGTGAGCCAGTCCGCCATGGCGCTGCGGTCCGTCACGTCGAGAACGCGGGTCCGGCACGTTGCGCCGGCGCCAGAAGCCTGCCGGGCGACTGCTTCGAGACGTTCCTGGTTGCGCCCGCTGAGAAACAGGCTGTGACCCGGTTGCGCATAGGCCAGCGCGAGCGCGGCGCCGATCCCGCTTGAGGCGCCGGTGATTAGAATGTTGCGGGGGGACGCGAAGGCTCTCATGGGGCTGTGTTTGTCCAGCGGGCTGCTTGTTGGGGGTGAGGCACCAAGCTATAAGGCGACGCATGAAAAAACCAGCCAACCCGAAAGTGAGTCGCGCCTGCTGCCGAAATTGGAGGGCGGCATGACGGTTCAGAGCATGACCGGATTTGCGCGTACGGCGGGTCAGGATGATCGCTTTGCCTGGGTCTGGGAGGGACGGAGCGTGAACGCCAAGGGCCTGGACGTTCGTTGCCGGATTCCCGGCGGATACGAGGCGACCGAGCAGGCTGTGAAGGTGGCAGCAAAGAAGCTTTTCGCGCGCGGGAACGTGACCCTGGGCCTGTCGTTGGAGCGCCTGGATCAGGGGGCTGCGACTTACCGGGTGAATCGGGATTTGCTCGCAAAAGTCCGTGAGCTGCGGGACGAACTGGCCGGCGAGATCGCGGCGGATGCGCCGACGATCGAGGGGCTGCTTTCGATCCGCGGCATGCTGGAGATGGTCGATGACGCCGATACCGAAGAGGCGCTGGCGGCCCGGATTGAGGCCCTGACCGCGTCTGGTGAGGAGATGCTTTATGCTCTGGCTGCTGCACGGGGCGCTGAGGGGGCACAGCTCGACACCGTGCTCAGCAGCCAATTGGCGATGCTTGCAGATCTCGTGACGAAGGCGGCCAGCAGCACGGCAGCGCAACCCGAAGCGCTTCGGGCCCGGCTTCAGTCGATTGTCGCCGAGTTGCTCGGTACCGATCTCGGTCTGTCCGAAGAACGTCTGGCTCAGGAAGCGGCACTGCTGGTGGGAAAGGCCGATATCCGCGAGGAGATCGACAGGCTTGAGGTGCATATTGCGTCGGCGCGGGAATTGCTGACCGCGGCGGGTGCGGTCGGCAGACGCCTGGACTTCCTGTGTCAGGAACTCAATCGTGAAGCCAACACGCTCTGCTCCAAATCTGCAGATGTGGAGCTGACGCAGATTGGCCTTGAGATGAAGGCGACGATCGAACAATTCCGCGAACAGGTACAGAATGTCGAATAGGGGGGCTGGGAATGGCTGACGGAGACAGCGGCGGACTGCACATCAAACGGCGCGGGTTGATGCTCGTCCTTTCATCGCCCTCGGGCGCCGGCAAGACCTCCATCTCGCGCGAGGTTCTCGAACGCGACGACAATTTGTCCCTCTCCATCTCCGTCACCACGCGTCCCCGGCGCCCGGGTGAAGTTGACGGAGAACATTACCGGTTTGTCGACAAGACCACCTTCGATCTGATGGTCAATCAGCAGGAGCTTCTCGAATACGCCAAGGTCTTCGACCATTACTACGGTACGCCGCGCGGACCGGTCGATGAAGCCTTGCAGGCAGGCCAGGACGTCCTGTTCGATCTCGACTGGCAGGGAACCCAGCAACTTGATGAGCGCGCGCGCGATGACCTTGTCAGCGTGTTCATTTTGCCGCCGTCCACGGCTGAACTGGAGCGCCGGCTTCACACGCGCGCGCAAGACAGCGCCGATGTGATCGCCGGACGCATGGCCAAGGCTGCCGATGAAATCACGCATTGGTCGGAATACGACTACGTGGTCGTGAACCACACCTTTGAGGAAAGTGTGACACAGGTCCGCGCTATTCTGGAGGCTGAACGGCTCAAGCGAACGCGCCAGGAAGGTCTGTCAGACTTCGTTCGTCTCTTACGTCAGGGACAGTAGAGAGTCTGCGGAGAACCCGGTGCGTCCAGGGTCAGATCAGACGTGCGATTGCACAGAACTGATCGATCGTCAGCTCTTCTGCCCGGGCTTCTTCGGAGACGCCGGCGGCTTCAAGAAGTGCGGCACCGCCGATCGGGGCGAGTGAGCGGCGGAGCATCTTGCGACGCTGCCCGAAAGCGGCGCGGGTCACGATCTCCAGTTTCTCGCGCTGTGCGTCCGCCAGGGGGTGCGCGCGGACCTTCATGTGTACGACCGAAGAGGTCACATTGGGCGGAGGCACGAAGGCGCTCGCCGGGATGTCGAACATGATCCGCGCCTCTGTCAGCCATTGGGACAGAACGGATAGCCGTCCATAGGACTTGCCGCCCGAGGGCGCGACGATGCGCTCGGCGACCTCTTTCTGGAACATCAGCGTAAAGGCCGCGAACTGGTCGGCCTGCATCAGCCAGTTGATGAGCAACTGGGTGCCAATGTTGTAGGGCAGGTTTGAAATCACGTGCCGTGGCCCGGGCATGATCCGGGTGAGGTCAAGCGACAGAGCGTCGCCCTCCAGGACCGTCAGGCGGCCTCCGGCATGCTGTGCCAGTTCCCGCAGGGCGTTCACGGCACGGGGGTCGCGCTCCACGGCGTAAACGTGTTCGGCTTCGCTCTCCAGTAGCGCTCGGGTCAGTCCGCCCGGTCCGGCGCCGATTTCCACAACCTGCACACCCGAAAGGTTGCCGGCCACGGAGACGACCCGCCGGGTCAGGTTCAGATCGAACAGGAAATGCTGACCGAGCGACTTTTGTGCGCCGATATCAAAGCGCCCGACGATTTCCCGGAGGGGCGGGAGCTGGTCGGCGTTAAACACGCAGATCGACGAAGGCCGCCCGGCGCAGATCGCGCAAATAGCGGCGTGAGAGCATGCCCACACGTTCGCGCAGCAAGGTCTGGCGGATCTCGTCGCGGTCCGGTCCGGCATTGTCCTGACGATCGCAGACCATCACTACCTGAATTCCCGAAGGTTGGCGGATTGGCGCGCTGGCCTGCCCGACAGGTACGGTGGAGGCGAGTTCGCGAAGCTCCGCGTTCAGATCATTCAGGCGGAATTCCGCCGGGTTGTTGGGCTGTGGCGTTCCGGCTTCCTCGGCTGCGGCCGCAAAGGCCGGACAACCATTCACACTGGTGGCGATCTCTCGGGCCCGGGCGAGTTGGGCATCCACCTCGGTTTGCGGGGCGTCCTCGCCCACCAACAAAAGGAGTTGCCTGAGCCGGACAACCCGGTCGCCTTCATCGGGCGGCGCGTTGGTCCGCTGTTCGATGAGAGTGATGATGGCAATTCCGTCCGAGACGTCCAGCGGTTCGGAGATCTGGCCGACCTCCATACCGGTCAGCGCAGTGTTGATGGGACCCTCGAGTTCGCCAGGCAGAACCCAACCGATATCGCCACCAGTTGCTGCGCTGGCACTTTTTGAAAACTGCTGGGCGACGGCGCGGAAATCTGCACCTCCGCGCAACTGCTGAACCAACCGCTCGGCGAGTGTACGAATGTCTGAAGCGTCGGCCGGATTGTCCACCGGCAGCAGGATTTCTCCGACGCGAAACTCGGTCACGCCCCGGTTTGCTTCGATGCGTGCGATCACATCGTCAATGGCCTCTTCCCCGATCTCGATCGTAGGGATGACTGTACGGGACAGCAATTTCTGCCAGGCGATGTTGACGCGGATCTGCTGCTTGGCCGCTTCGACGGAGATTCCCTGGCGTTGCAGGAAGGACTCGAAGCCGCCGGGCGGAATATTGTTGTTCTGTTCGACCCGGCCGACTGCATCCTGAAGGTCGCGGTCGGTGACCCGAATGTTCAGGCGGTTGGCCTCCTGCTGCTGCAAGGCCTCATCGATCAGGCCGCGAAGCACCTGCGGTCCGATACGTCGCTGGGTTTCGCGAGTGTTGGGCAGACCCGAGGAGGCGATCAAAATTTGCATGCGCTGTTGCACATCAAAGATCGAGATCACCTCTTCGTTGACCACAGCGGCAATGCGCTGAACGTCCTGTGCCTGAGCCGTTGCCGAAAAGGTCAGGACAAATGCCAGCAGAAGAGTACAGCGTTGCAACAAGCCGAGTGTGTGGGTCACGTTTTCCCTTTTTTACAGCAGTGCCGAGGACACCTGTCCCAGGCTCTTGAAAATGAAGCGGAAGGTCAGGGATTCCGTCGGCGGAACATCGCGATCCTGCGTGAAAACCCGCCGGTATCTTAGCTCAAAGTCCATGCAGTCGCATCTATAGAAAAGCGAGGCACCATAAGAGAGGGGGCCACCGTCCGATGTCAGGTCGCGCCGCGTATCGACCCGTGCCGACCATGCTTCGGTGATTTGGGAGGTCAGCCCTGCGGTGACCTCTTCACGATCGGGGAAATCCCGGGTCTGATCGAAAAACACATAGTTCAGGTCGAGTTTCAGGGCGCGCGGACCGGCGGTGGTCGTGATTTCCGTGCGCCGGGCGCGGAAGGAATCCTTGTCGATGCGGGTCTTGTAAAGCAGGTCGAAGTAGTTGTTTGGCGAAACCTGCACGCTGGCCACGATGTCGGATAACTGATCTTCGAGACCCGAGCCGTTGTTGAACCGGCTCGAATCCCGGAATTGGTAGGACTGGCCCACGATCAGGGTTGTGGCTCCCCCGGAACTCCCGAAGAACCCGGTGCGCAGCCCATAGACCACCCGTTGCCCGCTATCGACGCGATCATTGCCGGCGAACCGGTTCGCGCTGAACAAGTTGGTTTCGTCGAACTCAACGCTGAGGCTGTCTTCGTTGGGGATGGCGTCGGGATTGCTGCCATTCGGCGCGAGAACCAATGCGGTGAGGGGTTCAAGAATCTGGCTGCTTGTTCCGATCCGCCGCACCCAGGGATACCGCCATGTGACGATGGCCTGCGGGAAGATGCGGCCATAGACACCGCTTTCCGTTTCCGTTGGCGTTGCTACGTCTTGGGTGTTGTAGAGGTCTGTCTGAAGCGATGTCCGGAAACTCGTGATCGTGCCCAGACTGTCGGTGTGGGAAATTTCCCAGCCGGGGATAACGCTGATCCGCTGGCTTGTCGCGCCCTCTTCGCGGGTCAAGGCCTGAAAATTGGCGTCCATGGTCGTCATGCCGCCGAAACTGTTCGGCTCGCTGACATAGTTGTAGTCGAACTTCGGTGCCACGATCGGAATTTCGGCCTGCTCGTCTTCCTGCTGCAGACCCTGGAAGTAATACGCTTCACCGACCGCGTAGCTTCTCGATCCGAATCCCTCGAAGTAGAGGTGATTGTTGAGCGTATCAGGGCTCCGGAACCCGTATCTCTGCAGATAGGTGTCGTCGCTTGCGAGTTTGACGTCCAGTCCCCAGCGCCAGAGATCGTTGATGGAAAAACGTGTCTCGGAATCGATGTGACCGCGAAACCGGCTCTGGTCGGCCAGAGCATCGTCGCGCGTGCCCGAAAGTCTTGTGTAGTGTTCGCCATCGCCAAACCGCTGCCGGTACTCGCCGGACAGGACCGGCCAGCCTTCCGTGGACAGGATCGGGTCGAAGGTTAGGTCCTTGTCCCGGTCAATGGCCCAGAAATAAGGTGTCTTCACCGACGTTCCGAGCAGGCTGGATACCCCGAAGGTCGGGGTCAGAAAGCCGGTCTTGCGTTTGACCGTGGGGTCGGGATGGCTGAGATAGGGGGTGTAGAGAACCGGCAGCCCGAGCAGTTCGAGGGTCGCATCCCGGTACACGACCTCCTGGGCCTCGGAATCGTGCATGACCCGCCGCGCCTTGACCTGCCAGAGCGGTTCCTCGTCGATCCCTGTACAATTGACACACGGCGAATAGGCGGCGCGGGTCAGTTCGGTTTTCACACCGCCGCGCCGTTGTGCGCTGACGGCCGCCAGCCGCGAGTCATCGGTGAGCAGCATCCGGAACCCGCGCAGGAACCCCTCGCGCATGTCCTCGGTCAGTTCGGCATATTCGGCGAACAGCACTTCACCCGACGGTTCGAGCAGAACCACATTGCCCGACGCAGTCACCACATCGTCACGTTGGTTGTAGCTAACGGCGTCCGCGTTCAGGATGCGTTCGCCCTGGACGATTTCGACATTTCCGCTGGCGGTGGCCAGTCCGAGATCCTCATCGAAGGTCAACTCGTCCGCTGTCATCAGCACCGGAAATTCGGGCTCCGATGTCTGTCCCATGGCAGGGCGGTCCATCATCCAGCCCCACGCCGAAACGGACATGACAAACAGAACTGCCTGGCGAAGTACGGAATTCATCAACCGTCTTCCAGATGGAGCAACATTGTGACCCCTGCGAGCAGGCAAAAGCCGGCAGGTGTCCAGGCTGCAAGAATTACAGGCACACTGGCCCCCAGGCCAAGAGCCTGAACCACATTTGTCAGCAGGAAAAGGAAGAAGCTCGTCAGCACGCCCGCGGCAACCAGAAGAAGCGTCCCACCGCGGCGCGTGAGCCGCAGCGAAAATATGGCCGCGATCAGGACCATGGCAGCCAGCAGGACCGGCTCGGCCAGAAGGGCATGGAACTGAAGCCGGTGAGCGACGGGGGAGAAGCCGGTTTCCTCCAGCACCCGGATAAACCGCGGCAGGTTCCAGAAGGCCACGGTTTCGGGGCTGGCGAAACTTTCCTGAATTTTGTCCGCCGTCAGGTCGGTGGGCAATTCGTGCTCCGCGGTGAAAACACCGGCGCGCGTCGGCTTGGTCAGCCAGGCATTGGAGAGTTCCCAACGGCCATCGAGCAGTCGCGCGCTTTCGGCGTCCACACGGCTGATGAACTGGTCGTCCTCGGCAAACTCGAACACGATCACATCTTCGAGCAGCAATTCGTCGGGCTGCGCACGTGCGGCATGAACGACGGTCTGGCCCGTACCGTCGCTGCTTGTCTGACGTAACCAGAGCCCCTGCGAGGAGACCGCGAGAAGCGAAGACCGGCCGGTGAAGTATCGCCCCTCAAGCTCCTCAAACTGGGATAGCATTACGGCCGAGAGCGGATTCAGAACGGTGACATTGAGGACGCCGATCAGGATGGCGGCGATCAGGGGCGGGCCCAGGAACTGCCAGACGGAAACGCCCGCCGCACGCACCACCACCAGTTCGTGGTTCCGGGTCATCTTCAGGAAGGTGAAGATGCCGCCGAACATGACGGCAAACGGGATGGCTTCCTGTGCCAGGAAGGGCGCGCGCAGCAGAGCCATTCCGGTGATGATCGAAGCTGTTGCGTCCGGCTTGTTGGTGCCCCGTCGAAGAAGCTCGACGGCATCGATCAGGCCGATCACCGTGACCATGGCGACAAACATCACCAGGAACCACAGCAGGAACTGCCGCAGAATGTATCGGGACATGGTGGGAGAGGAAAACATGCTGATCAAACCGCCTAACCTTCTGCCATGGCAAGGCCCGAGGGCCGCCGCACGCGGGAGCGGACGAGCACAAGCATGCCGATCAGGATGGAGAGCAGCGGCAGGGCATAGACCAGCGGGACGAGTGACAGGGACTGGCGCGACAGGTTGAACAGACCCAGCGCCATGACCTGCAGGGTAAACACGATCGCGATGGCGGCGAGAATCCGGCTGGTATTGCCGCGCCGGTCGAAATTCCCGGCGATCATCGCGGCCATGGCGACGATGGCAAAGACAAGGATATAGAGGGGCCCCGCAATACGCCGGTGGCCCTCTGCAACAAGCTGATTGGCATAGAACACATCATGCGCGCTGTCGCCCGGACGAAGCAGCGAGCCCAGGAAGCGTTCCTCCGGTTCGCGCCAGCGCGGCTGGGCCGTTTCGTTGAAG
>Ga0181558_10004913_pt1 | contig 11901 bp, 7 predicted proteins | sample 011ome_22_FD_133754 | JGI IMG/M metagenome (GOLD analysis project Ga0181558, IMG submission 133754) | Coastal salt marsh microbial communities from the Groves Creek Marsh, Skidaway Island, Georgia - 011507BT metaG (megahit assembly) | ecosystem: Environmental > Aquatic > Marine > Intertidal zone... | reverse complement strand
TTTTCTGCGGTCATTTCTCTCGCCAACTGATCCGATGTCACTTTTGCCGCCTCCGCGTTGGCCAACTTTGCCTCAAAGTCTGCCTCTTGCTTCTTCAATTGCCCTTCCAACGTCTTCGATTGACTCGCGAACGCTTTTTCCTTCTCTTTGTTTTCCGCCTTCAACGCCGCCAACTGCTTCTCCAACTCGATGTTTTCATCTCTCAACTTCATTACCTGCTCGCTGTCCTTCTCGGAGTTCTTCTCGAAACTTTTCAACTTCTTCTCCGCTTGGTCCAACAACTTCTGCTTTTGTTGCAACTGGACGCTTTGTTCGACCAACTCGTTCCTCAACGTCTCGTTCTCTTGTTGCTTGTGCTCTTCGTTTTGAGAAAAGTTGGAAAGCATCTTCGCCTCTCGCGCGTTGAACTCTGCCTTGGCGCTTCTCAACTTTTGCTCCGCCAACTTGGCCTCGTTCCTGGCGCTTTGCACTTGTGCCGCGGCTCTCGCCGTGTGTTCTTGCAACATCGAGACGGTTTCGTGAAATCCTCTCGTCGCCCTCACCGTATCTTCCACCAATCGGTCCTTCTTACGCATCACCTCCGGTAAAATCTTCTTAAAGTCTGAGATTGCGTTGTTTCTTTCCTTGACCAAGTTTTTAAAATCGTGCGACGGCGCTATGGATTTCCAGTTCAACGAGTGACTGATTTCTTCCTCCAACGCGCTATCGAAATGTTTTGCCGCGAGCGCTTCGATGTTGATTTCCGGCACTTCAATTTTCGGCAAATCGAGCGCGATCGTCGTCGCGGCTGGTGAGGACGTGTTGTTATTTTCACCATCGAGCATACCACCCGTATGTGTCGTAGTAGCAGTCGTATTAGTCGCGTTATCGATGTTCATCGTATCCATCCCATTGGCGTTGCCAAAGTTCATGGTCGTATCGTTGCCCATCGCGTACGCCGTCCCGCCAGAAGAAGCAGCCGGAACACCCGCCGTCGCTTCCGCCGGGTTAGGAACAGCATTCGTCGTATAATCAGAACCTGTCTCTTTATTATTATTATCCCCCTTATTCTTGGACGATACTTTGCTCTTGGTCGCTTCCAATCGCGCCTTCAACGCGTCCAACGATTTCGGATTTTTCGGTGGTTTCGAGCTCTTGTTGTTCCCCTTTTTCCCCGCATCTTCTTCATCAACAACAACATCCTTATTACTCTCGACCGCACCCATCATCGCCGGTTCCTCCTCTTCCTCTTCATCTTTCTCCTCCTCCTCCGGCGATGGCGTTTCCGACTTTCCTCTCTTCGACGATCGCGACGATCGGTTCGTCGTCGTCTTCATTTTCACATTTTCCTTCCCCTCTTCTTCGTCCACATCCATCATCCCTGCGGCTTGTACCGACGCGCGCGTTGGCATCGTTCTTTATTATTATTACGTTTTGTGCGTCGCGTGCGTATTCAACAACAGGCGCAGAACGCAGCGCTTTCTTCCTTCTTTCGCGATAGAAACTCAAGTGCGCGCGCGTGCGTTATGTGTTTGTGTGCGCGTAGTGCTTTTCGATACGAGAAAGAGTTATTTTTTGAAGTTTTTGGACTCTTCTCCCTTTTTTCAAAAGAAGAGACTTGACTGGGTGCTCAAAAATTCAGAAACCCTAAACAGTCGCAGCACAAAAATTACAGTTTTCTCAACACGAAACGGAATCCACGTGTATAAGTTGCGTTTTTGCATTTGCCTACTTCGCGCGCTCGGAGAGCATCCAAGAGAGAGACTCGAAGAAGAAAAAAGAAGGGGAGCGGCGCAGTCCACACACACGCACAAAAAAGCAACGCAGAGAGAAGAGAACTGTCTGTGTGCGTGTGTTGATAGTATTCTTCGTTGAAAATTCCCAACAAAACACATTTCCCCGGTTTATTTAAAGTGCTTACCAAAAGCGTCGCTTCGGAAAATCTTTTCGATCGTCCGAAAAATCTGGCCACTTTTGCAGGGGAAAAGTTTCTTCAGAAAAGAAGACGCCAGAAAAAAAATCAGCCTCTCTTCTTCCGCACGAAGAGAAGAAGGAGACAGAGAAAAAAAAACGTGATCGGACGCCGGAAACGTTGAGAAGAACACGCGCGCTCTCGAGTAGGATCGATCGCATCAAGTATTCGCGTCGTTTACTCGGAGATTTTTTCTTTCGTAAAATTTAACTTTTCAGGCAGAGATTTTTCGTCTCCGTTTCCCCAAGAAAAAGGCTGACTCAAGATACAAAGAAAAAAAAAGCGCGCAGATTAGATAGTAATAATGGGAGCGGGTGGGCAGTTAACGACCGCCTTCTCTCCTCTTCAGAAAGGCGCGCGGAACAATTCTTTCGAGATGATAAACGCCGAGCACGCGGACGATACGGTGTTCATCGTCGGTGGGTACACGAGGTGCGAATTGTTGGCGCACACGCCCAAGGACGAGAGCGTTCAAAAGAATACGAATAGTGTTCAAAAAAACACACAAATCGAGGACATGGAGGATTCTGAAAAAAAAGGAGAAACGGCAGTAGTAACGACGGATCCCGACGACTTTGGTGAGACGATTCCAAAGGCTGGCGTGCACGTGTTATCGTTGGATGGCGCAACCGGGCAGTTGGAAATGGTGAGCACGAATGACATCGGTCCGAACGTCGCGTTTGTCACGAGACACCCGACGAAACCGGACGTGATTTACGCGAGCACGGAACGCATCGACGTGGAGGGCGAAGTCGTGACGATGCGCTTGACGAGAGATTTGAGGCTGAAAGAAATCGCGAGGTGCTCGGCCGGAGGGAAGTCTACTTGTTATTTGAACTTTAACAAGAGCAATAAGTACATGATGTCGGTGAATTATTGGGACGCTAAGTTGGCGTTGATTCATTTGGACGATTTAGGGAGACCGGAGTCGCCGAATACGGTGTTTATGCAACCGGGCGCGAAATACGTGGACGATACGAAACCGACGAGAGAGGAACACTGGGAGTTTAGGCAGAGATGGCCGCATTCGCACTGCATTGTGACTGAGCCGTACCATAAGATGTTGCATTTTGTCGTTGATTTAGGTTTGGACAGGATTTTTGCGTACAGAGTCGGGGAGCCGAGCACGTTGGTCACGGCGCCAGAGTTCGTGTGCAAAGCGAGCGTGAAATTGCAACCGGGGAAAGGACCGAGACACTTGGTGTTTCATCAAACTTTGAAGACGGCGTACTTAGTGAACGAGTTGGACTCGACTGTTTCTGTATTTAACGTAAATATTAACGACGAGTGGGTAGAACAACCGCCGTTGGCGAATGAACAACCGAAGAAGACATTATTTGACGAGGAGAAAGATACGAAAGAAGAAATCGACGAATCGGCGGCGTTGCACGTCTTTCAGTGCATTTCGACGTTACCTGAAGGCTCGAGAGAACAAAAAGTATTCACGGACAGAGGCGTGTGGAAGGCGGCGAGTCATGCGAGTGAGATCAGAGTGCACCCGTCCGGAAAGTTTTTGTACGTCGGCAATCGTGGTCACGATTCCATCGCATGCTTTAAAATCAACCCCGAGGACGGGTCGTTGGAGTTTATGGACGCGGTCCCGTCTGGCGGGAAATGTCCGAGAAACTTCCACTTTAGTGCGAACGGAGGCTTTGTTTGCGTCGGAAATCAAAATTCAAGTAACGTGGCATCCTTTGCCGTATGTCCAGAGAGTGGCATGTTGAACTTGGTACACGTGAGACATTCGGTATGTTTGCCAAACTACGTGTACCCGATTCCAAAAGCGAACTTAGATGTCGTGACGAGCTCGGACGAAGAAGAAGAAGTCGTGCTTTAAATGAAATAGTAAAATTATTATTATACCGGTTATATGTACAAAGAGAGAGGGAGGGAGAGAGAGGGAGGGAGAGAGAAAGAAAGAGAGATGTGTGAGTAATTGAGTGAGTGAGCGAAGCGAAGCGAAAGCACGCGCGAAGGCGAGAAATCCAAAACTTAACAATAAGCTTTGTGGTCTGTACAAGTGTAAATATTTTTAATACCACAAAGTATAACGTCTACTATACCTACTATTGGTACCTAAACTGCATATAAATGGATGATAATGATCACTTCGTTACTTATTTCCTCGCCCTCCTTTCTTTCCGCTATTGTTAAATTTGTTACCTCTCCCTCCACCCCGGCCTTGTCCTCCACCGCGGCCGCCTTTCTTTTGCGAACCCGGAGTGCGCTGCTGTTGTTGCTGCTGCTGATGCTGTTTCTTCTTCATCTCCGAGGCTGGCGCCGGTGGTTCGAGCTCGCCTTCTTCTGCTTCGCCCTCCTCTTTCTCTCCCGTATTCTTCCCTGGTGGAACGTCAACCAAGAAAGACGCCGCGACTTCGTCCGATCCTTTCTTCTCCAACTTAGCCTCGCCAGTTTTTTGCTCGGTTGCTTTAGGCACAGTAGACGTGGGAGTAAACGGAGGTGCGTCTGGTTTCAACTTCTTTGTCGCCGTTTCGGGAGTGGCGACAGCAGCAGCGGCAGAAGGCGTAGATGCTGCGGATGGTTCTTCCATCGTCTTGCGTTTCGCCATCGCCATGCGTTGCTTGGTCTCCATGGCCGCTTTCTGCTTTTCGAGTAACTCTGCTTTCGTCTTCGCCATGATTTCTTCCAATTCTTTCTTACGTTTTTGCGCATCCACTGCGTTTCGCGGTGTGGCAGTATTTGCGGCTGCGGTAGTAGCAGTGCCAGCAGTGGTAGTCGTGGTTGCTGCTGGAGTCGATGTGAGTGGAGTTTTCGCAGTTGACGCTGTGCCGGTCGGAGCAGCAGCGGCAGGAGCGGCTGCGGCAGAGCCAAAGGGCGTCGATGGCGTGCCAAATGGTGCGGATGGTTTTCCAAACGGTGCCGTGGTGGACTTACTACCACTTCCAAACGCGGGCGTCGAAGTCGCCGCGGCACCGAATCCAGCGGATGGTTTCGAACCGAATATACCGCCCGTGGTTGGTGTTGAAGCCGCAGTTGGTGATGCTCCCGACGATTTCGTCGCAAATGAACTCAAGACAGAACCAAAAGCTGGTTTTGCCGAGAACGGCGCGACAGAAGAACCGAATGGTGACAACTTTGCAGCCGACGCCGCGCTACCAAACGGAGACGCCGTCGTTGTGGTGGTTTTGTCAGGCGCAGAAGCGGCCGCATCAGCAGAGGCAGCAGGTTTCTTCTCCTCTTGCTTTTCCTCTTGCTTTTCCTCTTTCTTCTCCGCCGGTTGCTCTTTGACAGAGGAAGGCGCGATGGTCACCGCCTTTGGCTTTCCTGTAGCCTCCTTCGGTTTTTCCGTGGTCGTTTGCGACGTTGGAGCACTTATCGTCGGTTGCTTTAACGCAGATTTAATGGGTTGAGCAGGAGCTACCGTTGTCTTTACTGCAGGAGCGCTCGCGGCAGCAGCCTTGGCAGCAGTTTCCACCGGAGCCGCCGGTTTTTTCTCTTCCACAGCAGGATTTTTCTCTTCAACGACAGGCTTCTTCTCTTCAACAGCCGGTTTAGCAATGTCAGCGGTAGCTTTAGTCGGGCTCTTTTTCTCAACAACTGCGGGCGTCACAGCTGCAGGCTTGGACGGTGTTGGTGTCGTTGTTGTCGTCGTCGTTGTCGTTGCAATGTCAGAAACTTTGCGCTTCTTGGATTGATCCGCTGCTTCTTTCTTGTCTTCGTCCATTGCCGTAGGGGCAGTGGTAGTGCCTGCGAGAGCGGTAACTGGAGAAAGAGTAGCTTTGGGGGATGGAGCTGCCGCAGCTCCAACCGCTGGTTTCTTCGCCAATGCTTCTTCCAACGCTTTCACTTTTGCCGCCAACTCTTCCTTCGACTTTTCCAAGACCTCCTTAGCAGACTCAAGCTCGACCAATTTGTCCTCAGCCTCTTCCGCCGACTGTTCAGCTTCAACCTTTTCTTTTTCCAACTTTTTCACGCGATCCAATTCTTCACCGCGTTTTTTCTTCCACTCTTCTAACTGTAATTTGTCCGGGTTCATAGCTTTCAGATTTTTCAGAGCCAAATCGAGTTGTTTCTTCACTTTGATCAAGCGCTCGCCTTGTTCGTCACTTTCCTTCTTGAGCTTCTCAAACTCGCTCTTCTCAATGAGATTCGAAGAATCCACCAATTTTGTCGCGCGCTCTTCCCATCGTTTTGCGTCTGCTTTGGCAGCAGTCAGCTCGGCCATTTTCGATTGCTGAGAAGCAGAGGATGAGTCTGCTCTCTCTTTCGCTTCTTTCAATTCTTTTGTCAACTTTTCCACCTTTGCATCTGCCTCCTTCTTCACTTGCTCCAGGGAAACTTTGAGACTGGCGTTTTCAGCATCAACTTGACTCATCTTTTCGAGCTTCGTGAGTAATGCTTTGTGTTCGGCTTCGGAAGTTGCGTTTGATTTCACTTTCGAAAGCGCATCGTTTGCTTCTTTGAGATCTTTCCAAGCCTTCTCGCACTCGCGCGTCCATTTGTCCTTTTCCGCCGCGAGCGTCTCGCATTTGGCCTCAGCGGATTCTTTTTCGCGACGCAAATAAGTCATGGCGTCGTTCCCATCGACGTCCATGTTATCACCCGAGGCTTTGTTCAACTGGTCCAACAAATTGGCGTTTTGCTTCTCAAGCTCCGCCGCTTTCGCTTCCGCTGAACGCTTTGCAACTTCGAGCGCACCTTTTTCGCTTTCGATGGCGTTCTTTATCGCCTCGAACTCTTCAGTTTTCTTCTTTAGTTCAGCCTTGACGGATTCAAGTTGTGCCGGTGATGTAGCGGGAGCCGTCGAAGCCGAAGTTGTAAGTTGTTTCTTCAACTTGTCGCATTCGACTTGTGCCTCTGAAAATTTTTTCTGGGCCTCTTTCAATTCCCCTAAAATTTTAGTCTTTTCTGCGGTTGCCTTGGTACTGTCTTCACTGAGTTTCGATACACTTTGTTTTGCTTGCTTCAACTCGTTTTCTTTCATCGCAGCGACACTGTTCATGGTATCGATTTGTTTTTGCAGCTCCGCGACGGCGGATTTGGACGCATCGTCTGTCGTAGCCTCTTGCTTTTGCGTCTCCGATACCTTCTTCGTCATCTCAGCCAACGCTTTGGAGACTTCGTTGTGAGTCGCCTCTAACGCCTCGTACATTTGTTTGAACTCGTTCATTCTTGCTTCGGCTTTATCGAACATTTGCTTGTGACTGGCAGCTTCTCGCACGGCTTCAATCTTCTCTCTCTTCGCTCTTTCCGCGAGCTCTGTGGCTTTTTCGGCGGCATCCTTTAGAAGTTTTTCGCGTTTCTTCACCGCTTCGTCGTCCGTCGGTGTCGTCGCATCCATGGATTGAGATAACATTTTCTGCGTCGTCGTGAGGTTGGCGCTGCCAGTTGCTACTGCTGCTCCTACTCCACCACGATTGATTGCTTGCGCATTGAGCAAGCGCAACCTGTCCTCCGTTTTCTTCAGAGATTTCTCGAGCATCTCTGCCTTGGATTCCGCAACCTTCGCTCTAGTTTCTGCTTCGGATACTTTCGCGACTGCTTCGCTGCGCTTTTTCGCATCTTCCGCCGCTTCTCGAGCTGCATCGGCTGCTTTCTTCAAGTGAACGTTCAATTGTTCTCGGCAACGCTCTCGCTCCTCGTGCAATTCTACTTCCATTCGCGAGTGCGCCTCGCGGATACGTTTCGCGTCTTCTGCTAAACGATCGCGCTCACGTTCTAAAGCAGACAATTTTGCCGAGGAAACAGATACTGACGCGTCCATGGACGCTTCTATTCTCGCCGCACGCGACTCGACAATTGCGAGTTGCTCAGAAAGTCTCGCTTCACTGGTCTCGATGGATACCTTTTCGGCTTCGAGCTTCGCCACGCGCATGTCGCCAATTGCTTTCGCAGATTCTGCCGCTTCAAGCGCGATTTGTGCATTCTTCAACGCTTGCTCTTTGTCGATGATTGTCTTCTCCACCGCTTGTTTTTCGCGCGAAATATCGTCCAAAGCTTTTCGGGATTCTTCGCATTCTCGCATCCAACGATCGGCGTTGTGCTTTTCCCGTTCCACAGTCTCCTTGGCTTCGATTGCCGTCGCTCGATCGTTGGCAGCGCGCTCGCGGAACTCTTCGAGTTTCGCAACCATGGATTCGATCTCTTTTCTCGCATTGCGCTTGATGCTTTCAACTTCATCGGCGACAACATCCAATTGATTTTGTAGATTTTGGTTTTCGTTCGAGAGCGCAACAATTTGCATGTTATTCTCTTCTTGATCACTACCGCCGTGAAGGACGAGCGCCCCACTCTTTGCATTTGGCGAAGCACCCGCCGCCGCCGCTAGGACCATTTGGCCTTTTCCTAGCGGACTTGTTCCAATATCCATGGCGTCGTCGACGTTCTCACCAGTCGCTCTTGCGTATAAACTCTTGTACAAATCTCTTTGCCTGGCGATGGATTTCACAACGTTCTCTTGTTCGTCCCGTCTGGTCTTTAATTCGAGCAATTGCTTTTCCGTCTCTTCGCGCAATTGTGCTAACTTTACCTCGTACTCTCTTTTAGCGTCGACTTGTTCGTGCTCGTTCTTTTCACTCAACTCGCGAATGACAAATAACATCTCTTGATTTTTCTGTTGTAACTCGGCGATGTCTCGGAAATCGACCAGTCTCGAGGTGATTATTTCCGAAACTGATTGTTGAGAATTCGCTGGACTTGGTTCTGGCACAGCAATAGCCGGCGAACCTTTCAATTCGTGCACTTCGTTGAGTGTCAACGCGAGTTGGCGAGATAAATCTGCCGCTTGCGAACGCAACGCGTGACTCTCGCGTTCTCTCGAGCGGTGTTCTTCTCGCATCTCGTTCACCTCTCGACGTAAACTGTCTGTCTCCGTCAAAGCATCAGCCAGTTTAATCTCCAGTCGTTCGTTTTCTTCCAACGCTAAATCGTGCATGTTCTCCATCTCTCTCAATTCGGGCGCTTTGGCAGTTAATTCGGCGACAATATCGTTCAATTTCGCCTCTGCGTCGACGCGCTTCGCGCGTTCCATCTGCGCGGCGTTTTCTTGTTCGCGATACAACTCGTACGCTTTGACGAGCGTCAACCCATCTTTGGTCAACTTTTGCTCGATCGCCGTTTTGGACAATCCGCTCAACATCTCGTCGTCAGTCAATTTCCACTCATTCGTCTTCCTGTACTCCGCGACTTCCTTCTTCAATTGTTTTTCTCTCTCCAAACACTCGTCCAAATCCATCTCCAATTGCTCAATCTTTTTTTGCGACACCGCTTTCTCACTCATCCTCGCTCTCGATGCCTCCTCTCCGGCCTCGGTCGTTTCCTTTAAGATTTTCTCAAGTTTCTCAATCTTCTCCAACCTTTCTGATTCTTTCGATTCCAACAATTCCGCCACCCTTTTCGCCGCTCTCAACTCGGCTTCGTACGAATCTCTCTCCCTCGCCGCCGCCGTCTTCAAGCTCACCACGTCGTTCGACATCTTGTCAAACTTTGCCGATACAGTTTCCAACGCCTCGGATTTAGTCGCCAGCGTCTTTACTAGTCTCACTTTTTCAGAAACCAAATCTTCAATCTTCTTTCTCGACCCGGCGACGTTTTCTGCGTCTTCTCTTCGCGCCCGAAACAACTCCTCGCTCTTCTTCTCCAGCTCCGATTGTAACCAACTGTTGTGCTCGTCGGTCAAACTCTTCTCTTTCTCTGCTCTCTGTTTCGCGATTTCCAACGCTTTCGCTTTTTGCTCCAGATCTCTGCCCGTTTGTTCCGTCTCTGATTTCTCTTTCGCGTACGACTCGATCTTCCGCAAGTACGACTGCACGAGTTCATTCTTTTCTCGAATCTCCGAGTTTTTCTGCTCGAGACGGTCGAGAAGTTCGCGCTGAGAGGCGTGCGTTTGCGCTAATTCCGTCTGTCGTGTGTCGAGTGATTATCATTTTCGAGCGGGTCGTCAGTGAATCGAAGACATCTGAGAACAGAGAGAGAGAGAAAGAGAGAAACGAAGGGAAGGAAGAACGAACAAAAACGAATCGATTTTTCCCCCACCAACAAAAACGACCCCGGAAAAAAAACAAGAAGCGCGGCTCATACCTTCATCTTCCCTTCCTCTCTCTTCCACCCGTCTCTCTCCTCTTCCTCTCTCTTCCGTTCCACCTTAACCCGTTTCAACTCCCTCTCCAACGCCTCGCCGTTTCGCATCGAAACGGAAAGCTCCTCGTTTTTCTCGGACAAAAGCTTCGATTGGGACTCCCAATCTCTTTTTATTTTCACCAGCTCTTCGCGAACTTTTTTCAGCTCTTCCGCGGCGGCAGAAGACGCGGAAGACAAAGGCATCGTGGCGTTGTGTGTGTGTGTATATATATATATCTTCTGAGATCTCTCTTTCTCTCTCTCTTCTATTCGCCGTGTTGTGCTGTAAAATGGCGAAAACTTTTTTTCTTTTTCGAAATTTTTTCTTTCTTCGCATCAAAAGTTTGCCTTTTTTCTCCCTCCTTTTCCCCAAAGAGAGAGAGAGAGAGAGGTCTCGTAATAAGAAGAAGAAGAAGAAGAAGAAGAAGAAGAAGAAGAAGAGCGCATCACCGCAACGGGCCACCATAATAAAAAACGATTTAGAGAGAAAAGGATTTTTCTTAGCGCGCGTAGATAGACACGAGAGAAGATAAAATGGTCCTTCTCGACAACGACCAATTCCTGACGGAGATGACGAAAATGTACCAGCGCAACCGCGAGAAAGGCTCGGTGTGGACGACGATGAAATCTTCTCTGTGCTTGAACCGACCGAAGAGAAACGCGCCGAAATTAACGAAAGAGGAAGAGAAGGCGCGGCGGTGCTGTTTGGTGCGCTGCACGGACGGGAAGAAGAAAATTAGCACGCGAGTGTACTCGGCGAAGGCGGAGAAGTTTGCCGCAGAGTTTACGCTCGTGCAAAAAGCGAGCATGGACGGTTTGAAAGGGAAGGAGAAAAAGAAAAAAGGAGAGAAGAAAACGACGCAGAAACCTTCCGCAAACGCCGCGAACGCCGCCGCCGCCGCGGGTGGTGGTGGTGGTGGTGGTGGTGGTAACAAAAAGAAAGGGAAGAAGAAGTAACGCCACCCGCTCGCGGCGTACTCTCGCGACCCCGACAACGACTCGCGCGGCGCGGACGACGAAGAAGAGGTCAAAACGCTTCCGCAGAATATAAATAACGCGACGAGTTTAAGAGAGAGAGAGAGAGAAAAAAAGATTTTGACACAGATAAACGCTTTGTTGTTGTTATCGCAGAGAATAAATATTCTTCTGCGCTGCTTGTAAACTGCGCGTAGTACTACGCGACGGACGCTCGCGCTCTGTATTTGAGATATTCATCACGCAGTATAGGAAGAAAGGAGAAGAGGTCTCTTTTCGCCTAACATACCGACGTATGGTACTCTGTCTGCCGTGTGAGAAAAAAAACGCACGAAAAGAGAGCCGCCCTAAAATACGACGCATGCTCTGTCTGCTGTGTGAGAAAAAAAACGCACGAAAAGCCTCCCTCGTTCGCACTTTTAATTGCCATTATTATTATTGAAAAAACCACACACGCCACGCGCATCAATTTCCCAAGAAAAAACACACACACTTAATAATGGGCAAATCTACTCTCCTCGCGACTACTCTCGGCTTATTGGCCATCGGCGCGAACGCCGGCGCGGTCGATCTCACCGAGAGCGACTTCGACGCGCAAGTTTTTGAAAGCGGCAAGGTACGTTCGGGATATATTTTTGAGCGCCGCGGCGCGCGTTGAAAAAAATGGATTTTGTTTTTTATTCCCATCCGATCGAGATTTTTTTTTGTGGGCGCGGCGCGGCGCGCCCGAGGGGCGTGTGCCTTTTATCCCCGAACGCGCGAGCGAACCAAGCGTGCGACTGACCCTTTTCTCTCTGTGTGTGTGTGCGTGTTTGTGAACTTTACAGGGCGCGTTCGTGAAATTCTACGCCCCGTGGTACGTGGGATGAGATCGAGATCCTTCTTTTTCTCTTTTT